>SXGT01083671.1_pt1 | contig 18589 bp, 16 predicted proteins | sample 3176221 | NCBI WGS metagenome assembly SXGT01 (sample SAMN11356862, study PRJNA531348) | freshwater metagenome | isolation source: freshwater sample F1-120 | place: China: Fuxian Lake, Yuxi | collected 2017-12-25
AACATCGAACTGAACGTCGTAGTACGGCATCGAGCGATGGAACGCGAGCCAGTCGACCACCATCTCGGCGTCGGCCTGGGTCATGATCAGGTCGGCCTCGACGACTTCGCCGTCCTTGACGCCGATCACGGCCGCCGACCGATTGCACAGAATCGATGTCGTCTCGTCCCGGGTGGCGACGAGCGTGTAGGTTCCGGTCGCCGCTGAGTACCCTGCCCTGACGACGAACCGATTTGCAAGCTCGCCCTTTGGCGATTCCGTGACCGACGACACCCGACGAAGCAGCGTGACGCCCTCGGTCAGATCGTAGGTTGACGACGCCCGTCCGTCGGTCACGATCGGCCCGTATCGGCCGTCGACGAAGGCGAACGTCAGCATCGGAAACGAGTTCGCGATTCGCGATTCGCACAACTCGAACGAGGTCGCGGTCGACGATTCGCCGCTTCCGTTCACCATCATTCTTACCTCGACCGATCCGATCAGCGTTTCGATGTCCCCGATCAAGCCGAAGTGAATGCGGCGTCGGCCGAGGCCAGAGTACCCGGTCAACAGATATTCGATCAACTCGTGCAGATACTTCCCTCCATCAGACGCGATGACTTCGATCTGTACCGACTCGTCCGTGAGCGTCACTGATCCGGTGAACAGAATCGACCAATACGCAACCCCGCGAGGATCGGTTGCGAGCGTGATCGAATGTCCGTATTGGGCGTTGCCGGTTGTTTTTACAGCGCCGTCGACGTAGACGGTGAACGACGCTGAATCGATCCCTCTCCCGTCGACGCACGCGAGGTATCGCTGCCCGTTGACCTCGTAGCAGTTGACCCGACTCCAGGTGTTCCACACGAGCGGGTAGCGTTGTCCCTTGCTCGCATCGGCCGCCGTCGACCATGACACATCGTCGATGACTCCAGCGGTCACGAACTGCGACGCGGTCTGGTACGGGTCCTCAGCGCCGAACTCGATCGGCTCGCCGGGGCCGCCGAACGTCACGCCCCCGGACACGTCGCCGTCGAGCAGCACGCGGCGCTCGACAAATGGACATCCTGCGAACAGGACAGCCAACTCGGCGGACCCGGCGGCGAGAAGGCCGCCGGCGATCCAACCGAACACGTCGATCACGACAGGTGTGTCATCATCGTTCGACATCTTCGACGGCAACATCAGCGAGAGCGACCGGGTTCCGGCGCCACCCCCGGAGTTGGGGTCGTAGCTCTCGGCGAACTCGAAGTCTTCGAGTAGGTACGGCATCCAGGACCGAATCGTCCCGTCTGGCGCCGGCGTGTCGAGCTTCGCAGTCGCCGCCCGAATCGACACACCAGCGATCTCGACGGACAACCCGAACTCGATCGTCGCCGCGATGTCCGCGGACTCGTGGTCGGCCCACGCCTGCGACCATCCGATGCGCTGGGCCGGCATCCACTCGCGCTCATCGAGTTCCCGCGGCCGCATCGCTACTACAACTCCTCGTCGAAGCGAAAGTCCATCGCCCCGACTTCATGCCATACTCCGCCGACCTGCCGCCATCCGGCGTTCTGCATCTTCACGTCGCCGACGTAGCGCACCGGGACCGCGATCTTCGGAAGTTCGGCCGCGACCGACACGTCGCCGTGAGCGAACCCGATCGGACGGACGGAGAGACGGGCGAGCCCACGTGCCGCCGACTCGAACTTCTGGCGCTTCCGGATCGCTTCCTCTACGCCGAACGACCACGTCCGACGCGGCGGCGAGGCCTCGAAGCCCCATCGGACGCCGCCGATCCCGTCGGTGATCTCGACGCCGTTTAGCACGTCGAGCCCGTGCTCCCAGGAAAGCTCCGCGTCGTCGAACCCGAACGTCACGCCGGCGATCAAGGAGCCGATCTCGTGGTAGCCAGCCGCGGTCGTCTGCTGGCTGGTCTGGACGAGCATGTACCGGTAACCCTGAACGGCCGAGTACAGCGAGCAGGCGACCGACCCGTGGATCACGCAGGTGTCGTTCGTCGACATCGCGGCCGATGTCCAGCCGGGCGCATCGAAGTAAAGGCGCTGGCCGGACTGCGACGCGATCGTGATCGACGCTCCTGACCACGCGCCGCCGGTAAAGGCGATCCACTTCCCGACGTAGGCCCCTTCGTCGAGCGTCGCGCCGGCGACCTCGACATAGCGCAACGACGGGTCGACTGCCGACACGGAGAGTCCCGTCACGATGTCGCTCGTCAGGGTCATGTCGACCGCTGGCGCCGACCAGGAGTTCGCGGTGTTGTAGGCGACGCGCACCGACCGGACATTGAGCCCGGCGAGCAGCGCGCCGCCGTGTCCGAACGCCGACCGGTTGACGTTCGCCGCGTCGAGTACGATCTGCTGCGTCGACATGGAGGTCGACCGCCAACCGGCCTGCGGCGAGGGAAGAAACAAGTTCTCGACCTCGTGTCGGTGCCGGCTTTCGACCGACCAAGAATCGAACTCGAATGCGGCTCCTCCAGAAAACTCGACGTAAGCGCCGGAGGCCATGAACCACGGACGCGCGCTGACCGGCGCCCCGCGCAGGCTCCCAGGATTTACGAATTGCGCCTGGGACCAGTCGACGTTTCGATCGAGCGTGAACCTACGCCAATCCGACGTCACCCCTGCGAGGCCGGTCACATTGCCGAAGATCACCATCTGTGCCGTGACGCCAGCGGCCGCCATGCTCAGCGTGCCCGCGGTCGACGTCCATCCAGAGCCGAGCTCATAGACGCGGCAGAATGCGATCTCGGCCCACGTCGCGCCGTCATGAACGGTCACGCACGCTCGGCCGAGATTGAAGTACGTGATCAGAGCCGCCGACATGCTCGCCATCGTCCTGGCGGCCCCGTTGTCGTACAAGACGATCGAATCGCCCGGCAGGTGCCGAACGGAGAAGTCGAACGACGACCCGGGCGCCGTCCCGATCCCCTTGATGCGGACCGCGGTACGGTCATCCGACCCGGCCACGCCACCGGAGGGCTGTCGCACGATCCACTCCGCGACGAACTTCCCGCCGTCTCCCCAGGTCGTTCCGCCGGGCAGGATCGCGGTCGCGCTCTTGCCGGCGTTCCCGTTCGCGTCCGACTTCAAGCGCACGTAGTCGCTCGACCATGTCCGGCTCGCGCTGGCGCCGGTGCCGGTGATCATCACCGACCCGTAGTCGCCGGCGTCTCCGAGGATCGATGACCACTCGACGTAGGGCTCAGTCGTCGCGTTGTCGATCACTTCGTCTTCCCAAACAGACCGCCCTGACCACTGCTGGATGTAGTAGGCCCCTCCGTACTCAGCCTCCGCGCCAGAACTGTCAGGGTCGCACCGACCGAACATGATCATCCCGCCACCATCGGCTTCGCACGCCACGAGGGAGCGCGGCATCATGTCGGCCGAGTTGATGCCGGAGATCAAGAAGTGCCGATAGTCGTTCGGATCGCCATTGGCGGCGATGTTCCGCTCGACAAAGATGGCGCCGATCACACGAGAACCGGTCGACCCATCCCATTCGACAGTCAGCGCGAGGATGTGCGTCGGGGTCTTGAGACACGCGATCCGATACACGTTGTAGTCAGTTGCCGGAGCGGACGTGAACGCAGCCGGAATTGCCCAATCCTCGTCGCGGGCTCCAGTCTGAAGGAGGACGTCATCGGTCAGCGTGGTGTTGTAAAAAAGCAGGAACGTGCCGCTGTAGTCGTCGAGTCCGATCAGGTCGACCAGCGAGTAGGGGTCGGCAGTCTGCCCGTTGCTCGGGATCGCCGTTCCGAGATTCGAGAGCTTCGTGAAGCTCGCGCCGCGATCACTCGACACGTACGTTTCTGTCGTGCCGATGATGCACACCACGATCCGAATCCAATCTCCCGATCCGGCCACCTTGATCGTCTGGATTTGTACGGACCCACCGCCGGCTTGCGAGAGCACCTGACGACTTGCGAGCGTCCACGTTGCCCCGTCCGTCGAGTGGTACACGTCGACGTCGTTGTCGGCGACGCCCGTGTGCCCGTACACCACGAACATGCGCAGCGCGCCGTCGGGCAACTCGATCACGCGCACAGCGCCGGCCGAGATCGACACAACCGGCCGCGTGAAGACGAAGGACGTCAGCGTCCACGACGTCGGGTCGGAGCCGGCCGGGCGGTACGCGATCAAGAGTGTTCCTGACCCGTTGAGCCAGTAGTTGAAGATCGTGTTGAGACGCTTCGCGAAGCACGCGGCGAGGCAAGTGCGATACCCGGAATACCCGGCGAACGGGTCGTGCGGATTCCCGCTCCAGTTGACTTGATCGACGCCACGCCAGCCAGACGTCGGGTCGCTGGAGCCCTTCCAGCGCCATTCGGCGACCCGATACGGGCCTCCGGCCCGCACGATTGCCAGCTCCGCAGAGAAGTCCTCGGTTGGCGTCCCGTACACCAGCGGCAAGAGGTCGCCATCGTTGTCCTCGCCGATCACGACCGGGCCGACGAATCGGTCCGCCTCCGACGTGACGGCCTCGACGACGTCGCGCCCGGTCAGGGCCGAATCGGGCATGATCAGAACGGTTTTCGGCGTCGCCATCTGCCCCCCCTATCCTTCGAGCCCGACCGTCGAGCCGATCATACGTCGCATCGACCGCTTGACCTGCGGGGTCCGTCCGCCCTGGATGCCGGAGGCGAGGATCGTGTCGAACGTCCGCTCGCCGATCTTCGACACGACGACGATCGGACGATCGGGCGGTCGGGCCGCGGCCTGCCCAGCTGCCGGCGGCGCCCCGTCGACGGACATCGACCGCGAGGAGAACCGGGTCGGACCGAGCCCCGGGACGGAGCCGATTCGGCTGGACAGGCTCGCGATTGCCCCGTACGGGTCGAAGTTGAGCCGGTCGATCGCTTCCGGGCCGCCGAGCGCCGACACGGCGCGGCCGACGAGGACGCCCTCGCCGACTTCGAGTTCGGTCGTGACCGCACGAGTCGTCGACCGCCCGGGGGACCGGCCGCGGTCGCTCTCCGACACGACACCGCCGACGTGGAACTCGGGCGGCTCTTCGGACATCACAATCCCCATCTGTACCGCTCCAAGGGCCCCAAGGGCAACGCCGGCGATTGCTCCTGCGATCGGTCCGAGATCGGCGACGGCCTTCATGATCGCGGTGGCTGTGTTCATCGCGATCATGACCGCCGACAGCGCCTGTTGCGCCCGGAAGGCCGCGAGAGCGGCCTCTTGCTGTTGCGTGCGCCGCTTTTCGAGCTCGCGCTTCTCAACTGTCGTGAGAATCTCTTGCTGCTCCTCCGCGCTGAGCGTGACGCCTTCATCACGTTTTTTCCGTGCGTCAGCATCGGCTTCGAGTGCGTCATCGATCTCGCGAATCGATCCTTCGCTCGCGTCGTACAACTCAGAGAGGACAGATTGCATTTGCGACATGATGTCCGAGGTCGTCGCCTTGTAGGACTGAGCGACCCGTTTGTTTCTGTCGATTTGCGCATCGGCCGATTGTGCGCGCAGCGCGTCCATCTCGGCCGTCAACTTCTGCTCGATCGCGAGTTGCTCGTCGGCGGACAGGCGCGCGTAGTCGGTTTGGACGCGCGCCCGCTCCGAGAACACTTCGAGGAGCCGTCGTTCGATCTCCGACACCGTGTCGGCGTACTCCTGCTGAGTGTTGACGCGGATCGACACCTCGGCAGCGTCGGCTTCCAGGCGCTTTTCCGCGGCCGACTTCTGCGCGTCGTAGGCCTTCCGCTCGGCCTCGTCGAGCGATGCCATCATCTCGTCGAGCAGCAACCGCTCGGTGTCGGCGTAGGCCACGCGAAGCTCGATCGCCATCGTCTCGCCGACGGCACCTCCGATGACCGCGGCCTCGGCGAGCCCGTCATCAAGCGCCTTCCGGGCCTTCTCGGCGGACGCTTCCGCCCGCTGCCGTGCCTCCTCTTGCGACTTGAAGAACGCCCGCTCGGCCGAGTTGTCTCCGCCCATCGATTCGAACCGGGCGAGCGTGGCCTTGTTGCCGGCGGCGCCTCCGATCGACTGGATTCGTTCGAGCGCCTCCGCGTAGGCCTTCGCCGCGGCGGCAGCGTCCTTCATCGCCTTCGACGCCGTCTTGCCGCGCTCGTCGGCCTCGCCCTCCTTGATCGTCAACTGGCCGAGCCGGGCGGCAAGCTCGGAGGCCTCCGTCTTCTTCTGGTCGAGTTCGGTCGACAGCTTGGCAACGATCGGGGTCAGTTCCCGAATCTTCGGCTCGGCCTCACGCATCTTCTCGAACTTGCCGCTTGCGTACATCGCCTCGTAGGCGGCAAGTTCTGTCGTCGCGGACGCCCACTCCTTGCCGAGTCGCTCGATCTCCGGCGCGTAGCGCGACACCGCCTGCTGCTGAGCCCGGAGGGCCGCCGCCTCGTCTTCGGTCAGCGCGCCGGACAGGACCGCCTCGCGGACCTCGGCGTCCATCAGGTCGGAGTTGTAGTCGTTCCAGGCCTTGTTCGCGGCCTTTATCTGGTCTTCGGTCGCCTTGATCGCCTTCGCGGCCCGAAGCTGGCTGTCGATGACCCCCTGCGTCGCCTCGTAGTGCTCCTGCTCGGCGAGCGTCAGCTCGGAGTAGACGGTCGCAAGCGCCGCGAGCACCAGTGCCAGCGGCCCGGCAACCGACGCGATGCCGGACAGGATCGGCGCGAGCGGGCCGAGCGCCGCCTTGAACGTCGCGGCCGCCGAGCCACCAGACTGGAGAGCCTGCGCGATCTGGAACCCCTGCTGATTCAAGATCATCAACGGGTTTTGCCCAGCGGAAAGCTGCTGCACGACGTCGAACATCTGGAAGCGCAGATTCTGCGCCGCGCCCGCAGCCTGACCGACCGACACGGACGCTCCGGCCGCCGAAGCCTTCTCGGCCTTCAGCGCCGCGTCGACCTGCCGAAGCTGGGCGAGCGTTACGCCGAGTGCCTGGGCCCGAGCCTGCTCGGCCGCGTTCGAGGCGATGACCGCAGCGGCGTGCCGCTTCTCGGCTTCCGTGACGTTGTTGAACGCCGTCGCCAACGGCTTGACCTTCGCCGCAGCAGCGGTCGCAGACGACTCCGCCTTCGAGCGGAAGGCGTCGAGCTCTGCCATCGCCTTCCGGAGCGCAGGTCCATACTGCGCGTCCTTGACGAGCAGTTCCACGAACAGCTTCCCGGCGCTGATCTGCTCGGACACGGTCGCGCTCCCACGTCAGGGTAGCACGGCGCGCGACCGGCTACGACCTCGGCTTGTCGGCGAGCCCGATGGACGCCAAGGTCGCGAACAGATCATCCGGCGATGATGCGATTCTCGCCCGTTCTTCGGCGCGCTTCCGTCGGCGGATCGAATCGACGTAGCCCTTCCACTTGCCCCCGTTCGACGCGACGATCGGTTGAGCAAGCAGATCGATTCGCTCGATCTCGACGTCGCTGATCGCGTCGGCGACGAGGTGGAGTTGATCCCACGAGTACCGATCGAGCATGTCGAGCGGATCAAGCCCGACCGACGCGAGGGTTCCGATCAGCCGCCGGACGCCGTCGGCGACTTGCTCCGGCCGTCCGCGTCGTTCGCCACCAGGGCGAGCAAGCGGACGAACGGCCGGGCGGCCAAAGGGGCGAGGGCGGCAACCACCTCCTCGATCGGGAACCGGTCGAGCGGGTCCGTGTCGCCGCACGCATCCGGGTACGCCGTCCGGAACGCATCGGCGACGAGTTCGGGAACCTCGTTGTCGCCGAGCATCGAGACGATCTTGTCGATCGCCGTCTCGGCCGACTTGATCGCCTTGTCGCCGACGATCGACGCGACCGCGATCCGGCGCGTCAGCCGCTCGATGCTGCGAGCGACGAGAATCTGTCGTCGGCCGCTCAGCCGGGTGTCGAGGCGCACCGTCGCGCCGGACACGTCACGGATCGTGACGTGGTCGTCCGGCGGGACGAGGCGGGAGAGGAGGTCGGTCAGGGAGTCGTCAGCCATGACGCCCGGGTAACCGACTGGCGGCTACAGGGTGCGCGTCATTTGGAAGAGTTGCGCCGTCGCGCCGAGAGCGGTGCCCCCCCAGTTGGTCGCGGAGCGCATCGCCTCGTAGCCCGACGGGAACTTGTGCTCCTCGGCGGTGAACCCGATCGACACGTCGCCGTCGCCGCGCGCCTTCCAGACGTTGAGCGTGAGCGTGTCGGCGGCCTTCGCCATGTAGTGCTTCGCCTGGATCGCGACCTCCTGAACGATGGGGTCACCGCCGAACGTCCAGGTCTGGAGCGATACGCCGTCGTTCTGCGTGTTCCCCGCGCCGACCGCGTACTGCAGGAGGTTCTGGTTCCACTCGATCCCCTGCCACGACACCTTGACATGTTGCTCGGGCATGAACGAAAACTCGATCGTCTTCGGGTTTCCCTGCATGATGTCGCGCTTCGTGCCCGTGATGGCGAGCGTGAACGAATCGTCTGCGCTGATGTACCCGACCGACTGCGTCGGAGTGGCGCCGGAGGGGCCGAGGTAGACCACGACCGGCCCGAAGGAGACGTTGTTCGGAAGTCCGTTGGTGTCGATGTTGAAGGGCACGGTGGGCTCCTACGGCGAGGGTTCGGTCGCTGCGCCTCGCGGGGCGTCGTGCGCAGACGGTAGCACGTCACGGGCTGGCGGTCTACCCCATGTCCCGGAGCGTATTCTCGGCGCCGCAGGAGTTGCAGGCCGTGACCACGCTGCCGCCGGCGCCGGGGGCGATCCGATACAGGAACCGGCCGCCGTCGTGTCGGATGCGAAGCTCGCCCGTCGCGTTGTTGACGATCCCGAGCCGCTTCTTGCAGCCCGAGCACGTCCACCACGCCTCCGATTCGGCCAGGGCTGACCGCTCCTCGCCTCCGTGCTTGATCGCAGCGTCGATCATCGGCACGAGTCCGACGAGCACCCGTTCGAGCTTGGCCAACCGCTCGGAGTCGGTGCCTTCGCCGAGGACGATCTTCTCGGACGACACAGGCGCGGACGGTCCTGAACGGCGGATCACGGGCGGGGAATCGCCGGTCATCGCGTGCTCTTGGCGACCGCGACGCGGACTGGCGCCGAGCATGACGGGCATGTCACGCTCCGGAACTCGGCGACTTCGTTCGGGCCGACCGGTGCCGCCGACGTGATCGCGCGCGTTCCGGCCGGCAGGACGGTCACACGCTGACCGCACCGGCACAGAACGCCGGTCTGATCCTTGGCCCGCAACGCGGGAGACGGAGAGAACCCAGGGGTGTGCATGGCCGAAGCGTAGCACGCCGAGCGAAGCGACGCGGCGGCTATCCGATGCAGCGGATCAGCCACCGTCCGGATTGGACCCACTTCCGGAGGCCGCCGTCCCACATCGCGCCCGGCCGGCCGGCCTCCTCGGCAACGGCCGCCCGTTCGCCGTCGGTCGCGCCGGTGTCGGCGAACGTGATTCGCTCGGCCTGCAGCGCGGCCGCGCACGCATCGTAGACCTCGGCGGCCGCCGACGGGCTCTCGCCCGAGTAGGCGAGCAGGTCGAACGACACGTCCTCCATGCGCCCCCAGCGGCGCATCGATCCGCCCCGCTGGACAAGGGCGACGAGCGGATAGGTCGACTGTCCGTCGTCGACCTGCTCTGGGTAGGCGCCGAGCACGCGGTCGCCGACCAGGGCGGCGACCGCCGACGTGTCGAGCAGGGCCCGGCGGACCATCTCGATCGCGGCAAGGGAGGAGAGCGCGGTAGCCATTCGCGAAGTCTACCCCGGTCGGCCGTTACCCGGTCGTCGGAGATTCCTATGTACCTGTACCGATTCAACTTTAAATGTGGGCGCAGTGGTTCGCTCGAAGGGATGTTCGCGGTCGATCAGCGCGGCAAGGTCGCGCTCGACGCCCTCATCGCCGACGGCGGCACCGAGGTCTACTTCGGGGAGGTGCTCGGCAAGCACTCCGATGTGTTCGGCACGATCACGGAGAAGAACCTGACCCAAGTGGAAGCGACGGCCGACGAGGTCGCGGTCGTCCTTCGTGTTTTCGGCAAGGGCATCGACGAGAAGCGCCGGCCGTGGGCGACGATCCTCGGGTTCAACCCGATCGAGACGTTCGCGGAAAACACGGAACTCTGGGACGCCGACCACTGGGACCAGGACCGGTTCCTGCGCGCTTGCCGCGGCGAGGACTACGACACCTAGCTGGTGAACCGGATGTTCGCCTTCGTGCGCAGCGCCTTTCCGAGCGTGGCGACCGTCGCGCGCATGAACTCCCGCTGCACCCGCGGATCGCGGCACGTCGCCCAGAGGACGTCGCGGGGCAGCATGTACTTCGTCCCGAGCACCACGAACCGGGCGTGGTCGGATTCGCCGACGTCGAACCAGACCGCCCACGCCTGCCCGGTCGGGCTGTTCGCGCTCGGGAGGCTCTCGACCCGGAGCGACCGCAGCATGTCGCCTGACCGCTTGTGGACGACACGTTGCCCGTCTCCGTGAACCTGGATCGAACCGTGTCGGCGGGCGTACGGGTGATCGAGCTTTCGGAGGTCCGCGAGCGAGTGGTCGGTGTAGCTCAGGTTCGCCGTGACCTCGCGGTACAGGACGTCGGCGAGCGCCTCGCCGAGCGCGTCGATGACGGCGTGCGGGTCGGACGCGGCCGACAGCGCCGACACCGTCGCGCCGAAGGAGCCAGCCTCGATCCTGAACCCGACCATCGATCGAGTCTACTCCGGCGCCGGCCCCTTCGCCTCACTCGTGTCGCCGTCCTCGGGGCCGTCGACCGGCGGGAACTCCGGGAGCGGGACGTCGGCCTCGGGCGGGACGTGCTCCGGCCCGAGGGCGGCCAGCCCGATCGTCGGCTGGTCCGGCGCGAACGACTGCATGAACCGGACGCCTTCGACGGCGACCCGGTGGTAGCCGTGCGCCGGCGGGAGCATCCCGGCGACGCACTCATAGAGCACCCGGGCCTCGCGCAGCTTCGCGAGCGCCAACTCGCGATATCCGAGGTAGCCATTCGGCTCCGACGCAATCGCCCGTTGGAAGCACTCGATCGCGCGGTCGTGGAACCCGTCGTTGGTGTACTGCATCCCGAGGGACACCCAGGCCGATCCGTTCCGCGGGTTGTCGCAAAGCTCAGCGACGAGCAGCCGCTGGTAGAACCGCGCCTTCCGGTCAAGTTCGGCCGGGTCGGTCCCGAGCCCCGGGTTGTGCGTCGTGAACGGCGCGTATCGGACGACCGGGCGATCGATCAGCTTGAACGCGGAGTCGAACCCCTCGTGGACGCGGCCCGAGTACCGGATCACGGCGCCGGGATCGAGCCGGACCATCCGAATCGACTCGGACGCGGTCGGCGGCTCGCCAGTCGCGGTCGGCCGGTGATTGGCGAACCGGAACAGCCATCCGTGCGCGTCCGAGCATTCAGCCATTCGGCGCATCGAGACGACATCGCCGAACGGGTCGGACGACATCTCGTCGGGGTCGACCGTCAGGGCCCAGCCGAGCGGCGGCCGTCCGGCCCACCGGTGAGCCCGAAGGGCGTCGAGGCCGGTGTTCCGCGCTGCGGCGAAGTCGTCGGCGAGCGGCTGGTGTGTCCAGGTCGCGCCGTACAGGGCGGCGATCTCACGCATGTCGTCGGAGGCGCCGCCGACGGCGCCCGGCGCTTCGTCGCCCGTCCAGACGAGGACGACGGCGTCGACCGCGCCGTGGTACTGGTCGAGTTGCCGAGCGAGATCGATCGCCGTCTCGCCCGGATGCAGCAACATCGTCAGGCCGATCCCGTCGATCGGCACGACCGGCGACAGGATGCACGACTCCTCGTGGATCAGGTGCCCGTACCCGCCGCCGGTCGCCGCCGCGTCCGGGTTCGGGTCGAGGCGCGCGTATCGCTCGTGCTTCCGGCGCCGGTCCCAGGGACGCAGGTAGCCGTAGTGCAGCATCCGGATCGACGACACCCGCTTCGCCAGCGGATCGGCATCCGGCACGTTGCCGCAATGCAGGCCGATCGCGTTGCCGGCCGCGATCCGACGCGGGCGTTTCGTCGAACGCGAGGCGCGGAAGAACCGGAACCCGCGCATCCCGCCGGTGTAGCTGCCGCCATCGCCCCACGGGCGATCGATCCGGTGCTTCGCCGGCGTGTCCCACAGCGTCATGAACCCGACGTCCCAGGACTGGATCAGCGGATCGGGACACGACATCAGCCGGTCGAGCATCGCCCGGTCGACGCGCGCCTCCGGAACCTCGTCGTGGTCGACCGAGAAGACCCAGGCGGCGCCCATCTGTTCGGCCATATCGATCGAGCAGTTGCGCTCGTCGCGCTCGTTGAACGCGCCGGTCCAGACCTCGACGCGGACGCCGAGCTTCGCGCAACGGGAGTCCTTCGACGTTCGCGCCGCGGCGGTCACCCAACCGGCGAACTCGACGGCGACGCCGGCCTCGTCCTTCCCGGAGCAGGCCCGCAGCAACGAGTGATCGTCCACCGGGAGTTGACGACTGAGCGGCGCCCAGTCCTGCGACGACGTGATGTCGAGGGGGTTCCCGTTGAGCACGATCGCGAATCCGTCGACGAGTTCGGACATGCGCTCGATCGAGGCGCGGAGATACGCGATGTCCTGCGCCGTTTCGAGTCGGACCCGGTACACGGCGACGACGTTGCCCGGCCGACACTCCGGGGTCGACGCCCACTTCCGCGCGTACTCGATCCGGTTCGCCATCCCCCGCTTCGCGCCGGGCGCGATTCGGTCGAGGGTCTGGTGCCCGTCGTGGTGGACGTAGACGGAGCGAGCGACGACGCGCCCCCATCCGGCGAGATCGGCCCGGACGCAGACGTCGTTGTCCTCGTAGCCGCCGATCCGGAACCGCTCGTCGAACAGCTTTCCGTGCCCCTCGGCCATCAGGTCGAGCAGGCACTCGCGCCGGTACAGGACGCAGAAGCCGGACAGGAAGTCGACGACTTCGACCTCTCCACCCGCCTGCTGCCGGACCTGCGCGGCGGTCACGTCGTAGGGCGCGCCGCGGAGCGCGTCCGGGATTCGGACCTGGGCGACACCGGCGACGAGGTTCGAGACGGGGCCGACCATGCCGATCCGGCCGACCGCGAGGGCTGTGTCGCGCCGCGGACGAACGCCGTCGGCCGCGCGAGGCTCTCCGGTGAGGACCACGCCGTCGACGGGATCGAGCGCGTCGATCATGCCGGAGAGCCAGCCGGCCGAGACGTGGGCGTCGTCGTTGATCACGACGATGTGAGCGGGAGCCGGGCGCCCGATCAGGTAGTTCTCGATCCCGCGGTTGACCGCCGCGCCGAACCCGACCGGAGCGCCGAGGTCGAGGAAGTGGACGTCGGCTTCGGTCGACTCTGCCGCGGCGTCGATCATGCCCTTCGACTCGGCCCACCGGGCGGAGTCGTCCGGGTTCGCGACGACGATCACGCAGACCCGAAGGCCGTCGGTGTGCGTCAGGATGCGCCGGACTCCGGGAACTACCGTCGGCGGCCGGCCGCAGGTCGGGACGACGATCAGCACGTCGTGTTCGGAGCGGAGCCGCGGCAAGGGGGGGAGAGACGAGACGGGGTCAACGGGCATCGAAGGTGCCTCCTGACCGACCGGGTAACACGTCGGCAACCGCGCGATCGGGTTAGAGTATTGGGGCCGAGGGCGCGCCAACGCCGCTCGGCCCTGCACGACCGCCTTTCACGGAGACGACCATGCCCCGCAAGTATAACGTCGCGAAGGCCGCCTCAGAGTTCTGGAAACGGGTCGACCAATCCGGGGGGCCGGACTCCTGCTGGGAGTACACGTCATCTCGGACCGTAAACGGGTACGGGAAACTCGGGTGGACACCGGCGATGCCGTTCTACGTCGCGCACCGCTTCGCGTGGTTCATAACGAATGGGCCGATCCCCCACGGAATGTTTGTCTGCCACCGATGCGACAACCCGCCATGCTGCAACCCCGATCACCTGTTCATCGGATCAAACGCCGACAACATGGCGGATATGATCTCAAAGGGTAGGCAATTGTCTGGCGCTCGGAACCCGACCGTGACAAATCCGGAGTGCGTTCCGCGCGGTGAGCATCATTGGTCTGCACGGCTTACCGAAGAAAATGTCATTTCAATGCGTGAAATGTACAATGATGGGCAACGGCTTCTGCGTATAGCAGAGATCTTCGGGGTGTCCAAGCAAGCCGCACACAAGGCCATTTCTGGTCGTACGTGGGCACATCTCCCAGGCGCCTACACCCGGACGCAACGAAGTTCTACGTGACTTCCATAGAACGGGCCACCAGCCATGCGTGCTTCTTCCACGATCGACTCCTCATTCATGTTTTGATCCTCCACGACCCGATCTCCGCGTCGGGCCGTCCAGAGGTCGGACCAATCGACGAGGTAGGTGATCGACTGCGAGACTTCGGATCCCGGGATCGGGACACCCCACCGGCCCGATGACTTCTTCACGCCGGCCGGGACGCCGGACGCGCGCACGACGTCCTGCGCTTGCGGCGCGCCCTGTCGGTCGATCGCCTCGATCGCGACGGTCGGGACGGCCGCCTCGTTCGCGAGCCCGGAGGTCGTGACCGCCGAGATCGCCGTGAACAGCTTGCTCCCGACCTTCACGCCGTTCGCCGAGAACGTCAGCATCTCCGTCGTCCCGGGCACACCCTCGACCGTCCCGGTGATCGTGACCGTCCCGGAACCCGTCGTCCCGGCGGCGACCGTGACCCGCATCGCGGAGGCGCGAGGCGGTTGGCGGTCGACTGTCAGCGAGGCCGCGGCGGCGACCGCGTCGAGCAGGTACGCCGTCCGCTTCGAGATCGTGATCGTTCGGTCGGCGAGGGCGGCGATGTGCATGGTCGGCTCCGTCGCCGCCATCCTACCTCGCGGCGTCGCACTCGGCGGCGAGGATCGCGTCGACGCGCTTGGGGTCCATCGGGACCATGCCACGGGGTCCGGTGTCGACGATCGGCCGCCCGAGCGACCAGCCGTTCGGGTTCCGTGCGAGCGTGACGTCGGCGAGCAGCGACGTGTCCTTCCCCTCTCGCCGCCCGGCCGGGTGACTCAGGTGGTAGTTGTTCGCGACCGGCGCGTCCGGGAAGACGGCGACGAGGCCGGAGCCGAGGACGCGCCGCCAGAGGTCGACGTTCGGGTAACCATGTCGACTCGCCCCATACCGCTCGTCCCAGCCGCCGATGGCGACGAGTTCGTCCCGGGCGATGCAGAGCCCGGAGGACTCGGTTGCCTGACCGGGAACGCAGTGGGCGCCGATCGGGCCGGCGACGAGTTCGAGCTGCTCAGGACGCTCGCGCCAATCCACCAGGGCAAGGATCGCGTCGAGTTGCTCGGGCGGCATGTTCGAGACGGACGACGACGACCCGATGTGGCGCGAGATCGCCGACGTGACGATCCCGGCGCGCTTCCGGTGCGGCGCAACCAGCGCGGCGAGGTGCCCGGACGAGCCCGGGACGCGGTCGAACCACTGGGCGACGACGAGCGGGGAGTCGATCAACCGGAGCGCCGCGTTGAACACGATGGTACACGACCGCTCGGTCGGGTCGTCGGGCTCGCGCCAGCGGGTGTAGCGGATCGGCGCGCCGGCGGCGATCAGGTCGCCGACCATCGACTCGACGCCGTCGGACGACCCGTCGTCGAGGACGAGGAACTCGACCGACACGTCGTCCGGGAGCTTCTGCCGGAGCCAGACCGAGAGCGACCGGGCGAGCGCCTTCCGCTCGTTCCGGACGGTCCCGAAGACGGTCACGGTCGGCGCCGTCGTCGTCAGCCGTTCCAGCGCCGGCCGCGAGCGGTCCGGCCGGACGTAGCCGGTCGGGTCGGCCGGCCCGGGGTTCCAGATCGACCCGAGCGGGGCTCCGAATGCGCGCTGCTCGGTCATCGCCCCGCCCTTGCCGCAAGCCGTTGACGGCGCCGGAGGGTTTTCGCCGGGACGACGTCGTCGGGCGCACGAGCGCCGAACTCGCGGAACTTCTGCCGTGCGGCGGCGTTGTCGTTGGCGGCGAGGCGGATCGACTCGACCGGGATGTCGGCGACGAGGATGCCGTCCCGATGAAACCGGTCGAGCGCGATCCGGTCCGCCGGGTGGAATCCGACCTTGCGGGCCTCGACGTCGGTCAAGGCGACGATCCCGGCTTCGGCGAGCATGATCGCTGATTCGTTGACGTCGAGGCCGACGAACGCGCGGTGCTCGGTGTCGATCAGGACGACGCGCTGCTTTCCGTTCTCGGCGCGCGGCAACTTCGACAGGGCGCCGAGCGCGTCACGAAGGAGCGTGGCGTCCATCCCCCTGACGAGGCCGACCGCCTCGCCGATTTCGACGACGGACTTCGGACGGGCGATGGTCGGGCCGTCGTCCGGGTAAACGGGCGGATCGGGGAAGATGGTCACGTTCGGCTGCATGGTCTACCCGAGGTAACCGAGTTCGCGGAGCCGGCGCCGGACGAGTTCGTCGCCCTCGCCGGCGACCGGCTGCGCCCAGGCCGGCCCCTTCGAGATCAATCCAACGGGTGGCGGCAAGCGGAGCAGGTCGTACAGGCCTCCGGCGACCTCGACGAGCCGCTGCTCCGGCAGTTCGCCGCGGGCGTGGACGTCGTCGCCGGCCGCGACGAGGACGCCCTCCATCGCGTGTCCGCCGACGAGCCCGGCCGCGATCGAGGGCGGCCCGTGGTTCGTCGCGAGGTAGGTCGAGCAGCGCGGCGAGCGGAGCGCGTCGAACCCGTGGTCGGACACGACGATCAGGTTCTCGGTCCCGTCGCGGAGTCGCGGGAGGAGCGAGAGCGCGTCGCGGACCGCGAGCCGGTAGGCCTCCGTCCCCCAGAGGTGGTGTCCGGCGCCGTCGGTCGACCGGAACCAGACGACCTCGACGTCGGCCGGCGGAGCCGAGTCGCGTAGCCACCGCTCGATCTCGACCTCGGCGCGCGAGAGCCCGGCGACGTCCTTCGTCCCGCCCGGTCCGTGGTCGCAGACGACCTCGTCGATCGGGTAGCCGAGCACGTCGAGGCCGCGAGGGGAGAACCAGGGGCGGCGCGGGTCGACCTTCGCGATCGGGTCGACCGGGAATCCCGAGATCACCCAAGAGCCACGCGGCAAGGGGAACGCCGGCCACGTCAGCGGGACGTTGACGAGCCCGACCGTGAGCCCCTGGCGGGCGAGGTCGTGGATCCAGGGCCGGGTCCGGATCAACTCCTGGCTCGACGTGTAGTGGTCGCCCGACCACCCGAGATCTACCTCGCGGCCGGCGAGCAGGGCGCCCACCGCCGTCGGCGTGACCGGGACGTCGCACGCGCGGAGCGGCGCCGAGCAGCCGTCGGCGGCGATGTCCCAGAGCGCGTCGCAGATGTCGCGGTGCGCCGAGCACCACTCCCAATCGAGCCCGTCGAACACAACGATCCGGAGGCGGGACTTCGGCCGGCTCACGCGGTCGGCTCCGCGACCTTCTTCTTCTTCGGGCCGCGCTTCGCCTTCGGCGCGTCGGCCGAGCAGGGCTCGGCGTGCGCCGCTACCCGGGTCACCCGGGTCCGGTCGGCGCGGTCCATCCACTCGGTCGCTTTGGTGATCAAGACCGGCCACGGGCGCGCCGGGCGGTACTCGATCGCGTCGGCGACCCGGAGCGCCATCGCCCGGTATCCGACCGCCGAGAGGTGGACGCCGTCGCAGAGCAGCGAGTCGGGCATGTCCGCGAGTTCGACGAGGACGATCGGCGACGGGTTGCCGTCGAGTTCGACGGCGATCTTCCGAACACGCTCGCTCGCGGCGTCGGCCCACTCCTGCGCCTTGCCGCCGAACGCCGGCATCGCGGCGCCCCGGATCGGCGGGAACGTGCAGAACGCGAGCGGGACCGATGCGCGACGGCCCCAGGAGATCGCCTGCCGGAACAGGACCTCCCACTCGTCGAGCGGCGCGCCCGGGTGCTTCGCGTCGTTGGTCCCGGCGAGGACGATCGCCCAACGCGGGCCCGGGTAGGCGAGAAGCTCGCGGAACGCGCCGGGCGCCCGGTCGGCGATCTGGCGGATCGTCTGCCCGCTGATCCCGCGGTTCAGGGGCGACCACTCGCCGGTGAGCTCGTGGCTCAGGATCGACGCGAGGTGTTCCGGGTAGCCGAGGCCGGCGTGACCGCCCGATTCGGCGCGGGCGCCGAAGGTCAGGGAGTCGCCGAGGAGCAAAAGCGTGCCATATAGCATGACTATTCCTTCGTGTGCGCGACGAGTTCGTCGGCGTTTTCGCGGAGGTGAGCGGTCAGCCGAACGTCCATCGACCGCCAGTAGCACGCGAGCCGGAACTATTTTCGGGAATCTCGTTCGGGAGGCTTTACGGTAACCGTTGCCCGGTTATGATTGTGGGGCGGGAAGGAACAACGAACCCCGCGGGGAGCACAAATGGACGACTTCAAGATTCTCAAGCACATCGGCCCTGGCGGCGCTAAGTGCCCGTGCTGCATCAAGGCGAGCAAGAAGGACACCAGCCGCGCTGCCCGTGCGCGCCTGAAGGTCAAGCTGCGCGCCGCCGTTGAGGAGGCCGCATGACCCCCGACGTACACCCCCTCGCCCTCGCCGCCCTTCGCGCCGAGTCGGCCGAGGAGCGCAAGCGCGACGAGATCAACGCCCGCGGCGACGGGTGGGGCCGCGCCGAGTACGCCGAGGTTCAGCCGTTCGAGGCCGCGCGGATCGAAGCACGGAAGGCGTGGGCCGCCGCCGGGTTCCC
>SXGT01367564.1_pt1 | contig 18589 bp, 11 predicted proteins | sample 3176221 | NCBI WGS metagenome assembly SXGT01 (sample SAMN11356862, study PRJNA531348) | freshwater metagenome | isolation source: freshwater sample F1-120 | place: China: Fuxian Lake, Yuxi | collected 2017-12-25
GACGACGATCGTATAGTCCATTGCACCGCGACGACGAAGCTCGTCAACGATCTTCGTGACCTTGGATTCCTTCTGGCCGATCGCAACGTAAATGCATATGACCGGCCTGTCGCTGGTCTGGGTTTCCTTCTGATTGATGATGGCATCGACGACGATAGCCGTCTTACCGGTCTGCCTGTCACCGATGATGAGTTCGCGCTGACCGCGTCCGATCGGGATCATGGCATCGATAGCCGTGATGCCGGTCTGAAGCGGCATGGTGACGGATTTGCGCTCGATGACACCGGCGGCGATTTTCTCAACCGGATAACGCTTGGCAGTGACGATCGGCTTCCCTCCGTCCTTCGCGATGCCGAGTGGCGAGACAACTCTGCCGAGGAGCTCTTCGCCGACAGGAACCGAAAGAATGTTGCCGGTTGCCCGAACCGTATCCCCTTCCTTGATGTCACTGTCACTTCCGAGAATGATGGCACCCACAGTCTGCTGCTCAAGGTTCAGCGCCACCCCCATCACTCCCTTACCGAAATCGATCATTTCGGAAGAACCGACGTTCCGAAGCCCTCGTACGCGAGCAATGCCGTCTCCGACGCTGCTGACAGTCCCGACATGCTCTTCGTGCGCGTGCGGAGTAAAGCTCTTAAGATGCTTGTCGAGAAGTGCTGCGAGGTCAGGAGAGGAGGTCATAGGAAAATTGAGAATTGAAAATTACGATTGCTGTAAAAAAAGAAGCTCAGCATCTTCAAGTGAACGCTTCACGGAAAAATCGATGCACTCATCACCGTACGATACGACGATACCTCCGATCAAGGATGGATTCTTCTTCTGTTTAATATTCACTATTTTCCCCGTCTTCTTCTCGACGGCGGCAGTGAGAGCCGGGAGAAGCACGCCAGCGTCCCCTGTCGGAGATGTAATGGTCAACATAATCGTGCCCTTATTCTCCTCGGCAGCCTCTGTGATAAGACGAAGAACATCGGTGTGCCCGCTTTTCTGCAAAGCCTCGGTTAGAGCTGCAATGGCTGCTCTGGCAAGATCGTGTGAAGAAGTCGTCATCGGATGAGTGTGGGAATATCTTTCTGGAACGAAGAAAGGATCCTCGCCTGATCTGCCGGAGTGAATTCACGCTCCAGAATCTTAGATGCAAGAGTGACGCCGGCCTTTGCAACTGTTTTTTCAAGTGCTGCAACCATCGATCGTTTCTCGTCCTCAAGTTGTTTCTTTCCTCGCTCGAGAAGTCCCGCTACCTCCTGCTCTGCAGCCTTCATCATCTCAGATCGGCTCTGGTCTGCCTGCTTCTTGGCATCTGCAAGGAGTGCTGACGATTTTGCATCAAGTTCTTTCATTGCAGCCTTTCGACTGGCTTCCATCTCTTTCAACTGTTGCTCGATCTTTTTGCTGTCCTCGATAGACTTCGCAATTCGATCCCGACGTTCATCGATCAACTTAAGAAGTGGACGGTAAAGAAGAACCGTCAGTGCGACAAGGAGAATCGCGTAGTTGACCATCTGACTGATCAGTACAGCAATATCAATACCGAGAGCGGAGAGAAGTTTCATGGGAAGGAGGGTAAAAGTGCTTTTGAAAAATTAAACGAACTTAATAATCAAGGCGACGACGAGCGCGTAGATAGCAACCGCCTCTGCGAAGGCGATAGAGAGAATCATAACAGTCTGAATTTTTGCAACTGCTTCAGGGTTCCTGCCGACGGCTTCTGCGGACTTGCCGCCGATGATACCGATACCGATGGCAGGGCCAACGGCTCCGAAGCCCATGACCAGAGCAACGGCGATATCTTTAAGGTCCAGCGCTGCTGCTGCAGCAATGAGACCTTCATCGTGGACACCGGCCTCTTGTGCAAACGCCAATACTGGGAGAAAAACAGCAGCGGACCCGATGGTCATCAGAAGTTTTTTCATAGTGCGTGGGGAAAAGAGAAATAAAAGCGAAAAATAAATATGAAATATTACGAATGCGCAGGAGCATGCACATCACCGTGATCTCCGTGCGCAGTGACTGCCATCTTGATGAATGCGACGGTCAGGAGTGAGAACACGAGTGCCTGAATGAAACCGACGAAGATCTCAAGACCCAGAAAGGGAATCGGGAGAATGTACGGGGCCAAAAACGATACGACAACGAGCAGTACTTCACCAGCAAAGATATTACCAAAGAGGCGAAAAACAAATGACGTTAAACGTGCAAATTCACCGACAAACTCAAGGATTCCAACAAAGGTACCAACACCGTAAGGCTCTTTCCATGGAGGCACGCAGTACTTACCGAAATGACTGAAAAATCCGACAGTCATTAAGCCGAAAACTTGCGTGGCAATGACAGAGATCATTGTAAAAGCAAGGGTGACATTCACATCAGAATTCATAGATCTGAGAAGGGGCACATGAACAATCTCTCCCTCATGCATGGCCTTCACAGTGATGCTTCCTACGCCCGGAATGATGCCAAGCCAGTTTGCAATAATGATGAAAAGAAAAAATGTCGCGATAATCGGAAAAATCTTCCTCGTCATCTTTCTATCTTGCATCACCGAATCTATAAGATTGAAAAGTCCTTCCAGAACAATCTCAAGCAAAGACTGCAAACGACCGGGAACAAGTTTGTGTCCTCGAAATCGCACAAAGCCAGCAATACAGATGAGAAATGTCATTGTGATCCATGCCATCAGAATGGTATTCCGAAGATCGAAAGATCCGATGTGCGCGATCGTCTCGGAGGCCAGTGTTGGTGCGTGCATAGCTGACATGATGCGAGGGTTAGGCGTGCAAGAGAGGTTTGATTTTTCGCCAGATGGTAAAAGAAGAGGTCAGAAGAGCAAGAGCAAAACCAAGAAGAATGAAGAGAGGAGAAGTGGACAGTGTCTTATCGAGATATGCTCCTCCAAATCCAAGCAATGCTGCCGGAAGAGCGATCAGGTACCCGATCTGCGAGACAAGTCCAAAGAGTTGTGCAGTACCCAAAGCATTAGGGGCGGATGCCGATGAAGTTGCATCGATTGTCATCATTGCTGTGGCGGAAGTGAAGAACGACGAAGAGTGGGACGGCGGCGAACACTGCTGAGTCTTGCAAGCTCGCGGTCAAGAATGGCCCTTGCCTCGGCAAAGGCCTCGGCATCCTTGTGTTTCTCCTGCATGAGTTTTTCAGCACTCTCCTTCGCTCTCAGAATCGCCTCCTCATCGGCAAGGGCATCGGCTGCATCTGCCGTCCGCACGAGCACGCGCACTCCATCTCCGTCGATTTCAATAGTTCCCCTCGAAACCGCAAAGAGCTGCTCACCCGTCTTGCTACGTGCGATCAAGCTGCCAGGAAGCACGGTGGTCACAAGCGGAATGTGCTTTGGCAAAACCGTGATCTCGCCGCTGCCGGTAGGCAAAGTGACGGATTCGACACTGGCATCGAAGACAGTCAGTTCCGGTGTGATGATCTCGAGGTGAAGCATGGAATGCGTGGGTCGAAGATGGGGGTGAGGGCTAGGCTTTCACTTCATCGATTCCTCCTTTCATATAGAAACTCTGCTCGGGGACGGCATCCATCTCTCCTTCGAGAATCGATTTGAAGCTTCTGACCGTCTGCTCCCTCGTCACGAACTTACCGGGAATACCGGTGAACGTTTCCGCAACGAAGAACGGCTGACTGAGGAATTTCTGGATCTTGCGTGCTCGCTGCACCGTCTTCTTATCTTCTTCCGAAAGTTCTTCCATACCAAGGATCGCAATGATGTCCTGCAACTCCTTGTAGCGTTGGAGTACTTTCTGGACGCTACGGGCAGTGTCATAGTGCTCCTGACCCACGATATCGGGTGAGAGAATCGTAGAGGTGGAGTCGAGCGGATCGACAGCGGGATAGATCCCAAGCTCGGCCAGTGTGCGCGTGAGCACGATGGTGGAGTCGAGGTGGCCGAACGTCGTTGCCGGAGCCGGATCGGTGAAGTCATCTGCGGGAACGTACACCGCCTGCACCGAAGTGATGGATCCTTTGTTTGTCGACGTGATGCGCTCCTGCACGACACCCATTTCCTGTGCCAACGTCGGCTGGTAACCGACAGCGGAAGGAATGCGACCGAGGAGAGCCGAGACTTCGGAACCCGCCTGCGTAAAACGGAAAATGTTGTCGATGAACAGAAGCACATCTCTATGCTCTTCGTCTCTGAAGTACTCGGCAATCGACAAGCCGGAAAGAGCGACTCGGAGACGAGGTCCGGGGGGCTCGTTCATCTGTCCGAAGACCAAAGATGTCTTGTCGAGCACTCCTGATTCCTTCATTTCGTAGTAGAGGTCATTTCCTTCACGACTGCGCTCCCCCACTCCAGCGAATACGGAGTAGCCTCCGTGCTCGGCTGCAATATTGCGGATCAACTCCTTTACGATGACGGTCTTCCCTACACCAGCTCCTCCGAAGAGTCCGACCTTTCCACCCTTCAGAATGGGACAGATGAGATCGATGACTTTGATACCCGTCTCGAGGATCTCCGTCTTGGTAGACTGCTCGGCAAATGTCGGCGCACTTCTGTGAATCGAATAGCGCTTCTTCACCTTCACGTCAGGCATGCCGTCGATGGCAACACCGAGGACGTTGAACATGCGACCCAGAGTTTCCGGTCCAACCGGCACGGAAATCGGCGCACCGGTGTTCTTCACAACGGAACCACGACTGAGTGCATCGGTCGAGCCCATCGCCACCGTTCGCACTAACCCCTGCCCGAGATGCTGCTGCACTTCCAATGTCAGTTCCCGATCTCCCACGGCAACCGTAAGCGCAGTGAAGACAGGCGGCAAGGCACCATCTGGAAACTGGCAGTCAACAACGGCACCGATAACCTGAGCAATGGTTCCTGCAGACATAGTGGTTGGGGGAGATGAAAACGATCTGATCTCTGTAGTTCGCGGCAGTGTAGGTAATAGAAGTGAAGAATTCAAGACTTTTGGAGCTGACTTTTTCTCGAACAATCTCTATGCTCTCTCCATGTACGTCTACGCCGCGCTCCTCGGAAACAATCCAACGATCTCGACTGCAGAGCTCAGTGCACTGCTCCCCGACTTTACTCAGAAACATCTGATTGCAAACCAATACTGCATCTTTGAGACAAAGGAAGAATTGAACCAAGACACCTTGAACCGGCTCGGGGGAACGATTCTCATTGCAAAACAAGTCACGGGAAACGGAGTTCTTACCTTCGCCGACATCCCCGCTCTTCTTGCGACCGAACTCTCGACCGTGAAAGGAAAAGTGGTCTTTTCACTCCGACTCGTCGGCATTCCTCCGAGGGAGGGCAAGGATCTCTTTCGCGCGTGCAAGAACGGCCTCAAGAAGAAAGGCGTGCCAAGTCGTTACACGGGCAATGAGCGAGAAGCGGCAAAACCCATCGTGCTGCACGACGACGGACTTTTGGACCCGAAGAAAGGATGCGAACTGACGATCATCCGTGAGAAACATCTGTTCTGGATCGGACGAACGGTTGCCGCCCAGAACGTGAAGGCTTACACACTGCGCGATATCGGCAAACCCGTGCGCGATACGACCGTCGGCCTTCTCCCGCCGAAATTGGCGCAAATCCTGCTAAACTTCGGCGAATATCTGGCGCGGGGCAAGAAGAAACTGACCGTCTACGATCCGTTCTGCGGTACCGGCGTGATCCCCATCGAATGCCTGCTCCGCGGGACGACGGTTCTCGCATCGGATATTTCGCTGAAAGCCGTGAACGGATGCGAGAAGAATCTTGAGTGGACAAGGAAGACCTACAAGATCGCGAAGAAGGACGTCGCAAGCACCGTCTGGAAACAGGATGCCCAGAAACCGTTCGATCTTGGGAAGAACGTTCCCGATGTGATCGTGACGGAAGGATCCCTTGGACCCGCACTGTCGGACCGACCGACCGTCAAAGAAATCGAGACGTTCATGCGCGACAGCGACGATCTTGCCGCAGGATTCCTGAAGAACTGCAAAGCCTGTCTGCCGAATGTTCCGATCGTGATGACGCTGCCCGTCTGGTACGCAATGAAAAAAATGATGCCCCTCAAGAAGATTGCAGAAACGATCGATGCCTGCGGCTATAAAACGGTCATGCCACCGCATGTCTCGGGCTGGCTCCCGGATCGATTGTCGCTTCTCTACAGAAGGAATGATCAGTTCGTGGGACGAGAGATCGTCCTGCTGATGCCGAAGAAATAAATTTCAACCGCGGGAAGCATCCCGCTCCCTTTTTCTGAAGTCTTCGTAAAAAGGGGCAGCATGCATTTTTCAAAGGTTCCCGGCTTTTACAACTAGCCCCGCCTGATCCGTCGGCATGATGAGCATCTCCTCGATATTCACATGCTTCGGCCTGCTTGCAGCATACCAAATGGCATCGGCGATGTCGGCAGAAAGCAGGGGCCGATACCCTTCGTAGACTTTCTTCGCCTTCGCTTCATCGCCTTTAAGGCGAACGACTGAAAACTCGGTCTCCACTCTCCCGGGGGCGATGGTCGTGACGCGAACACCCGAGCCGAGGAGATCTTTCCGAAGGCCTTTGGTGAAGGCATGCACGAAGTGCTTTGTCGCGCAGTACACAGTCCCGCCTGCATATGTCTCGGTTCCGGCAATGCTTCCGAGATTGAAGAGATGGCCCTTCGCCTTCTTCAGGAACGGCAACGAGAGATGCGCGGTATGCATGAAAGCGGTGACATTGGTATCGACCATCGTCTTGATGTCACCGAAGTCATACCGATCGAACGGTTCGGTTCCGAGGGCAAGCCCTGCATTGTTCACAACCACATCGATGCTGATTGCTGAAAGGCCTGCAAAGAAATTTTCCAAAGCCTCGGCATCAGTGACGTCGAGCGCACGAACCATGACCTCGATGCCGGATACCCGAAGGTCCGATGAAAGTTTCTTGAGTCGATCTTCCCTGCGTGCAATCAAGATCAGATTCCTTCCCTCTTTCGCAAAACGCCGTGCAGTAGCCTCACCGATACCCGAGCTTGCACCGGTGATAAGCGTGTACGTTTTCACGCTCGCATTCTACGGCAGAACATCATTCGCCCGAAACAGATTTATCATTCCACTGTTTGTCGAACGGATAGAAGTAATGCTTGGCATCCGTGAAGCGGAATGCAAGACGACGTTCCGTCGGGGACTTCTTCTCTTCCTGCGACACCTCATCATCCGCGCGATTTTTACCGTTCTTCTCCTTGTCGGTCTTCACCCTCGTCACATGCGGATTGCAGATCACGCCAAGATCAGAAAACACCTTCTGGACCGGAGCATCCTTCAAGATCGCAAGCATGTCGGCAGACGAGACTGCGAGTGTGCGGATCTTCGTAACGGCCGTGCGGAGGCGAGCCAGATACGTCAGTTTCTCTGCGCGTCCGGATGCGGGAACAGGTTGCAGCTGTCTCTTGCCGATCCTGAACTCCTCATGCGGAAGCTCGTAAGGAAGCCTTCTCTTCTTCTGGTTTCTCTTCGCAGCTCTGCCCTGCAACTGAGTAAATGAGAGTGACTCAGGCTTGATCTTCTTAAGATCTTCTATGTCGCACTCGAAGACCTTTCGTGCCGTGATGACATGCATTTCCTTCTCAGGCTCTCCTTCGTTATCCCGAGACACGGCGGTACCGGTGTAGGAATCGAGCACCTCAAAACCGAATGCTGCAAGTTGATCCCGAAGAGACTTGATCTCACTCGCCGTGCACGCATCATCGGGGAGAGGAATAATCACGATTCCTCCGACTCCGCCGTTTTTGTCGGCCGTCGCCGTGCGCAGAGCCATGGATGCCCCCCTGAGTGCACGTACGCGACCGGTGAAATGAAGTTCTCCATCGTGCACGGCATGCTTGGTTTGCTCGAGTCCGCTTAAGATCACCAAATCCTGCGATCCGGCTTCGATGGTTCCGTTTGTCACAAGGTGCTGAAGATCTTTCGGCGTTCCGACGATATTCTGTTTCGAATCGGTCTCGGTACCATCGGGGAGCTCAAACCACCCGTAATCGAGCATTTCCTGGGTCGGATCCATGCTGCGAATGAATCGTTTTCTCTCCGGACTGTGCGTTTCAAGCAAGCGGTTGACCCCGAGACCCATGGAACTCGTCTGAAGATATCTGCTGCTGTCGGGAAGAAGCTTGTTCTTTTCAAGCGTCATCACCAGTCCGGCCACCATGCGGTCGGAGTCACCGACAGAGGAAGCATCCTTGCCGTCGAGAATCTCGAGAAAGTCGTTCTGATGCTTTTGCCAGAATCCTTGCGCCGCGGATCTTCCGATGCCATGAAGGTGCTTGCTGAACCTCCTCCACTTCTGCTCGTGCGTTTCAAGATAACGAGCGGTATTGACGTCCGAAACATTGCTCTCCGCTTCCTGTGCCAGTTCCGAAAGACGCCTGTCCGTGACACCCACACCGTGCAGACAATGCATCACATCCGCATGCTTGAGCTCGGCACCGGTCAAAATTCCCTGCTCGACGGTATCTCTGGCGTAGAGAGCGACGACGCGACAGTCGGTATTCCCCATACGCAGAGCGCGCTTGAGAAGCTGGTACAAATCCGGCGTATTGTAGGGCCACTGCTGGGAGATAATGCCTTGGATGAAACGCAGATCGATACCGAGATTTAAGCACTTACTCTGGGCATAGAGCACACTCTTCGTCCCTGCTTCTTTTGCATGTTTCATTGCATCGTAGATGGCGATGCGCTCATCCTCCTTAATTCCACCATGGATGATATGAAGAGCCACTTCTTGCTTCTTGCACCACTCCCGAAGCGCATGGAAGAAGTAATCTTCCTGATTCGAGAAACCCTCCTCGTCTTTCTTGGGAGCTCTGAGAACTTTATCGGAAAGCATGTTCTCGGCGACGAGTACGGTCGATCTTCCTTCATCGAAAAGGAGGGTACTGAGCTCCTTCGTCGTCTGATCGAACGAGCTCCAAGGCATCTCGGGGTTACCGCTCAGGAGCCTCGGACAGCGAATCGCAAGCTGACTCAGGGCCAGTTTATGGAGAGGAAGCAGCGTAGAGTCGTTCACGATCCACTCGAGACACTCGCGTTCCTGAGGCTGAAGATCGTAGTCGACTCTCTCGACATGCTCCATCCACTGTTCGGGCTCATCCATCATCCAAAATTTCGAAAGCATCTGCCGGAGCTTCGCCCACTGGTTCGGCTGGGCAATCCGCCGCTGACCGGGAGCACTCTCCCTTCCGTTTTGCTCCAAAAGCTCGAGCACTACCCGGAGACCGGCAAGATGGCCGGGTGCCGGAGTCGCCGAACTCGCAACGATATGACCTGTTCTGAACAGATCTGGAATTTCCCCAATGGTACGCCTGGCATGCCCCGTATATTTCTTATCTCCCTGCAGAAGATGAGCTTCGTCGAGTGAGAGGTTGGTGAAGGGCTCCTCCTGATTGATGAGAAGATCCGCAATGTTCACTCCCTCCATCGGAGGCTTCTTCTTGCCCTGCTTCTTCTCACCTTTCTCTACATTCCACATGCTGTAGGAACAGAAGACGACGTCCTTGGATGCCGCTTCCCGCACTTCATCCGGGGTCATGCCGGCTCTGATGACGCCGACCGACGGTGCCGTCTCAGGATCCGGATAGTACAGCGAGTCCGTATCCTTGGTACCGGCACCCTGACGGACACGGTTCGGAATTTCTCCGATCACCGCCTTCGGACCGAAGAAGAGCATACGAGTTCTTCCTTTTTCACCTTTCTTCTCACGCTCCTTCTTCGTCAGTTCATACGCCCACATGTGCGTGAATGTTTTTCCCCTCCCCGCATCGAAACCGATGTAGGCATGACGCTTATCCGGATTCATCACATCAGTCAGCGCAAGACGCTGACGGAGTGACCCGAGCGGCCACTCCCTGCCGTTATGATCCACCGCCGTCTGCGCCATGTGATCGGGAATCTCCAAATTTGCAGCAGTCTTGAAATGCAGAACAGTCGACTCCAGTAAATCCGTATGGGACTGCGAAATCGTTTTTCCGCTGCGCCCAAATGCTTGCTTGTAGAGAGAGCCAAGCAATTCACGAATGCGCCTCTCCATCGATCGGAGTACCTTAGGCTGATTCTCAAGCGTGTCGGCTTCCTCATCCATCAGGATGCGATAGCAGTACTGAACCATCGAACGGTGCATCTTGTCGAACACCGTCATGTTCCTGAGGATCTCTTCAGGCATACCGAGAACACTGATGAGTGTGTCATCCGGAGGGACGCTTGCGCATTCACCAAGATAACGGGAGATACACGCAAGTCCGACGGAACGCTCGCCTGCATCAAGAACGCCGACCATCTGCAGGATATCGAGTGCGACGTTGTCGCCAAGATAGACCGCAAGCTGCGCATACTCCATGACAGACTGCGTAATTTCGTCTTCGGTTCGCCTCTTCTTCCGTTCACCGTTTCTCAAACCGGACGATGGGATAGTCGGATCTGTGCCGTTTCTTTCAATTCTGAACGCAAACTTCTTGTGCTCCATCATCAAGCTGAAGATCCGGAGACGAAAAACATGCAACGCCTCTCGCAATCCCTCTGAGAGCTCCTTGCTGTCGATCCAGCTCTGTACGGTGTTGCAGAATGTTCCCTCGCTAAGATCCTGAATGAGGCGATCGCCGTAGTTCCTCTTGAATTCCGCTGCGAGAGCATTGATGGTGTCTCTTTCCGCATCGAATCGCCTGAGGAGCTTCGGGAGCTCCTCATCGAGGATCGGAATGATGTCGTTCTGGAGAGAGACAGACATGGTCAGGATTGTTTGGAATCAAGGAGAAGTTGAAAATATTGCAAAAACTGTTGCTGCATATTATGGAAGTTGACAACTGTAGCAGAAGCTTCCATATCACCGCCAGCAGCCCGTGCACGAAGTTCTTCGAAGGCCTTCTGCAAGCCATCTTCAAGACCTGGCCTCTCTGTTTCAATAATCTGTAGCTGCTTGAGAACAACATCCAATTGCTGCCTCTGCTCCGCTCGCACTCTCTGAGCGATGAATTGGTCCGCTGCACTACGAACCCCCTTTTTTCGTGGTTCAACGACTGGAGCAGGCAGAAGGGGGCTATCCGTGGTTTCCGAAGGAATAGCAGAAGGAGTTGAAGACACTTCCTGAAACGGAGTGCCTTCGAGGATAAGCAGTTCTTCCGCAGCAATATCAGGACGTCCGATCGACTCGCACACTTCTCTAATGAGAGCATCTCTCTGCTCAGACGTAGTATGCACAAAATTCTCGTGCACTCCTGTGGTAACGAGATCAATGGCACGAGCGGCAATCACCTGAAGAGTGATCACGGTAGGCTGAAAACCCGGTTGCATGATTTCCCTCATAGCCTGCGCAATGGCGTCGTGACACACATCGACAATGCGCTCCATTTCCGCGGCGATCTCTTCCGTATCTTTCATCGAATGCTGGTGAACCATGCTTCGAAAGACCCTCTCGCTATGAATGGAAAGAGAGAGATCAAATAATGTGCCGATATGAAGTGCGGGATCGGTGCTTCCGGAAGCATGCATGGCCTCTGCCAGCGGATCGATCGGCTCGGGCTCGGGGGTCGGTTCGATGACTTCGCCTGATGCCACACTCTCTTTTTCAGTCTCCGGTTCATGATCTGTGCTACCGATAACCCCTACGTCTGCCGCGGTGATTTCATCCTCAACCGAGGAGGTAGGAACAGGACCGCTCGCTCTGTCATCGGACCCCTCGGCAATACCTGTTTCACCAGGGGTGCTTTCTGCTTTCTCCGGCTCCGGGGGATTCATCACAGAATCGAACATGGCATGAGCCATGCTGTTCCAGCGGTTCAGAAGACGCGTGCTGAATTCGGTCATCGTGGTCTTGCGCTCGACTCTGGGAACGGTCTGCCTGAATTGTTTGTCCGTTGCATCCGAAACGTTATCCCTGAAGATGAGACTGCTTAAGAACTCGGACAGCATTTGTATTTCCATGGAACTGCGCACTCCATCAGGAAGAAGTTTTCTGGCGAAATTCTGCAGGAGAATACGAATCCTCTGCATGCTTTCTTTCATCGCAAGCAGTGCAACCGGAAGCACCCTCCCCGGAATGGACCTCGCGATTCTGGCGGCAGCCGCTTCACTGAAGACTTCGTCGCTCTTGAGTGAAAATTCTTCCGGACCGATGTGCACCGTCGCCAAAGGTGCAAGAGGATCGAGATACTGGAGCGATAAAAGATTGACCGATGAATCCGGAGCATCGGGCATCTTCTCCGCAAGCTTCCTCATGGAACGCTCGAAAACCCGATGAACCTCATCTCTCTGGGCATCGCTCGATGCGTACGTCTGCAGATACTCACTGCGACCGATCGTGGAATACAGAATGACCAACAGATCATTCATGCTGCGAATGGAGACGGGAGTGGAACTCTGTATTCCTTCCAAAGATTTATCCTTGCGCATGACCGTCTTGATACCGAGTACTCGGGATGCTTCCTCGTTCGCATCAGCGAGAACCTTCAGAATCTCCTTATGCGTCAATAGCGTCGGTTGCGACTCCTCAACAACTCCGTCTTTCTTTTCATCTTCCCCTCCTCCATTTCCGTTTCTTCCATCCCCCTGCTTTATCTGCCACTCCAGCACCATACTCTCCAGTCCGTCGAGTGTGGCATTGAAAGCCTCTGCAAGGCACTCGGTAAGCGCGATGCGAAGATGTGCTCCACGACAATTCTTGATGATGGCTCCGAGGCCGCCGATCAGCATTCGGTACGATTCCGATGTTTGGATAGGACCCGATTCGGTGACATGCGAAACCACACGCTGTGCAGCATCGCGCAGCGGAACAACGACTTGGAGCTCCGTCTTGCGCTGCGCCTTGGTAAGAATACCGAGCCTTTTATCGATATCGCCTGCAAAAATACCCGAGAAAATATCTCCGATTTTTCGTTTGAGCAGGTCGCGCGTGAGGTGCGGGCAGCTCAGAAGAGCGACTCCAAGATCCTCTGAAACCTCGCGACTGAGCGTTGCATCGGTGCTCCATGTATCCGGATCGAAAGTCTCCTCGGTTGTTTTTTCTGCAGGTTTCTCATGTGCTTTCGACGGAACAGATGTGCCGGATGCCGCACCAGTGAAGAGCGTCTCGATGACGGCATCATCGAAATCCCTGAGCGTCTGCTCTGTCTGTCGCAGTTGCTCGAAGAGATGGTCGGGGCCTGGAGGCAGAAACTTCTTGGAAAGATCGTCGGCTCTGCGAATCGCCGAAACAATGTCCCGAACCATGTGACGATCGAGCCTCTCGGGAAGACCTGCAAAAACATTCGAAGCGAATTGAGACAGGCGTGCGTAATATTCATTGGTCCCCGCTTCCTTCACTCCGATGAGAATCGGATGAAATGCCGAGCGGAATTGCTCGGCGGAGATCGTCGGTACCCCAAGCCTGTCGCAGAGCAGACGATGAAGCGTGCCGAGTTCCGCAGTCATCTCGGGAACGATTTCCAAGTCTTTTCCAGTACTGTAATCGATCTGCGCCCGATCGCCTCCGAGAATCGCTTGTTGGTGCTCGACGGACACTCCCGTGTCCTGAAACGCGACGGGAATGCGGCAGATGGAATACCGAAGACTGACCATGTGCTGGAAATTTTCCGCTGTGACGACCTGAGGACACTCGGCAAGAACATGGCTCAGGATAATCTGCACGAGTCCGTTATTCGCAGCCAAGGAATCCTGCCCTTTCGACAGCTTTCGCGCAGAGTCAGCCAATCTGCGATTGATATCTGCCACCAGAGCTTCGATATCGGTTCTGGGAACAGGCGGAGCGGCTTCGTTGGAACCCGAACGATCCAACAATGCATCCATTTGAACGAGAAGCTTCTTCTTCGATTCCTGCAATTTGACTCGCATTTCACTGCGCAACTCCGGATCCTCAGTCAAGAGATCAATTGCCGCGTCTTCGGTACTCGTAAGAACGTCCAGAAGCCTGGAAAGCAACTTTCGATCGATGCGATCAGGAAGGGAGGAAAGTAGGCTGGTGACAAAATATCCAAGCTTGTGAAAAGTCGTATCGATATCCAGGGGTGCTCCATTCGGCCGATAGGTAAGAGGGAAATTCGAGTACAATGCATTGTGAACATCACTTTTCCCAATGGTGGGAACCCCGCAACGATGTATCACTTGTTCCAAAATCGATGCCGATGCTTTGCTCATCGTTTCCTCCAGGATCTTTGCTCTTTCTACTTCCTCGCCTCCGCCATGGAACGGCTTCATGTCTACTCCAAGGATTTTCGCTCGCATTTCCTTGGGAACACCCGCTGACTCGAGTAACTGAGGATACGGCAATACGCCTTCATGCAAACGGTCCAACGCATCGACGTTGTCACGAGAAATCTTTTCAGGGCAACCTCTGGAAAAAACACCAACAAACTCTCTGATCAGAGCAGGATGACTGAGAGGAACGGATTTCATCTGTGATTGAACTTCCCTGAAAGTGTCCGTAATGATTTGAGTACAGAGTGCTTCAAACTCCCCTCTCGTCATAGATGGGGCTTCTTCCCTGAGCTGAGGAGGCTGAAGAAGAGCATCGATCTGCTCAAGCACCTTCTCCTCAGCTTCTGTCAGTCTCTCCTTCAGAGCCGCGTGCAAATCGTCTCTTTCTCCTGCGATCAAATCGATGCCGACAATTTCCGACTTGTAGAGCACGGAGATGAAGTGGGTCATCGTCCTCCGATCGAGCTCCTCCGGAAGATCAGTCAGGAAAAGATCGATGAAATCCGCGAGCTTGTACACATTGCGATCGAGGTTCTTCGCCATCTGCTTCTTGGGCTGCGTGAGGGCAAATTCACCGAGAGTATTTTTGAAAACTTTTTTGCTGATGGTCGGCACGCCGCATTGCTCCTGTACAACGCGAAGAATGGCTCGTGTCTTCTGCTTGAATTGCACCTCACAGAACAGCAATCGCTTGTCCGGGTCCTCATCGGTAATCGGGGTAATCCTTTTCTGAATATTGCGGGGGAGTCCCACCTTCCGAAGCAAAATGCCATACGGCATCGAGTAGTTGAAGAAATCGAAGAGCTTGCCGTAGTTCTCCTGCGTGATGACTTCGGGACACTCCTTCAAAATCAAATCGACACTCCTCCTGATGGAGTAGGGGTCAAAAACGGTTGGGTCTAAAGTAAATTGGGAGCTTACTGCCGCAAAAATTTCATCACCCATCTGGTGACAGAGCCTCTCGAACTCCGCTCGCGGCATGGACTTCACTTCAGGAACACTCTCCCTGCGCTCTGCGGGTACCGACGCTTTTTCCGCCACAGCACTCTGAAACAGATGGTGAAGCGAGTGTTTCTGCAGATCTCTTCGAATCTGATCGTTCCTCCGGAACAGAACCGCAAGATCTCCCATTAAACCCAATGCATCGGCATCGACTTCTTCGGCCCTTGCAATGACATCCGCGATTTTCTGCGCCATCACATGATCGATGCGCTCGGGAAGCGCTGCTAGCATTCTGGAAACGAACCGGGAAAGCTTCACGCGTGTTTCGGACGGCGCCGGAGAACCGGCTTCGTGCGCCTTGCAGAGCCTTGTTTCAGCGAAGAAATTCCGAAGCTGATCTGCGGAGATCGTCGGAATACCCAAGCGTTCGCGAATATTTTGCAAAAGAACGAGAAAAGCATGCGTGACAAGCTCGCTCTCTTTGAAGGCCAATTCCGCACCCCTGCTGCTCACATTGATGGTATTGTCATCATCCAAAATCTTCTGCTGTGCGGAGAGCGAAACGTACAAACCGCTAAGGAAAGGAGCAAAATCGAACGCTGAACCGACCAAATGCTCCATCTTGTTCCAAGAATTTCTGTCGAGCGTCTCGGGGCACTCGGCAAGGATGTCCCTGACCGATGTACGGGCAATCCCGAGTGTCGATTCGTAGTCACGATTGCCTTTCCAGTTCGGATAGAAGCGTTTCAACCCTTCGGCGACCTCTTCCAGCACCGCGTCGCAAATGACCTTGAGGTCCCCCTTACTGATCGATGAAGAAAGGGACTCCTGTGCTTCTTTCGGACTCGCCTGAGTCTTTGGTACTTCAGCTTCCTTCAGTACGACTTCCTGCTTCGGAAATGCACCCTCCAGCTCGATCGCACTGTCGGTTTGCCGCTCTGAAAACACTTGCATTGCCTTCCTGCCGTTCTCTGGAAAAAGCGAAGAGAATTCCTCGATCTGCACCCGGTGGACGGCGTCGTACACATCCAGAAGCTTCGCCGCAACCATGGGATCGATGCGTGCAAGATTGTCCTTGAGGAACAGCTGAAGAAACCGATCAATATCTCGAGTCAATTGAACGAAATTCTGTATCTCAGGCTGGCGTAATTTGTCCGCTATTGTCCGTTCGATCGAGTCGACGGAGTTGAAATCCAGATGCGGACCGATCGCATCGAAAGAACGGGCGGCAATCCTGAGGAAATCTTTGAGCTCAATGGTTTCGATCTCAAGCTTACGATCGATGACCTCCAGGAGAGGACGCAGAAACATTGCGCACGCCTCGGCGACGGCGGACTCGGTGTCACGTCCCATGAGCTCGAATGTTTGCAGGCTGCTTGCATCCGGTTTTTCCTGCACTCTATCGGCATACTTCGCAAGTCCGGCTGCATGGAGAAACGGGCGGACGCCGAGTGCCAGATCCATCAGAGGCTCCAACGAAGGAAAATTCATCTCATTGATGTGCTCCGGCAGCTGAGGCAAGACCGTTCCAAAGAGATAAGCCTGCAATTCCTTGATCACCTCGCCTGCAAGCTTCTGATCCGGAATCGATTGGCGAATGCTCCGTTCCATCTCGAGGAACGCGATGTCGCATCCGGCGATGATGGAAGACTTTGTCAGAGCGAGCGAATAGTCTTTCTCCTTTGTTGAAACAGCGGAAAGCTGAACGGAGGAAGGGGCTGCAGATGCAATCGAAACACGTTGCAATGGAAGATCGACCGTTTTCGCATCTTTCAGAGCTTCATCAAATGAAGAGCGTATGTATGTGAGATTCTGCTGCCACAATTCTTTCAGCTTATCTTTCTTCTTGAAATCCATGGAATCGATCGCCTCCAATAATTTTCTGTGCGCTTCTTCGATCCGTGTAAACAGCCAATCCATCATCTTCCTATCGGCAATGCTCGGCATCATGGACTCCCACAGGGAGGCATACGTCATGAAGAGAATTTTCGCTCCCTTATATCGTCCGGCCTCCTCCCGATGATGTCGACAGTATGAATCGAAAGAAGGTTTGTCATCGCGATGAAGATCATTCGAACTCAAAAAAGCATTGATGCGATTGCCAAGCGCAGTCGTATCGATCCAAACAGGAAACCTCTTGCTGATCGTACCGATGATATTCAGCAAAAATTTCTGGAAAACACCAAGAGACGTACTCACCTTCTTCTCCGTCTTCATCACGAGCTTCACCTCATCGTCATAGTGCTTCGCAGCAACTTCCAAAAATGCAGGAAGCAGGCCTTCGATCTGCGAGTAGTCATCGATGAGAACCGGAAGATTCGAAAGAAGCGTGTACGCCTCCCGATCAACCCTTTCGAAGACGTCGTTGATGACAGAATCGAATTGAATCGGATTCTCCGCGATCTGCCTGCGAGCCAAGCTGATCTGGTCATGAATGAGCATTCCTAAAGCAACTCTCGTCAGTGGCTCATTCATATCCTCTACCGCGCGATGCAGGCTTTGACGCACTTCATCGAATTCACTCTTGAGCAAAGGGACAAAGTGTACGTCCGATGTTGCGGGTCCGTTTCCGGCAAGCGCGGTGTTTGCAATGTTGTTCGATGCAATTTGGTCCACTGTCTCAAATACTCCCGAAGCCGTCGGGACCATCACTGTCGGCGAAGCATCGGGGCCATTCAGCAATACTTCGTAATGAGCGGGGAGTGAATCTTCCTGGACAGTATGAACAGGTACGGAAAACTCTGCCGGCAACCCGGAATCATTGTCACTCGTTTGCACCACCGTACCAAGATTTTTGCCAAACTTCCTTCGTTCATCGCTGAGAGGGTCAACCCATTCCAATATGCCATCGGTATTCATTGAATAGTGCAAATCAGGCACTTTCTTTTCCTCGGGAACAGCATGTGGCTCTCCGTTGTTCGAGGCCGGATCTGAACTAGGGGCACCTTGAGACATACTTTACAAAAAGGTGTAATAGTTTAATATAATATTAGTGCGAACGCAAGCCAAAAGAACCGCATTTTCATTGAGGGCGAAGACCGCTTGTTTCTGCTACGATTTCCCTATGCACGTCCTCCTCTACTACAAATATATCGATGTTCCAGATGCGGAAAGTGAAACAGCTAAACACCGCGCTTTGGCGCAGTCCCTGGACCTCCGAGGACGCATTTACATCAGTTCCGAAGGCATCAATGGAACATGTTCTGGCACGAAAGAGCATATCGAACAGTACAAGAATGCACTGAACGAACACTCTCTCTTCTCAGGCATCGTCTTCAAGGAATCCCTGAGTGACGGTCATCCGTTCAAGAAGCTTTTCGTGCGCCTACGACCCGAAGTGGTAACCCTCAGACAGGCGGTGAGCGCAAAAGATGCGGCTCCGTACATCACGCCTGAAGAGCTGCACGCGGCACTGGAGAGGAATGAAGATCTCGTTCTCATCGACATGCGAAACGACTATGAAGCGGCGATC
>SXGT01149782.1_pt1 | contig 18586 bp, 16 predicted proteins | sample 3176221 | NCBI WGS metagenome assembly SXGT01 (sample SAMN11356862, study PRJNA531348) | freshwater metagenome | isolation source: freshwater sample F1-120 | place: China: Fuxian Lake, Yuxi | collected 2017-12-25
CCGGAGGCGCCAACTTCGTTGCGGCCGATGAGGCCGCTGATGCGGCTGCCGTCGGCACTGCCCGTAAACAGGCCGTAGTGGTTGTCCGCGGTAAGCGTGCCCTGGATCGTGGCCAGGGCCAGACGCGGCTCGAGGGATTCGGCTCCGAGCCGGTTGCGGTCGCTGCGCCGCAGGACGCGACGGCGCCTGGTGGATGCAAAGAGGCGGCCAAGCGACGCGCGGAGGGCTGCTGAAGGCATCGATGAACCTGCGGAAAACCGGTGGGGGAAAGGGCGGGGATGCTTGGCGAGAACGGAGGGCTATGAAGCCCGTCCGTCGTGCGAAGGAGAGGCAGCGTAGCGGGGGGGGGGGGGCGTCAAGGCAAGGGCCGCGGGAGACGCCGACGGCTGGGCTCTTGCCGGCGGCCCAGACAGCCCCGGCAGATCATGGCCGCTCCCTGGAAGGCGTGGCTCTCGGCCCGAAAGGCGAGAGCTGGATCAGGGCAGGGTCATGCCTGTCCTTTTGCGCCCCTTCATCGATGCCCGGCCCCTACTTCCTACTTCGCTGGACCGAGGCGTGCCTCATAACTCCGATTTATAAATCGGCAAAGACAATGAGGCATTAAAGAATGCAAGTCGCTGGATTGCTTGTGCGTGAATGCCGTAGATAATAATTGATGCATCGCCGTATGGACGGCAGGTAACATGTACGTTTAATCCGTGGTTTTCGGCAAATGCACGGATTGCATCTCTTTTTTCCCAGATCACGCTCAGGGCTGCCACGATGGCTTCTCCGAGGCTCCAGGCGGCGCACTTTGGCCTGTGGTGCCGCCATGCTATCAGCGGGCTGTCAGGGACGAGGTCTTTGATATACCTGCGTTCCTGCCTCCAGATTTGGGACGGTTCTACGCCGATGACACTGGTCAATTCATCGGGATCGAATGCATCCCCATCAAACGACAACGTCGTCGTTACGCACGGCGGCATTTGAATGTTCATGTTTTGCGTTCGACTGCGTCTCACAGCGGATATGAGAAGCGAGCCTGGTCTAGGGTCATTCCGGTGCGGATGTTTGGATGTTGTCCAGCACGAACAGGGACGAGCCAGACTTCTCCGTTCGCATCAACGGCAATATTGAACTGGTCCGCCAGGCGGTCCGCATAGGCTGGTTTTAATGCGTGCGCATCGATTCCTTCTCGTGCGGGGTCAATCCGACGAAAACTCCCGGCGTTTCCAGGCCCGCTCGGCCCCGGCCCACTCGCCATCATAGCGACGATGCGGGTCGTGCCGGCGTACGAGGAGGCGATCGCAATCCCCTGGTGGGAGACTTCGATCGCTCCCTCCGTCCAGGTGGCGACCGGGATGCGGAATCTCGCGAGCAGGTCGCGGGTGGCAAGGGGGGCCGCCTGCCGCGCGTCTCAGGTCGTCACCGAGGCGCTGGAGCCTGGGCCGGACCGCCGGCACTGCTTCCGGTTTCAGTTTTGGTCCGGCTGGTTCTTGCTCGCAGACTCGGCAATACAGTCGGCCCACTGCAGGTACATCTTCCGCATTTCAGGACGAGTGGACGGGTCAGCGGCAAAGCCTCTTAATTGAGTTTCCAAGCCTGCGGGGTGAAGATGATAGATGTATTCGTCAATAGCCTCGCATTCTTGATACATGAACAAATGACCCGCGAGCGGGTAGAGTGCGACCATCAGCAGGCAGCCCTCGTAGGGATAGCGTAATGCGAAGCCCCCCAGCGATATCGTTAAGCTAATGACGCCGTCTTCCTGCCTGCCTGATTCGGGCGTATGAAGCTTTACAAGATCGGCGACCACCGTTTCCGCCAGACCCGCTTCCAAAATGGCTTTCGTGAGGACCGGCTCACCACTGCCAGCCAGTTCGGTGGCGACGAGTCGCGCCCTATCCACATCATGTTGCATCGCTGTTGCCTCGCCTACCAGATAATAGGAAGGTGAGTTGCGCTGTGGACGACAGACGGGTTACCCAGGTCGTCGAGCGTTGTTGCGAAAGGCAGATCATAGTTCCCATTGACGACCTTCGCTGAGGGCACGATTTCCTTGTGGGCATGAGCTACCCGCCCAGCATAGCCTTGCGGAAGATTGATGTTCCCTTTGTCAATCCGAATCGCCGCAGTCGATCCGTCCGCGAAACTCTTGGTCCACACCCACCCATTTTTGGCATTGTTTTCGACGGCAGTGTAGCCGCGTTGTTGCAGCATGTTTTCAATCTCGGCCCTCGTTTTTCCCTGGAGCGTGCCGACGTCACGGAGTTCTGTCTGAGCGGCCGAGCCCACCAGGTTGCCTGCGCCTTGGGCACCGGAATCCGCGTGGTCGGGCCACGGAGCCCTTTAGTGCCATTGGCCGACCCGTCCTTCAGTCGGCAGGCCACGCGAGTGCCGCCGCGAGTTCTGAGGCCGAACGCCGCGCGGTCAGCAGGTAGTTGCGGCCGCGATCACCCCCGGCCGCGGCGGCATCGACGTCAACGTCGAGAACAGTGCCGGCCGCCTCGTCGATCGCGAAGCAGCGGTAGCCGACGGGGAGCATCGCCCGCGACTGTTCGAGCGCCGCACGGGAGTTGGCCTCGAGGAGGATGTCCGTCCCGCCGGCCGCGAGGATTCCCGGCATCCCCGCCAGAACCTCGGGTTCCGCCCCCTCGACATCGATCTTGATGAGGTCGGGCCGCAGCACGGAAAGACGTTCCGGCAACGAGTCGAGGGCGACCCCCTGGACCGTCACCGGCTCCCCGTTTTTCTTCGCCGTGGAGTGCACGGAGGAAAGGATGCCATCGGCCGCATAACGCTCGTAAAGCACCGTCGTGCCGGTGGCGCGGGCGGCTACGGCGTGCACGCACGCGATCCGCGGTTCCAAGCCGTTGAGTGCGACGTTGCGGACGAGCCGCGCGTGGTTGCGGCCGCATCCTTCGATGCAGACCACGTGACAGCGGTCCGAACTGGTCGCGGCAAGCAGGCCGTAGATGCCCGTATAGGCCCCGACGTCGAACGCCTGCCTGGCTTCGGCGGCGAGGGCGGACCAGAGCCGCAGCGACGTGGGCTCCCAACCGGAGAAGAACCCGGCCCAGTGCAGGGTTTTCACGACGGTGTCGTCGTTTTCCGAATGCATGACGAACGGCCGGTGCCGGCATGGCAGCCGGATGGGAATCCCGCCGTGCAACGGGTGGGCGTCCCAGAAAGCCAGCCGCTGCCGCAGCGTGAACGCCGCATTGAAATCCATGGGGACTCCCGACTGGTCATGCTCGACGGACGCCGCCACCAACGCGACCTTGAAGCATCCGTCCGCGGCCCCCTATTCTTCCCATGAAGCGGGACAACGCAAGCACGCGGAATGGGACATGAAGCTCGGCATTCTCTCGGGGCACTATCCGGGCGTTCGGTTCAACTCCCAGATCAATCACAAGTGCTACGCCGACGCCCACGGCTATCACTTCATCTTCAACGGCTCCCCGGAGCGGGATCGCCGCCGGTACTTCAGCAAGATCGAGACGATCCTCCGCTATCTGCGGCTGTTCGACTGGATATTCTGGATCGACGACGACGCCTATTTCACCGACTTCCGCATCCCCCTGACCCGCTTCCTGGACGAGGCCCCGGGCGCCGAGTTCGTGATCTGCAAAAGCCCCTCGACCAAGACGCTGTTCACGAAGTTCTCGTCGGGACAGTTCCTCCTGCAAAACACGCCGCGGGCCCACGAGTTCCTTCACGCCGTCCTGGCGGTCGATCTCGCGGTCGTCAAGGCGGCCTGGCGGGACGATCTGGGCTACTTCACCCGCGGCGACCAGGACGCGATGGTGCACCTCGTCGAAACCGACCCGCGATTCAGCGGCGGGTTTTGCCGAATCCTCGACCACAACCGCTTCAACAATCGGGATTTCGAGTACGTCCGCTCGCTCGACGAGCACTTCCTGGTGCATTTCACCGGCCGCACCAAGCGTCAATCGATGCAGGAGTTTGTGGAGCGACTCGGTGCGAACTCCTTCCTGACACCGGAGTCGGCGCTCTCCCAACTGAGGATCGAAAACTCCGACGAGCCCGCGTGAGCGGGATTCGCCCCGCCGCCGGTCACGACGATGAACTCCTCTCCTCGAGCACTGCCGCGTCCGACTGCCCGAGGCACGATCGCCATTTCAGGCATCGTGCCGGCCTGCGAGCACGTCTTCAATCCGACAGTCTTCCGCTCTCCCGCCGGCATCGTCTCCCTGTTTCGTGGCGTGTCGGTCGATGGGGTGCGGAGGGTGTTTCGCTGCGAACTTGCGGCGGACTTTCGACCCACCGGCCCGCCGATCGACTGGACGGCCGAACTGGCGGCCCGTGGCGACACGCCCGCCTGGGTAGCCGATCCCCGGACGTTTTCTTTTCAGGGGAGGCGGTTCGTCACGTTCAATACCGGCCACAGCCGACGGCCCAACGAGTTGTTCGTGGTCGAAGTCGACGACACCGGCCGGCCGACCGCGGCCCCGATCGCCGCGGAGCTGACGACAGGCCGACGGCTGATCGAGAAAAACTGGGGCTTTTTTCCCTGCGGCGACCGGCTGTTCGCGATCTATGCACTCGATCCGCTGCTGATCCTCGCCTGCAGGTTCGACGGCGACCGCCTGATTTGTGAACCCGCCTGGCGGCACGACTGGCTGGCCGACCACCTTCGCGCCGCCTTCGGCCCGCTGCATGGCGGCACATGCCCCATGGCGGTCGGTGAGCGGCTCGTGACCGTGTTCCAGAGCCGGTGGCATGCCGCGGACGGATTCGAGTACGCCGGCAACATGCTGCAGCTGCAGCCCGAGCCGCCGTTCGCCCCTCTGGCCGTCGGACCATGGCCGCTGTTCACGCTCGACGACGGCGAACGGGCGGTGCAGCCCGTCCGGCGGCTCAACGCCCGCGTGGCGCACTGCCTCTATCCGGCCGGGCTCATCGACGGCCCGGGGGACGGCCAGCTCTCCATCACCTACGGCATCAACGACGTGGCCTGCGGTCATCGCACCTACGAGGCCGCGGATGTGCTCGCGCGACTCGTACCGCTCACTCGAATCAACGTCGTTCGCACGCTGCACACACCTTCCACCGCCGCCGCTTCACCCGCCGCCGCCGCTTGCCGATCGGCCGCGGTGCGGACGTTTCACTGGCGGCCACGCGCAGCCGTCCTCGGCACCCCGGCGGAACTCGCCTCGGGGCGCTTCGTGTTTGGCAACGTCGGCGACTCACTCCAGCGACATCTCAACGCCGCCCTGTTCGGCACACGAACGCTCCATGCCGAGCAGGCCGAGCAGGCCGAGCAGGCCGCCCCCCGGCTCCTCGGCGTTGGCTCGATCGCCCACCGGGCCCGGGCGGGCGACGTGATCTGGGGCAGCGGCTTCAAGGATCAGCCGCTCACGCTCACCGCCGCTGAGAAGGCGGCGATCGAGGTCCGTGCGGTCCGTGGCCCACTGACGGCGGATTACCTCTCCAGCAATGGCGTGGCAGTGCCGCCCGATGTCGCCTTCTTCGACCCGGGCCTGCTCGTGGCGGAGATCCTCCCCGATGAGATCGCCGCCTGCCGGCGGTCGTCCGGATCGCCCTGCGGGCTCTTGCTCGTGCCGCACTACAAAGACACGGCCGTGTGGCTCGACCGGTTCCCCGCGGCCGGTCGCCGTCTCCGGACGGTCGACTGCGATCTCTTCGTGATGCTCCGCGAGATGCTCGCCGCCGAACTCGTCGTATCCAGTTCACTCCACGGCATCATTCTGGCCGAGGCCCTGGGCGTGCCGGCGGTGCTCATGCGGCCTCCGGCAACGGAGCCGTTCGCCAAGTTCGAGGACTACTACCTCGGGACCGGCCGAACCGCGTTTCCCGTGATCGACGACCTCGACGAGGCGGCGCGGGTGCGGCCCGCCGAGCCTGTGAAGCCCCCGCGGGATTGGCGGCGTTCCGTTCCCGGCATCCACCAACTCGAATCCCGTGGGCTCACCGTTCCCATCCTGCCGCTCGACGGCCCGGCCGTCTGCCCGGCTGGCAGGGCCGAGGTCCTGCTCGAAGTGGGCAGGTTTGCCGGCGGACGCTTCGCCATCCGGGCGACACTCGCCGAACCAGGCGCCACGCGGCTCGTCTTTTCCATCGAGGGAAATCCCCTTCACGACGTTTTGCTGTCGGCGGAAACCACGGTCCTGCCCTTCGACGGCCGTCTCCTGGAAGAACGGGGCGGCCTCGTGTTGCTCACGGCCACGCCGGCCGGCGGCCATGCGTCCCGAATACTGCTCTCCCCGGAGTTTCCGCCGGACAAGGAGCCCGGGGCCGCGGGCGGCGGTCCGCCTCCACGGCCCGCGCTGGCATAATCAGCCATTCATCGACCGCTCCCGGATTCGCCCCGGAACGCGCATGCGCATCATCGCCCTCATTGCCGTCTTCAATGAACGCCGCTTCATCGCCGGCTGCCTCGAGCACCTCTTCGCAGAGGGCGTCGAGGCCTACGTCATCGACAACGGCTCGACCGACGAAACCGCCGAGATCGCCCGACGGTACCTCGGCCATGGGCTCGTCGGCATGGAGTCCCTGCCGCGCGCGGAGCACTTCAGCCTCCCACGGGTGCTGGCCAGAAAGCAGGAACTGGCCGTCACGCTCGACGCCGACTGGTTCATCCATCACGACACCGACGAGATCCGCACGGCAGCAGAACCTGGCCACACGCTGGCCGAAGCGATCGCCCAGGCCGATGCCGCAGGATTCAACGCGGTGAACTTTCTCGAGTTCACCTTCACGCCCACCATCGAGTCGCCCGATCACGACCATCCGCGATACCGCGACACGATGCGGTGGTACTACCCGTTTCTGCCGCAGTTTCCCCATCGCCTCAATGCCTGGAAGCGACAGGCTGGGGGCGTGAATCTCGTCGCTCATGCCGGACACCGCGTCGACTTCCCGGGGCTGCGGATGCACCCGGAGTCGCTCCATCTCGAGCACTACATGTTTCTGAGCCCGGATCATGCCATCGAAAAGTTCATCGAGACGCGGAAGTACGACCCGGCGATGATCGAGAAGGGGTGGCATCGCTGGCGGTCGCGGCTCACGCCGGAGGACATCCGCCTTCCGGCGGCGGTGGAGCTCAAGGAACGGCGGCCCGGCCAGCCGCTCTGCCCGTTGAATCCTCGAACGAAACACGTGCTCGACCCGGCGTCCAGAGTCGGTGGCCCGCCATGACGCAACCCACCACACGGCTCACGGCCGCGGGGCGTTCGGGCGTCCGGATCGCCTTGGCTCCGCTGGAGGTGCGCGCCAACAGCTTCGTGCGGGCGTTCACGGAGTGCCTGCGGTCCGGCGGGTTCGACACGATCGCCTACGGCTATGAGCCGGAACTGCCCTCCGGCTGCCGGGTCGTGATCCTGCACTGGCCCAACCGGTTTTTCGCGCCGGCTTCGGCAGCCGCCGCGGAAGCGGCCGAGCAACTGCTCGCCGCGTGGCGATCGGCCCGCGCCGCGGGCACGCGGTTTCTCTGGGTGGCCCACAATGTCCATCCGCACGACACGGCCCCGCGGCACCACGCCCTCGCCCGCGGCTTCATCGATTGCCTCGACGGCATCATCCATCTGTCGCGCGCGTCTGCTGCGGCGATTCGTGCCGCCCATCGACCTGCCGTCGCGCGGGAGTTGATCACCCGGCACGGCCACTACCGCGAACTCTGCGCGACCCCGCTGCGACCGTTCCCGGCTCTCGACGACGGCATCCGGCTGGGTTACGTCGGCCGGATCCGGCCCTACAAGAACCTGGAGAGCCTGCTCGCCTCCTCGGCCGAGGCCGCCGTGCCGGGGCTGGAAGTGTCGCTCGCGGGGTTCCGGCACGACGACTCCTATGCCGCCCGCATCGAGGCTCTGGCAGCCAGCCGTGCGGACGTTCGCCTCGATCTGCGAAGCGGCTTTCTTTCCGAAGCGGAACTCGAAGCCGCGATCGACCACTGCCATGCGATCGTCCTGCCATACCGATGCATCCTGAACAGTGGCACGGTGCTGCTGGCCCTCTCGCGTGACCGGCCGGTGTTGGCGCCGCGCCTGGGGGGCCTCGAGGAACTCCGGGACCACGTCGGCGACCGTTGGCTGCGGCTCTATGACGGCGACCTGACCGCGAGCACCGTCAGGTCGTTCATCGACCTTTTGCGGACGCACGATGGCGGGCGGTGCGACCTCTCCAGCCACGACTGGGGGCCGATCGCCGCGGACCTGTGTTCCTTCATCGACGAGGTCGTCTGACGATGCCGCCACCGGATCTGCCCCGCGCCGCCTTCCATCCCGTACGGTACTGGCGGCAGGAACATGCGCCCGGCCCGCAGAACTTCGGCGACTATCTCGCCGAATTGTTCCTCGAAGAACTCCTCGTGCTCCCGTCGTGGCCCGCCGACGCCTACTACCTCGTCGGCAGCGTCATTCGCGAGCAGCGGATTCGCCGGACGCTCGACGAGCTCCGCGTGGACGCCGACACGGGTCGCGTCGCCTTCTGGGGATGCGGCCTCCGCGGCCCCGAGGGCCTTTCGCCGGAAGGACGCGGTCAGGCCGCCTTCTTCGGTGTCCGCGGACCGCTCACCCGAGATGCCCTCGCGCTCCCCGCCGACACCGTCATCGGTGATCCGGGTCTGCTGCTGCCGCTGATCGTCGAGAAGCCGGTCGCAGGTCACGGACGGACGCTGTGCGTCACCCACTTCCACGAGCCACGATCGCCCGGCGACATCAAATCCCAGACCGGTGTCGATGACGTCGTCTCGTCGGCCCTGCCCGCGTCACTTCCGCACCTTCGGGAGATGATCCGGCTGATCGCCGGTGCCGGCTTCGTGCTCGGCGGTTCGCTGCATGCCGCCATCGCCGCCTGCGCCTACGGCGTGCCGTTCGCCTTTTTCGACTCGGGATACATCGACATCCCGTTCAAATGGGACGACTTCGCGGCCTCCGTCGGAATCCCCGCCCTCTTCGCCCGCACCCTCGCCGAGGGCCGGTCGATTCACGGCGACGCGATCGCGGGGGCGTGCCGGCCGCCGCCCCTCTCCCCGCTCCTGCATGCCGCCCCATTTCAGGTGCTGCCGGAAATGCACCTGCGGGCGGTCGTGCACGACGGCTGGTGCGCGGCTCCGGCCGTCGCCGAGGCCCGACGGAGGCTGGCGCCGCTGACGGCGGCCGCCAAACGCTCGCAGCGTGATGCCCAGCGGCGCTGGCTCGAACGCGAGCAACGGGCCTTCGAGGCCCGCTGCGCCAAAGCAGACCTCCAAGGCCCGCGTCAGGCGATGCCGAAGCCGAGCGATTTGACGTAGGCGACGTCGTCGGGGTCGAACTGTTCCAGGCCATGATCGCGGAAGCGGCCGATCGACCGGGGTGGCTGCGCAAGCCCGATCAGGTCGGCGGGGGCCTGCCCGGGCAGGCCCAGAAAAGCGAGAAGCGCGCCGATCCCGGCGGCGGGCGAACCGCAGAACTCCTCGAACCGGATGAAGTGGAATCGCGTCGGCATCGCGGCCGCCGCGGCGATCACGCGGCGATGCGAGGCGCACCAGAAGCTGAGCATGTATCGGGGCGTGGGCTCGAATGGACGTCCCAGGTAGGCCTCGCCCCATCGCATCGCCTGGTTGCTGTTTGCGCTGTGGGCCATGTCGAGCCCACTGCGGCTCACGAAGACGTAGCGCATCCGCGGCAACGCGCGGGCGAGTCGCGGCAGAACGACATGCGTGTTGGGCTCCTTCCAACCCCACCGGCCCTGAGGCGCCGGGCCGATCCGCCCGGCAAGCAGCGTCGCGGCACGCTCCCGCGACCACTCGGCCGAGTGCGGCGGGATTTCCCGCCGTGACAACTCCTCGATGTGTGCGACATCCGCCCGATCGAAACGCGCTTCGCCCACCATCCGATTCACCAGGATGCCGAGCAGGCGGTCGAACTCCCCGTCGGGGCAGTCCTGAATGCCGGGCCGGTTGAAGAGGAGGCTGAACCAGCGATTGTCGAGGGCCGCGTTCAGGTCTTCCCCGATGAAGAAACCGCATTCCCGCAGCATCGCGGCGATCAGTCGCGTGCCACTGCCCCCCACGCCGCCGACGACGACCGGATCTTGATGCGTTTCCAGCAGGGCCTCGAGGCCCGTCGCGTCACCTTCCCGCACGGCTCGCTCCCTTCCCGCCGTCACCTGGTTCCACATTGCCGCCATGCCCGACCCGAAGGATGCTATCACACCGTCGTCAGGAACCCCTTGCCGGGCCGCCGCGCTCCCGACCGTGTCGCGGGCTCCCGGCACCACGCTCCACCGTGGCGGCCGCGTTGCTCGCGGCCGCCGGCCACGGCTACCATGCCGGAATCCGCGGGCGGGCATCGCCCCGTAAGGAACGGCCCATGCTGCACCCCCGCCTGTCGATCATCGTCAACTTCCACAACATGGGCCGCGAGGCGGTCCGTACGCTCCACACCCTCTCCTGCCGCTACCAACGTGGTGTCGCGGAGGATGCGTACGAGGTGATCGCGATCGACCACGGATCATCCGTGCCGCTCGACGAAGCCATGGTCCGCTCCCACGGCCGCAACTTCCGGCTCGTCACGCACGCCCCGGGCACGGTTCCGGTCTCGCCGGCCAGAGCGCTCAACGCGGCGGCGGCGGACTCGGCCGGCGATGCGGTCGCCGTGTGCATCGACGGCGCCCGGATGCTGACCCCGGGAATCGTGCGGTTCATGCTCGCTGCGGTCGATGGCTTCGTCGATCCGGTGGTGGCCACGCTCGGCTGGCACCTCGGCCCCGCGGTACAAAACGAATCGATGCTCGCCGGCTACGACCAGGCGGCCGAGGACCGGCTGCTGGAATCGATCGACTGGCGGCGTGACGGCTATGAACTTTTCAAGGTGTCGTGCCTCGCGGCATCGAGCGCGGTCGGCTGGTTCCGGCCGATCGCCGAGAGCAACTGCCTGGCGCTGCGGCGCCGCACCTACGAGCGGCTGGGGGGTTTCGACGAGCGCTTTGGTGAAGCCGGGGGAGGGCTCGTGGCGCTCGACTTCTACCGGCGGGCGTGCGCGGCCGCCAGCGACCTCGTGCTGCTCCTCGGGGAGGGGACCTTTCACCAGTTTCACGGCGGTGTGGCGACGAACGTGCCGACCGACCGCCATCCCTACACCCGCTTTCACGACGAATACATCCGCCTGCGCGGCGAGCGGTTTGTGCCGCCATCGACGCGGGCGTGCTACCTGGGCGGCGTGCCCCCCCAGTGCCTGCCATTTCTCGCGCTATCGACGGAGCGGGCGCTGGCGGAGCAACGGGCCGCCTTCGGAATCGGCCCGTGAGACGCCACGCTTTTCTCGTGCTGGGGATGCACCGCAGCGGCACATCCGCCCTGACCCGGGTGCTCGGTCTGATGGGCGCCGCGTTGCCCCGAGATCCGATGCCCCCCACGGCGGACAATCCGCAGGGCTACTGGGAATCCCGCCGCATCGCCCGCTTCAACAATCGGCTCCTCGAGTCGGCGGGCACGCACTGGAACGACGACGCGGGGATTCCGCCCGAATGGTTCTCCGATCCGCGTCGCTCCGCCGACCGCGCGGAGGCGGTGGCCCTGATCGCCGAGGAGTTCGCCGCCGCGCCGGCCATCGTGCTCAAGGATCCCCGAATCTGCCGGCTCGTCCCGTTCTGGAAGACGGTGCTCGACGCAGCCGGTCTCGAAACGCGGGCCGTGCTCACGGTCCGCGATCCGCTCGAGGTTGCCCGATCCCTCGCGGCCCGGGCCGCCGATCCGGCGTTCAGCCCCGCGGCGATTCGCGACCCGGCGCGAGGGCTGCTGCTCTGGCTGCGCCACGTGCTCGATGCGGAGCGGCACAGCCGCGATCTCGTGCGTCACGTCATCCACTACGCCGATCTCTTGCAGGATTGGAGACGTGTTCTGCGGCCCCTCGACGGCGTGGCAGCGCTGCCCCGGCTCGCGCCCGACACCGCGGCGGCGATCGACGCCTTTCTCGACCCGATGCTTCGGCGCCAGGCCGCGAGCGACACGGCACCGCAAAGCGACGCCGCCCCCCCCGGACTCTCCCGGCTCCGATCGTTGCTCGACGCGCTGGGGAGCGGATCCGAGCAGGCAACCGCCGTGTGTGATGCGACCCTCGCCGACCTCGAACGACTGAGCCTGCTCCATCCGCGAACACGATCCGAGCATGACCCTCTGGCCCCCGAAGACCCGCGGTCGGCGGCGATTCTTGCCGGCCTCGATCAGGCCCGGCCCGCAGCGCCGCGCACCGCTCGATCGATCCTCTTCCTCTCGGGAGCCCCGGCGAGCATCGGCCACGTGTATCGCGTGCTGCACCCGATCGAGGCGCTCGGTGAACATGGCTGGCAGACGTCGTGGCTGCCCGCCGACTCGCCCGACGCACTTGCACGACTCGACGCGATCGACGTCCTGTCGATCTTCCGCTGCCCGTGGACCCCGGCGCTTGAAGCGGTCGTCACCGCGTGCCGGCGACGGGGGATCGTCGTCGCCTATGACATCGACGACCTGATCTTCGACCCCGACCTGATGGAGGCAGGGGCGTTCGGCTACCTCGATTCGCTCCCCGACGCCGACCGGCGTCGCTGGAGCGTGGCGGCGGGCGACTACCGTCGCGCCCTCCGCGCGGCAGACGCCGCCGTGCTGACCACGCCCCCGCTCGCGGCGGCTGCTCGACCGCACGGCCCGCGGGTGCACGTCCTGCCCAATGGCTATTCACCCGCCATGTTCGCCGCCGCGGCGGCGGCCAGATCCATCGCGAAGCCTTCGGCCGGCGACGGCCGGCCGCGGCTCGGATTCGCGAGTGGCACCCCGACGCACCAGCGGGACTTCGCCGTGATCGTTCCAGCGCTTGAGCGGCTCTTTGCCCGACGTCCAGAGCCGCTGCTGACCGTCGTCGGGCATCTCGACCTCGGCGCCTTCCCGCAGCTCGCCGTCCATGCGGATCGAATCGAGTTGCGGCCGCATGTGCCGTTCGCCCGGCTGCCCGAGGAGGTGACGCGGTTCGACATCAACCTCGCGCCCCTGGAGGTCGGCAATCCGTTTTGCGAGGCGAAAAGCCCGATCCGCTGCACGACGGCGGCGACCGTCGCGGTGCCCACGGTGGCATCGCCGACGGCGCCGCTCCGCGATGCCCTGATCGACGGTGAGACCGGTTTTCTCGCCGCCGATACGGCCGAATGGGTGAGGGCCTTCGACCGACTTCTCGACGATCCTCCGCTTCGGCGGCGGATGGGCGAGGCGGCACATGCGTTTCTGATCGCACGCATGAGTTGGCCCGCGTGGAGCGGGCTTGCCGACGCCGTTTACGCGGCCGTGCTCCGAGAGAGGGCCTCGCCGACTGACGGCCGCCGTGCATGATTCCCCGAACTGACCCCTGAGGCTCCGGCCCGGGAGTCAGTCGTGCGGCTGAGCGGCGGCCAGCCACTCCCCGCACCAATCGCTCTCCCGCGTGTGGGGCCAGAGCCCGACATGCACGAGTTTGTCGTCCTGAATCGGCGGCATCGCGGGCGGCATCCGCCGGCATTGGCCCCACCCGAGCGTTCTTTCACCGGTCTTTTCCTGCTGCCAATGCAGGCACGTGCCGCAGGCGAAACGGGACTTCACTGGCGGTTCGTGCGGGTCCATGCCGGAAGTGTAGCCTCTTCCCCCCGGCCTCCGCCTGCTCCCCTCACTCCCACCCCCGCGGCGGCCGGTGAGACTTCGCGGATCGCGTATCTTTTTCACGGTGGATCGCGGTCGAGAATCTGCCCGGCCGAAATGAGGATCGATCTGAGCCGGGGATAAGGGACGTCCTGCACGGCGATGCGGTCCTCGATCGCGACCGCCGCCGCGGCCCCGGCCGCCTGGCCAAGCACCATGAAAACGGGCTCCATCCGGATGGATGCGTAGGCCACGTGCGTCGCAGAGAGGCAGACGGGGACGAGCAGATTACGACATTCCATCGGCTGCGGCACCAGGGCGTGGTAGCTGATGGAGTAGGGAGGTAGCCCGCGAAACCGCGGCTCGAGCTGGGAGCCCTCGTCGCGAACTTGACCGTCCGTGTCGAGGAACCGGGAAACGACATGGGAGTCGAGCGCATAAGAGCCGAGGGCGACGCAGTGGCCGGCATCGACGCGGCCTGCACGGCGGACATTTTCCTCCTTCATCACGAAGGCGCCCCGCATTCGGCGGGCTTCGCGGACATAGAGCTGGTGCGGGAAGTTGCCATGGTCGGCGAACTCGTCCCTCGGCAATCCCCACGGCTTCATTTCCACGCGGATCGCTGCGGGAACGCGATCGTCGTGCGCCAAGGTCCAGAGCATGCCGAGGGCGTAATCGCGGTGCTGCTCGGCGATGCGTGCTCGTTCCTGGTACGTCGCGGCCGGATAGTCGTGGTTGCCACCGACACAATCGATGCCATTGGTGTCGGCCTTGTGATTGGGCATCGGTGCCAGCGAGATGATCGCCTGCAATCGGGTGTCGGGGTTGAGTTGCAACTTCCGCACCAGTGCTTCGTGCCAGAGCGGCTGGAAGTTGTCGGGCTTGGCGATGGGGACACGGTTGGCCGGATCGTCGGTGAGCGTCACCCGGTAGCAGTAGGCCTGGCTACGGTTGTCCTGATCCCCGGGTCGCCCCCGGAGCGTGCGGTCGATGACCGGCAGTAGGCCCGAGCCGGGATCGCCGTGGCGAATCCAGGGATCGACAGACCGCTGGGGCGTGCCAAAGATGCCGGCGGGGTGAATGCCGTTGAGGGTTTCGGCAAACGCGGCGTTGCTCTCGCGACCGCTGAGGTGGCCCACGCCGGCGCGGGCCATGAGGTCGCCTTCGGGGGAGGCGTCGATGAAAATGCGTCCGGCGTGGCGGTCGCCGGTGGTGGTGCGGAGCGCGAGAATGCGGCCCTCGGTCATCTCCACCGCGTCTTCAGCCTCGGCGATCAGGCATTCACGGACGACGGTGACGCCGGCGTGCCGCAGCATATCGGCGAGGATTTCCTCGGCGACGTGGCTTTCGTAGACCCACTGCATGCGCAGCGTGTCGTCTTTCCCCGAGTAGGTCCTCGGCTTGGCCCGCTCGAAAAAGCCCTCGCGATCGTCGCCTCGCCAGGCCGATGGCTGCAGATAGTGGTCGTAGATGTGGCCGTAGAACTCCCGGGCGATCCCACCGATCGATGCGCTGCGGTTCATGTCGGTGGCGGTCAGTCCGGCGGTGGCGACGCCGCCGAGGTGGGACGTTTGCGCGAGAAGCACGACCGCTCGGCCCAGGCGTGCCGCCTGAATCGCGGCCCCGATGCCCGCGAGGGTCTCGCCGTAGACCACGACATCGGCGGCGGCTGCGGGGGCCGCCGCGACGGCTTGAGGAAGCGGCACGAAAAGGATGATCCAGAGCGGGATGAGGTGGCGGCGCGACATGTGGCAGAGCGTCACCGTGGAGGATGATGGCCGCAGAGCCTGTCGGGCACGGGCGAAGCATCGGAGACCAAGGCCAGAGTGTAGCCGCCGCTCGTGGTGTAAACTCGACCGGACCCCGCGCCAACCGTGCGGCGAGCCCCTCGTCCGCACTCCCCGAGGCCCCGCGATGAATCTGCCGCCCGACTATCGCATCAGGCTGATGCGGCCCACGGACTACGCCGCCATCAGCGACATCTGCCGGGCGGTCTACCCTCACGACACCCCCTACACCGCTGCGGAACTGGCCGCACACCATGCCGCCTACCCGCAGGGGCAGTTCGTTGCGGAGCATGTGCCCTCACAGCAGGCGGTGGGCGTCCATTTCACTCTGCGGCTCCGGATGGCCGACTACCACATCGACGATTCCTGGGAGGTGCTCACCGCCCAGGGCACCTTTGCGGATCATGACCCCACGGGCCCCACGCTCTACGGTGCCGATGTCTTCGTGAGCCCCGTGCACCAGCATCACGGACTGGCCCGCGGCCTGACCGACGCCACCCGCGAACTGGTGCTCAACGAGCGGCTGTGGCGGATGGTCGGGGGAAGTCGGCTGCCGGGATACGGTGCCGTCGCCAGTGCCATGCCAGCCGACCAGTACGTTCGTGAGGTGGTTGAGCGCGACCGGATCGACCCCGTGTTGTCGGCCCACCTGAAGGACGGCTGGCAGGTCGTGAAGCCGGTCCACGGATATCTCCAGCACGACCCCGAGAGTGCCAACTGGGCGGCCGTCATCCAGTGGGTGAATCCCGATTGTCCGCCACCGCGTGAGTTCGCGCTTCGTTGAGGCTTGGCGGCGACAGCGAGCTGAAGTGTCCGGAGGCCCGCGGGACGCTCTGGCTGGCTCAATCCCGGGCGGGGACGCCCGCAATCGCGTCCGTGGCTAGCGTTGCCCCGGTCGCGTTTCTGCAGCCACCCCGGAGCCCAGCCATGCGTCACCCGTCATCCCCGGCGTACGTTCTCATGTTTGGTGTGATCACGCTCGCTTTTCAGGGATGTGGCCGCAAGGCCGGCGAAGGGCCCATGCAGCACCCCGTCCGAAAGGTGCCCGCCGCGATTCCTCTGGCAACGCCCAAGGCTCGGCCCGAAAACTTCGCCGAGGCCGTCGCCAGGGCCAGGCAGGAGCGGGAGCAAGCCGTCAAAAAAGCCGCGAAGGGCTTCTGAGCAGACCGGTGCAGCGATGACACCCGCGGGCTCCGGACGTCGAGGGCCTTTCGCCGGGAGGGCGAAGTTGAATCCTTTCGCCGGGAGGGCGAAGTTGAACTCGTTTCGCCGGGAGGGCGAAGTTGAATATCCTTTCGCCAGGAGGGCGAAGCGCGGTTTGACCATCAATGACCAGCCCGCAACTCGCTCAGAAAGTGGGGCGGTCCTTCAGTCCACGCTCCGGGCCAGCCGATCCGCCTCACAGGCCAGTGCGACGCACGCCACACTGTCGGCCTCCGTGAGGGTTCTCACATGGCGTTGATCGCGAATCCACGCCATCTGATCCGCCGCGAGATCGCGGACGACCTGCCCATAGAGGTCCAGTTTCTCCATCCCCAGCCCGAATCTCATTTCGACGAGCGCCTTGGCCTCGAAGTCCTGAAAGCGTCCCCGCATCCGCCGTCGTTCACCCTCGTAGGTGTCGATGGCACGGGCTTCACTCCCTGGCAGCATGGCACTCAGTACGTCGATTCCATCATCCCCCACGAGCCCTCGGAGTTCGCCATGGGTGGGCACCCAGTCAAAGAGTCGGACCTCACCCCGCTCGAAGACCAACCGCATCTCCTGACGGTCCATCCGTGACGGCTGGTGAAAGCCGTGCTCGTAGTGAAACAGGACGCTCCCGTAGCGGCACGTGCAGACGACTTGCTCCTCCACCGGCTCCCTCTTCGCTTCTCCTGCTTCACGGGGGGCATTCTTGTCTTGACCGTCGAGTTCGGGGCGGAGATTGCGGGCGGCCGACAATACCGTCCCCGGGCCGAGCCACGAGGCCACAAGGTCGAAGAAGTGGACCCCGTGTTCGACGAAGATGCCTCCGCTGATCGCGTGATTCCAAAACCAGTGCTCCCGTGAGAGCCCCTCGTCGGCGGCCTCGTTCACGAACAGGCCGTGCACCAGGTTTCCGAGCGCGCGTGACTCGATGAGCCTCCGGACCGCATGAGCCAGCGGGTTGTACCGCTCGATCAGATTGGCCACGCAGACGAGGTGGTTCTCGGCCGCGATCTGCTCCAGGGCGCGGGCATCCTGGAGCGTCGTGGCCAGCGGTTTCTCGACGAGCACGTGCCTGCCGGAACGGAGGGCCGTGGCAGCCTGCATGAAATGGAGGCCCGGTGGTGTGGCGATGTAGACGAGGTCGATATCCGGGGACGTCAGTATCGCCTCGGGAGTCCGCGGCTCCGCCTGCAACTCCGCGGCAGCCCGCTGGGTGGCGACGGGGTCGATGTCAGCCACACTGGCGATGCAGACATCCGGCAACTGCCGGTAGTGCGCCACCGAAAACCTGGCGAAGGCTCCGCAGCCCACCAACCCCACGCGGAGCGTCTTACGACCGACGCCCGGGCCCGGACCGCGACGCGGTTGGGTCACCGGCACAGCTGCCGCGGGCGACCCGGCCTCGACAGGAGGGAAAAAGAACATGGCACCACCTCTTGCAAGGGTACGTCCCTGCGGAGCATGAGCCGTCGCGTCGCCTGCGTCGGGCCGCCGGATGCGACGGGCTGGATTCTACGCGCCGGCCGTGGGCGGAGAGTGGGTGGGGCGGGAACGACTCATTCCCGGCGAATCACCCCGGAGCCTCGATCCGCTGGCGTGCCGGCCCGCCCTCCTTCATGGAGTCCACTCCGGGAGCGTGAAAGCTGGATGGCCGTGGCCAAGGGGGCAAGCGACGCCACCTGCCCGCCGACGGCTTACGGGTCGTCTGGCCTTCGGCGGAGAAAGCCGTTCCTGAACCTGCAACCGTGGAGCGGCGCGAGGCACTTTTTCAGGACGTTGACTCGGGAAACACCGAGGGTTTTCCGACTCGACCGCCGCCCCATCCAGCGGCAGTCGACTTTATCCACGGCCTGCTACCATTGTCGTTCCGGAGGCGTCAACAACCCCTTCGCGCCCGTAGCTCAGGTGGATAGAGCATGGGATTTCTAATCCCAGGGTCGCTGGTTCGAGTCCAGCCGGGCGTACTGACTACAGCCAACCAGCGGCGGAGCGAGGCCCGAAGGGATCGCGACGACCGAAAATAGCC
>SXGT01802657.1_pt1 | contig 18585 bp, 15 predicted proteins | sample 3176221 | NCBI WGS metagenome assembly SXGT01 (sample SAMN11356862, study PRJNA531348) | freshwater metagenome | isolation source: freshwater sample F1-120 | place: China: Fuxian Lake, Yuxi | collected 2017-12-25
CGCGAGGGCGGCGTAGCCGAGGCCCTGGGCGAGCGTGGCGTCGTCGAACTCCAGGCCGAAGCCGGACTCGCCGAGGATCATCCCGAACAGCAGGAAGAACAGCAGCGCGGGCAGGCCGAGCCGCGATCCGACCCGGATGCTGCCGATCGCGACGAGCGTGACGAGGGCGGCGACCAGCATGAAGAGGTTGAACGCGTCCACCGGGACATTCTCCCGGTCGGGCGCGAGCGACGCTCGGGCAGACTGCAGGGGTGTCCGACCCGTTGCGCAGGCTGCTCGCCGCCCCGCCCGACCTGCCGGTCGTCGCGGGTCTGGGTGCGCTCGACGCCGCGCTGCGATCGCGCGGGCTGGCGGTGGTGCAGGCGCCGCCAGGCACCGGCAAGACGACACTCGTGCCGCCGGCGGTGGCGGCGGCCGTCGAGGGCCGGGTGGTCGTGACGCAGCCGAGCCGCATCGCCGCACGGGCCGCCGCTCGTCGGCTGGCGCACCTGCTGGGCGAGCCGGTGGGGGAGAGCGTCGGGTACGCGGTGCGGGGAGAGCGTCGGGTCGGGAAGGCGACGCGGATCGAAGTGGTGACGACGGGCCTGCTGCTGCGCCGCCTCCAGCGCGACCCGGAGCTGGCGGGCGTCGGGGCCGTCGTGCTCGACGAGGTGCACGAGCGACACCTCGACGCCGACCTGACGCTCGCGCTGCTCGTCGACGTCCGCGCGACGCTGCGGGAGGACCTCGCGCTGGTGGCGATGTCGGCGACGGTCGAGGCGGAGCGGACGGCGTCGCTGCTCGGCGACGGGGATCCCGCTCCGGTGGTCGACGTCCCTGGCGCGCTGCACCCGGTGCAGGCCGTCTGGTGCCCGGTGCCGGCGGGGTCGCGGCGTACCGACGAGCGTGGCATCACTCCGGTGTTCCACGACCACGTCGCCGCGACGGTGCGGCGGGCTCTCGCCGAGCACGAGGGTGACGTGCTGGTGTTCGTGCCGGGCGTCGGCGAGGTGGACGCGACCATCCGTCGCCTCGGTGGCATCGACGCCGACGTGCACCCCCTGCACGGGCGGCTGCCCGGGGCCGAGCAGGACCGGGCGTTGAGCGAGGGGCCGCGTCGACGGGTGGTGGTCTCCACGGCGGTCGCGGAGTCGTCGTTGACGGTGCCGGGCGTGCGGGTCGTGGTGGACGCGGGGTTCTCCCGGGAGCCGCGCACCGACCACCGCCGGGGGTTGTCGTCGCTGGTGACGGTGTCGGTGAGCCGGGCGGCGGCCGAGCAGCGGGCGGGACGCGCTGGTCGGCTCGGGCCGGGCGTGGTGCTGCGGTGCTGGTCGGAGACGGAGCACGCGCACCTCGCCGCGCACCCAGAGCCGGAGATCGCGACGGCGGACCTGACGGCGTTCGCCTTGGAGGTGGCGTGCTGGGGCAGCGCCGATGTGCGCGCCCTATCGCTGCTCGACCAGCCGCCGGAGCACGCCCTGGCGACCGCGCGTCGGGTGCTCGTCGACCTCGGGGCGCTCGACGAGGCCGGTCGCGTGACGTCGCGGGGTCGGGTGATCGCGGGCGTGCCGGTCGACCCGCGGCTGGCGCGTGCGCTCGTCGACGGTGCGGGTCTGGTGGGTGCGAAGCGGGCGGCGGAGGTGGTGGCGATGCTCAGCGAGGACGTCCGCGCCCCGGGTGGTGACCTCGTCGCGGCCCTGCGGTCGCTGCGGTCGGGGGACCGGTCGGGCGCGTGGCGCAGCCAGGTGAAGCGGCTCGAGTCGATCGCCCGCGAGCACGGCGACGGCGATGGTCTCGGAGGGCTCACCGACGACGTCGCGGTGGGTCTCGTCGTGGCGCTCGCGCACCCGGACCGGATCGCGCGCAAGCGACCGGGTGGGTCGAGCTACCTGATGGCGTCGGGCACGGGTGCTGCGATCGACCGTCGCGACCCTGGGCCGTTGGCCGGGCTCGAGTGGTTGGCCGTGGCCGACGCGGACCGTCGGGCGGGGGAGCGGGAGGCGCGCATCCGGTCGGCGGCTCCGCTGACGGAGGACCTCGCGCTGGAGGCGGCGCCCTCGCTGTGGACCGAGACCGACGACGTCCGTTGGGCCGACGGCCGAGTGCTAGCCCGCCGTCGCACGCTGCTCGGTGCGATCGAGCTGACCTCGGCCCCGATCGACGACCCGCCCGTCGAGGCGGTGACGGCGGCGATCGGTGAGGCGCTGGAGCGCGAGGGCATCGACCTGCTGACGTGGTCGGAGGCGGCGACGGCCCTGCGCGCGCGGCTCGACTTCCTGCACCGCGCCCTCGGCGAACCCTGGCCCGACGTGAGTGATGAGTCCCTGACCGCGAACCTCGAGTCGTGGCTCGGCCCGCAGCTGGCACGGGTCCGCTCGGCGAAGGACCTTCGCCGCATCGACGTCACCGCGGCCCTGCGTGCGTTGCTCCCGTGGCCGGAGGCGGCGCGTCTCGACGAGCTGGCCCCCGAACGTGTGGAGGTGCCCAGCGGCTCGATGGTGCGCATCGACTACTCCGCCGAGCAGCCCGTCCTCGCCGTCCGCATCCAGGAGGTGTTCGGCTGGAAGGACGTCCCGAGGCTCGCCGACGGCCGCGTCCCCCTGCTGCTCCACCTGCTCTCACCCGCCCGACGTCCGGCCGCCGTCACCGCCGACCTCGACTCCTTCTGGGACAACGGCTACCCGGGAGTGCGGGCCGACCTGCGGGGTCGTTACCCAAAGCACGCGTGGCCGGACGATCCGAGGGAGGCGCCGGCCACTCGTCGGACGAACGCCTCCCGTGCTCGAGATTGAGTCAGCGACTTGCGTGGGCGGAAGCCCCTCGTCGTGCAGGCTGCGGGAGAGTCGAGGACTCCGCTCAGCGTACGAAGAGCTCGACCGTGCGTCGACGCGGCAACTTCGCCGGAGAGTCCGCCCCTCCAGAGCCAGGACTCATGACCCGCGCCGATCACGACAGAGGCAACGTCCTGCGCCTCCTGCCCCGGCGAAGCCGGCGCTCAGACCGGTTTCCGCGGTCTTCCGAACCGTGCGGCTTTGGCTCGGCGCCGAGAAAGTTCGAACCACGTCAACCCGGCGCAACCGGAGACGACGGAGATCAGAATCCTCACGCGCATCCAAGGACCTTCATCCGTATCGATGGCGCCGGTGGCGTCCAGCAGCGCGAGCATGAGGACGAGACCCCAACTGCAAAGGAAGACGAGTCGAGCCCGAGACTCGACGGGTCCGCGCGGGTAGTGGGCCCTCTCCCCTTCCGACATGCACGAAAGTCTTGCAGAAATCAGGACACCCAGCCTGATCTCGCCGCAGCAGATCCGGTGCTCCCGGTAGAGCCGAACTACGCTTCTGAGCGGGTCCACGCCGTCCGCGTCCGCCATCGGGCGGAGGGGAACCCGGCCTCGGGTGCATGGGCCCAGCCGACGCCGGCCCGCCAGAAGGCCTCACCTGCCGAGCTCACCGACGTGCCGTGATCGCGGGCGTTGTCGGTGTGGGTGCCGACCTCGGCGATGGTGAGGCGCTCGTCCTCGGGAACCTCGAGACCAGCCGACATCCGCTAGGACGGCAGCTTGTCCGCGAGGACGTCGATCGTCTCGATCTGCGGCTCCGAGAACAGGACGCCCGTGTTCGGCCCGAGGGCCTGGCCGACGCCACCGGCGAGGTGCGCGTTGCGCGCATCGTCGTCGGGGAACACGTCGAACACACCGAAGCTGGTGGGGCTGAACTGGATGGCGAACCAGGCGGTGGTGCCGGGCTCGTCCATCACGATCGACCGAGCGCTCGTCAGGAACGCGGCGAGCTCGGCCTCCTTGCCGGGCAGAGCGTCCAGACGGACGAGAAGCGCTTTGGTCACCATGGTCGGACTCCTTCGATGGAGGGTGCACCACGGCCGGCTGGCCGGTGGCGCCACTCGAGAACCTGTCTCCGCCATGCTCTCGGCCGCGGCCGTCCCCCGGCATCCCGTGAACGGGGTATCTCTTGGCTCTCGTCCTGCGGTCAGCCCATGGCGGCGCGGTGCTGCATGGCGACGACGGTCAGCTCGACGCGGGAGTGGATGCCGAGCTTCGTGAAGATGTGCTTGAGATGCGCGTCGACGGTATGCGGCGACACGACGAGATCGCGCGCGACCTCCTTGTTGGTCAGCCCGCGCGCGACCAGCTCGGCCGCTCGCACCTCGCCGGGCGTGAGCGACGGCCACAGGTCCGGAGGGGGCGGTTCGGTGCTCGCGGTGCCGAGGGGCGGCACGTCGGGGTGGGCCCCCACGTCCGCCTCGTACTCGTCGCGGGGCAGGTAGTGCGGGTTGTCGATGACCGTCCGGTCGAGGAGCACGATGGGGTGCGTCTTGAGCGCGGCGACGAGCATGTCGACGCCGAAGAGGGTCAGGTCGTACATGCACATGAAGACGGCGGGCCTCTCGTGCACGATGTCGTTCAGCGCCGACTCGTAGGCGAAGAAGTCGTCCACTCCGCCTGGCTGCCGTTGCACTCCCGGCCAGGGCATCTCTCCGGTCACCCGGAGCGTCCCCGACCCGACTCCGACCGCCTCGTCGAGGCTGTCGGAGAGCACCGAGGTCATGTGTTCGATCGAGAACGTGCCGGACTCGAGGTAGACGTCCGACGCCGGTCGCACGTCGAACCGGTCGTCGGGCGGCCTCGGCACCCCGGCCTCCCGGACCGCCCCGTCACGGACGGCGTCGGGCTCCAGGTCGTCGATGAAGCACCGGCAGGTGTCGTCGACCCGCAGACCTTCGCGGAGGAAGGGGAACAGGATCCCGTCCCGCTCGGCCGGTCCTGAGTACAGCGCACACAGGTGTGCGCCCGGCGGAAGCGCTCCGACGCCAGGGATTCCCACGTCGAGCAGAGTCATGTCGCTCCCTTGGTTACGTGTGACGGTACGCCTAGAGCGGTGAAGGCACAGACGAAGCACGTCCGCGCAGAAGGATCTAGGCCCATCGGCGTCACGATCCCGGTCGACGCCGGGGGCGACGCCACCTGAAGCCGCCTCTGAGCCGGTCGAACGCTCGGCGCGATCGACTGCGCTCCGTCTCTGCGTCAGACCGCCCAGAATGACGCAGATGCCTTTCGCTCAGGAGACTCAATTCGCGGCACCTCAGCGGCCGCGGTCCCTGGGACGGCTTAACTCCCTAGGCGTGCGCTCATCGGAAGTGGGAGCCGAATCGCTGTTCTCTGAACGATGTCGTCATGTCGTGTTGCACTAGAGGGAATCTGTTCCTTGAACCGAGGTCGTATCGAATCGCGGGTGGAGAAGCAACGTGGGCAAGACGGAACGTGATGTCAGCGAGCACTGGCGGAGCGGCCCGATGGGTATGGACCCGCAACTGGACATCTATAGATTGCCGGCTTCAGATCGATGTTGGTGGTGCGGGAGTCACGCTACGACTGAAGAACACCGAATTAAGCGGTCGACTCTCAAGCGGGTTGCGACAGCCGACTCCGGTGACGTAGATCCTCGAACGGTCTACAAGAAGAGCGACGACTTTGAAGGGCTCCTTCGCTCCATCAACAAGGGCACTCAGGTTCGATGGCGCAAGAACCTTTGCGCGAAGTGCAACAACGACCGTAGCCAGCCCCTGGACTACGCATATGACGCCTTTGAGATCTTCATCTTGAGGAACGCAGACGCGATGATGCGCTGGAAGCGCCTCTCGTGGTCAGACGTCTACGGACCTGACTGGCAGGAAGGTGCGGCAAATCTTGGTCGCTACTTCGCCAAGCAGATTGGGTGCATGCTGGCCACGCAGCGATTGCCCATTCCCGGAGAGCTGATCGCCTTCCTAGATGGTGCTGGCAGGTGTCCTCCTGTTGCTTTCATGTTGCAACTGAACTGGCGCGCGTGCGATGCGCATCGCATGCTGCGCCGGCACGGAGCGGAGGACGGGATTACGAGTTTCGTCGGGCTTCTGCCATCGGTTGCTTATCAAGAGGACAACCGCTTTTCGGGCGTGACGTACGGCTATCACATCGGCTTCGTCTGGTTCGTTGCAGAATGGCGCGAAGGGACGAACCGGACATCTTGGTGGGAGTATCCGGAGATCGACATGCCTGTGGTGAACGCTGCCCTACTTGATCGACTCGGTTGGTGGTCCCGGAAGGTCGGACCTGAATGCCGTGATCTGCGTCGACGGGTGGCAGATTGGCTGCGACGCTCGGGGTCGCTGCGTCGGTGATGCCCCCGCCGCGTTGTTGGACTCATTCCCTGTGGACCGCGCATCATCACCATCGTCTCGGACAGCATCTGTGGGGTCGAGAGAACGCCATCTTGCTATCACCGTCGTCACCTTGGAGCGAGCAAGCCTGTGTCCTTCCGCCGCCTAGACATGTCCGGGATGAGCTGGCATCAGTAGACGAGCATGCCCACTTGCAGCCCTAGAGTCGGTGCATGAATGACGCTCAAGCACCCCGAGTGCCGTACGGGAGCATGGAAGACCTGCCCTCAGTTATCGAGGCTCGACAGATGCTCCTGGGGATGCGGCTCTTGGGCTGGGTCGGAGGCCGCAAGGCCCGAGTCCAGGCCCGTGAGTTGCGGGCCAGCCTCGATGAGATCACTGGGGTGGTCGACCGCTTTTACGCCACGCTGGGAGAGCGTGGCTGGATCTTTCACGATGACTTGAATCTCTCGGCTATGCGCGAGGTCGCTGCGAGTCCAGACTCCGAGACCGCCGAGCAGCGTCTCATCGGCTACTACATGTCAGGCGACCACCTTCAGTGGTCGTTGCGACGTCTCGGACATCATGCGGCGATGCGCCCGCGTCTCGCACTTGCCCAACGAGCATTACATGACTACCAAGAGCGCCGATTCTACAGTTGCGTCCTTGTCCTGCTCTCGGTCGTGGACGGGTTCGTGAACGACTTTGAACCGGCTCGGCGTAAGGGACTGCATGCGCGAGGGAGTGAGGAAATGAGTGCCTGGGACAAGGCGGCTGGTCACCACCAGGGACTCGCGAATGCTCATCGCACCTACAACCAGCGGGTGAGCAAGCTCGACTCTTCCGAGCAGTTCGAGCTGCGGCGACACGGCCTGGTGCATGGGATGCTCCCAAACTTCGACAATCCCGTCATCGCGACCAAAGCGTGGAATTTGCTGTTTGCTATCTCGGATTGGGCCGACGGCGAGGTAGCGCGGCTGACTCCGAAGGAGGATGAGCCGACCTTGCGAGAGACTCTGCGACGTTACGCGGACTTTCAGGCTCTCAAGAAGAGGTCAGACTCTTTTGAACCGTACGAGGTGTCAGGCTCTGACCCTCGTGTGACTGACCTGCGGGAGTACGTCGCCGCGAGCGAGTTCTTGGTGAGCTGGGAAAAGCAACGGTGGGGCCCGGTCGGTGAGTTCTTCATGCGCTTCGGCGATCAGCCCCACGACGTGGGCAAACAAGCGCGCGAAGCGAGGTCGCTATACGAGAACCATCCCCTTGAGCGGTGGTCGATTGCTCGTGTCAGGCACGAGGCATCCTCGCTGGCTTTCGTGGAAGTGGACCTTGTCGTCGGCGGTGTAGCTCATCAAGGGGTTATTCGACTCGTGCTTTGCGATGAGAGCAACGGAATCGAACTGGACCCGGATGCCGGTAGTTGGTTCGTCGCGCCGTACTACCCCGAATCCTTCTGGACCTCCCAGGACGGTCCGACTGACTAGCGCATCCCTCTAGGGATACTTCTCAGGGCGCGTTCCTTCCCAGCGTCATTCTGCCGCAGATGACTCAGTGCTCCCTGGGGACGAACCTACGCAGGGGCGGGTTCGAGCCGCCTGCCTCTGCCATTGGGCTACGTGAGCGCGGGGCCAGCCTAGGTGGGGGCGCGTCAGTAGACGCCGGCCCAAGCGAAGAACTCGTCGGCCGAGATGACCGGCTTGCCGTACTCGCGGGCCCTGCGGGCCTTGCCGGACTGGGTGCCGACCTCGGCGACGACGAGGAGGTCGCACTTCGTCTTCGTGACGTTCGCGGCAGGGACGAGTCCGGCGGCTGTGGCGAGGCGGTTCATCTCGTCGCGGTCGTAGACACGGCCCGACGGTGAGGTGGCGGTTCCGGTGAAGCAGACGCGGGCGCCGGGCTGCAGCACGTCGGACGCCGACGGGTTCGCCTCCGCGACCGAGGCGACGAGGTAGTCGACGAACCGCTCGCCGAGCAGCGCCTCGACCATACGCAAACGCTCGACGAGGGTGTCCGACAGTCGTGACGCCTTGGTGGCGACGTTCGTCAGGCGTGCGACGACGGCCTCTGCCACCACCGCGGGAGGACGGGATCCGGAGGGGGAGGCGCCGTCGAGCAGCGCGGCACTGAGGTCGACGCTCGCCGCCGCGAGCGCCGAGAGCGTCGGCAGCCGATCGGTCGAGGGCGCCGGCAGGCCCGGGTCGCGGGTGAGCAGGTAGCTCGGGTCGGGCAGGCTCTCGGCCGGCTCGAACGGCGTGCCCGACGCGGTCGCGACGCCGGACTCCCTCAGCCGGAGGAACGCGTCGAGCGCAGCGCGCGCCCGCTCGACCGCGCGCGGCGACGACTCCGCGGAACGCTCCGCCGACGACAGCGCCCCGTACGGCACCTCCACGCCGAACGGCATCGGCACGACGTGCTGCAGCCGCTTGAGCTCGAAGTCGACCTTCGCCAGTGCGTCGTCGACGCGCACCCCCACCGGCGTGACGCCCTCGAGGATCGGCGCGAGCACCGCCCACGCCTCGGGCAGGGTCGGGGCGAGGAGCACGTCGTCGGCGGTGATGCCGAACCGGGCGCGGGCGTCGGCGAGGTCACGCTCGGGGTTGACGAGCGTGCTGAGCGCGGTGCCGTCGTCGAACGCCACCGCGACCTCCACCGGCCGCGGTCGGGAGAACGTGCCCTCGTCGCCGACGAGGCAGACGCCGATCCCGGCGAACCGCGCCGGTCCGGTGCGCACCGTCTCGTCGGACAGGAACCGGGTGACGCGGCGGTCGGTGCGCAGGTGCCGCGGCTCGATCGGACGCTTCAGCACCAGCCCGGCCATCGACGTCGCCCGGCTCAGCGCCACGTACACCTGGCCGGTCGCGAACACCCCGCCGGTGAGGTCGACGACGAGCCGGTCGAGCGTCTGCCCCTTGCTCTTGTGGATGGTGATCGCCCACGCCAACCGGCACGGCAGCTGCGACCACGTGCCCACCACCTCGCGGCTCAGCGTCCCGCCGTCGACGACCGGACGCGTCACCTCCCACGTGTGCTCCCCGACCGTGACGACCGATCCGTCGGCCAGCTCCACGTCGAGCTCCTGCACGCCGTCGACGACGTCCATCGCCACGACGCGCGCGAGCGTGCCGTTGACCCACCGGTCGCTCGGGTCGTTGGTGAGCATCATGACCTGCGCGCCGACCTTCAGGCGCAGGGTCTGGTCGGTGGGCGGGTCGAAGCCGGACAGGTCGCCGCTCTCGCGGGCGTGGCTCTCGACGACGTCCCCCGGCAGCCGGTCCAGACGTTCGCGGTTGCGGGCGGTGACGATGGAGTTCGACGGCGCGAGCGTCAACCACAGCTCGTCGTCGGGCGGCTCGAAGTCGGGGTCGACGCGCTCGTTCAGCTCCGCCCGCGCGGCCTCCAGCAGCACGCCCTCACGGACGGCATTCAGCAGCGCGGTGAGTCGGTCGTCGCCGAGCTGACGGAACACCGTCGTCAGCGCGACCGTCGGGAAGGCATCGCGCTCGAACGCGTGTGCCGAGTAGAAGTACGGCGTCGCGTAGTGGGTGGTGAAGAAGTCGGCCTCGCGGTCGCCGACGATGGGCGGCAGCTGCAGCAGGTCGCCGACGAGCACCACCTGCACTCCGCCGAACGGCTCGCCCTCGCGCGGCCCGAACCGACGCAGCGCCGCCTCGACCATGTCGAACACGTCGGCCCGCACCATCGACGCCTCGTCGACCACGAGCGTCTGCAGCCCGCGGATCGCCTTCGTGAAGCGGCCGGGCCGGTAGCCGCCGGAGCGGACGTCGTCCAGCGTCGTCGTCGGCCGGAACCCGAACAGCCGGTGGATCGTGTACCCGTCGACGTTCAGCGCCGCGATGCCCGTCGGCGCCGCGACCACCACTCGACGTTCGGTGGTGGCCAGGAAATGCCTGACCAATGTCGACTTGCCGGTTCCGGCCTTGCCGGTGAGGAACAGGTGGCTGCCCGACTCCAGCAGCTCCATCGCCCGCTCGATCTCGGGCGTGATGGTCAGGTCGGGCACGGAGTCAGGGTGTCACGGTCGAGCGCGCGGGCTCGTGCTCGCCTGGGTGACGTCGAGGATTCGGGTGATGGTTTCGATACGAGCCGAGGGGCTCCTTCGTCGCCCTCGTCTCTACGCCCCCGAGCACTCCGTGCAGGGGGTACCCCCAAACCACCGGAGATTGGCCTTGATGCGGTGGTTGAGTCGCGGGGGCCGCGACGAAGGAGCCGGGCCCCGCGTATCGAAACCACTGGTGAGGGGGATGCTCGTCTGGGTGGGGCGGTCGGCTTGGGTGGTGGTTTCGATACGAGCCGAGGGGCTCCTTCGTCGCCGTCGTCTCTACTCAACCACCGAAGAGGGGTCCCTGTGTCGCCTTCGATTCTGCGCCCCCTGAGCACTCGGTGGAGTGGGGACCCCAAACCACCGGAGATTGGCCGATTCTCGATGGGTTCGCGTACCGAGACCATTGGTGACGCGGCGTGCCGTCTCTCGCTGGACGCGACGCGGCCCCCGACCTGCGTGAGGTCGGGGGCCGCTGGCGTCGCTCGGGTCAGGCGTCGAGGCCGGACTCGATCGTCGACAGCTCGTCGTCGGTGAGCTCGAGGTCGGCGGCCTCGGCGGAGTTCTTCGCCGACTCCGGTCGCGACGCGCCGGGGATCGGGACGACCACCGGCGCCTGTGCGAGGTGCCAGGCGAGCGCGACCTGGTGGGGGCTCACGCCGCGGGCGTCGGCCACCTCCTGGAAGGCGGAGTGGTCCGAGCCGAAGTCGCCTGCCTTCTTGATCCCGCCGAACGGGCTCCACGGCAGGAACGCGACGCCGAGGTCGGCGCAGTGCTTCAGCTCGTCGCGGCTGGACAGGAACGCCGGGCTGAACTGGTTCTGCACCGACGCGAGCTTCCCGCCGAGCACCTCGTTGGCCTCGTCGATCTGCGCGATGCTCGCGTTGGAGATGCCGGCGTGCTGGATGACGCCCTCGTCGAGCAGCTCCTTCAGGGCGCCGATGGACTCCGCGTACGGGACGTCCGGGTCGGGGCGGTGGAACTGGTAGAGGCCGATCGAGTCGACGCCGAGACGCTGGGCCGACGCCTTGGCCGCGTCCTTGAGGTACTCGGGCCGGCCGTTCTGCGTCCACGAGCCGTCGCCGGGACGCAGGTGTCCACCCTTCGTCGCGACGAGCACGTCCTTGCCGCCTGCGTGGCTGCCGAGCGCCTCGGCGATGAGCGACTCGTTGTGGCCGACCTCGTTCGCGTCGCGGTGGTAGGCGTCGGCGGTGTCGATGAAGTTCACGCCTGCGTCGAGCGAGGCGTGGATCGTGGCGATCGAGCGCTCGCGGTCGGGCCGCCCCTCGATGGACATCGGCATGCCGCCGAGGCCGATCGCGCTGACGGTGACTCCTGCGATGCTGCGCTGCTGCACGGATCCTCCTGAAGGTTGAGAGAAGCAATCAATCGTTCAACTTCCACGGTACGACGCGAACGCGAACGCGCCAGCCGGGTCGCTCGCGCCGCACGAGGACGTGTGGGGATCAGTCCTCCGAGGCGCCCTGCTCGCGTCGTCGACGGTGCTTGAGCTCCTCCGCCTTCAGGTACTCCTCGAGCTCCGCTCGCCGGGTGTAGATGACGGCGTCCCGCTTCTTCCCCCGTTCCGCGAACCACATCGCGAAGCCGAAGGACAACGCCATCCCCGCCAGCGGCTGCGGGATCCCGTCGAACACGAACGTGAACAGCGCGACGAGAACCGCCCCGAGTGCCATCCCGAACAGCAGAGGGTGGCGTTTGACGAACGACATCGGTGACCTCCCGCGCGGGTTGTGTCGACCGTAGCGGCTTCGCTCGCAGCCGTCGTGTCGAGACCGTGACCGCCGAGGTGCGGCAGACTTCCGCCATGGACGGGGGGTACTTCCAGGGGTACTGGGCCGACTTCGACGAGGAGCGTGCCACGCGCTCCTCGGTCGACAGGGACGGTCGGCTGCACCTGCGTCGCGATGCCGCCGAGCACGTCCTGACCAGCACCGGCGTGCCGGCGCCGTCGATGCCGCCCTCGGCCACGCCGGACATCCTCGGCTGGTGGCTGGTCAGCGCCACCGTCGCTGGTGCGGCGGCTGCGTTCGCCCTGCTGGCCCGCCTCTCGTCCGATCCCGGCTGGCCGGGCTCGACGATCCTCACGACGACGATCCTCGCCATGGCGACGGTGTCTCTCGTCGTCGCGTCGGTCGTCGTCTGCGACCAGCGCCGACTGTCCCGACCCGACCGCGACCGCGCGCTCGACGAGGCGCGCGACCTCACCGGTCTCCCGCTCACCGCTCGTCAGGCACGACACTTCCTCGCCATGACGCACCACTTCGTCCGCAATGACGACGGAACCGTGTGGGCGGTTCACGACGGCGTGGTCTACCGAAGCGGCACGACGACCGCCTGACGAACACGGTGAGACCAGGACTCCGCGCGGGCTCCGACGACCGTTCAGCCGAACCGCTTGCGCAGCTCCGTCTTGAGCAGCTTGCCGCTCGCGTTGAGCGGGAGTGCGTCGACGAACGCCACCCCGACCGGGCACTTGTAGTGCGCGAGTCGCTCGCGGGTGAACTCCACCAGCTCGGACTCCGTCGCCTCGGCGTCCGGTGTCGTCACGACGACCGCGTAGGGCGACTCGCCCCACCGCTCGGACGGGACGCCGACGACCGCTGCCTGTGCGACGGCCGGGTGCTCGGTGAGCACGCTCTCGACCTCCGCCGGGTACACGTTCTCGCCGCCGGAGACGATCATGTCCTTGATCCGGTCGTGCAGGTACAGGTACCCGTCGGCGTCGAGGGAGCCGCCGTCGCCGGAGCGCAGCCACCCGTCGTCGGTGATGGTCGCGGCCGTCGCCTCGGGGTTGCGCCAGTAGCGCCGCATCACGTGCGCGCCGCCGATCCACACCTCGCCGCGCTCCCCGACGGGGAGGTCCTCGCCCGTCGTCGGGTCGACGATCCGGACGGGGATGTTCGGCATCGGTCGTCCCACCGACCGAAGACGGTGGGTGGTCTCGCCGGTGGTGGCGTGGTCGTCGGGCGTCAGCATGGTGACGCCACCGGTCGACTCCGTCAGCCCGTAGCTCTGCAGGAACTTGCAGCCGAGCAGGGCGGTGGCCTCGCGGAGCACCGGCTCGGGCATCGGCGAGGCGCCGTAGACCATGTATCGCAGGGCGCTCCAGTCCGCCTCCTGCGCCTCCGGCGTGGCGATGAGGAACTGGATGACGGTCGGCACCGCCACCGCGTGGGTGACGCGGTCCTCCTGCAGGATGCGGCACAGGTCGGCCGGCGACTCGGGGTTGCGCAGCAGCAGCGCGCTGCCGTTCACCGTGCTCACCAGCGCGAGTCCCAGCCCCGAGACGTGGAAGAACGGCACCGGTGCGAGCGCGACCGAGGACGTGTCCAGCTCGAGCACGTAGTGCATCGCCGCGATCGCCTGTCCGAGGTTGGCACCGCTCAGCTCGATGCCCTTGGGCCGTCCGGTGGTGCCCGAGGTGTAGAACATCAACGCCGTCTCGTCCGGATCTCGCGCGTAGCCGGGATCGTCGTCGCCGACGCCGTCCAACCAGCGGTCCCAGGCGGTGGCCGTCTCCCCGGAGACCGTCACGACGGTGCGCACGCTCGAGACGGAAGCGGCCGCTTCCGCCAGCCGCTCCTGCCCGCGGCCCAGCACGACGACGGCCGGCTCGGCGTTGCCGAGGATGTACTCGACCTCCGCGACGGCGAGCCGGAAGTTCAGCGCCGTCGGCACCGCGCCCATCGTCGTCGCGCCGTACATGACGGCGAGGAAGGACGGGGCGTTCTCCCCGACGTAGGCGACGCGGTCGCCGGGCTGCACACCGTCGCGCACGAGCGCCTGCCCCACCTGGAAGGCCTGCGACGCCAGCTGGGCGAAGGACGTCGTCCGGCCGGGCTCGATGATCGCCGGCAGGTCGGGCGTGACGTCGGCACGTCGTCGCAGCACGTCCTCCAGCCGCTCCACGCGCGACCCGTCGGCGTGCAGGGCGTAGTGCGGGTCGCGGTACTCCGGCGGGGTGGGGACGTGCACCTGCCCGCGCTGCTCGCTCACGACTGATCCATCCGGAACGGCGCGAACACCGGCGGCTCGAAGATCCCCGGCGGCGCCTTGACGACCGGTCTGATCGCGCGCAGCGCCGGGCCGGCGGTGACGTACTGGCCGGCCGTCGTGCGCACGCCCGGCTCGTCGGGCTCGACGAGGTTCAGCGTCACCACCATCTCCGGCTTGCCGTGGAAGTGCAGCGTCCACTCGTCGCGGCCGGCGTACTCCTCGCGGTCCGGCTCCATCGTCCAGATGATCGCGAGGGTCAGGAACGGCTCGCCGTCGACGATCGCGTGCCAGCGCCACTCGGTGCTGCCGACGGTCCCGGCGGGGATGTGTCCGGCAGCGACGTCGAGGTCGCGGCTGGCGGGCAGCACCCGGTGGTCGGGCCGCACCTCGTCGTAGGTGACGCCCATCCGCTCACACATGAACGCGATCGTCTCCAGGTACAGCGACGCGTACAGCGTCGGCAACGGACCGGAGCCGTCGAGGGTCGCGGGGTCCGATCCCATGCCCATCACCGTGAACGCGAAGTCCGGGTCGGGCATGCGGCGCGCGTCGAGCACCTCGTCGATCGTGATGCGGTCGAGACTCATGGACGCGCCCGTGAGCCCGAGTGCGAGCCGCTCGCCGATGATGCCGGGACTGACGCCCACGCCGAACAGCGTGCTGCCACCCTCCTCGCACGCGTCCAGGAACATCCGCTCCCGCTGCGACCCGTGGGCCCGCGGGAAGTGCTGCCCCGCGGTGGTGATGACGTCGATCCCGGCCCGCAGCAGGCGGAGCAGGTCGTCGTCGTGCTTCTCGTAGGGCACCTGCAGGCGCGGGGCGTGCAGGAGGACGTCGGGGCGCGTGGCGATCAGCTCGTCGACGTCGCGCGTGGCGAGGACGCCGGTGGGCTCGCGTCGGGCGATGTCGCCGGCGTCGCGGCCGGCCTTCTTCTCGCCATAGACGTACAGGCCGACCAGCTCGAGGTCGGGACGGTCGATGACGCCGCGCAGCAGGGTCTTGCCGACCGCTCCCGTCGCCCACTGGGCGACCCGGACGGGGGCGCTCATGACTTCGTGCTCAGCTCGGAGACGAACAGCAGCTTGCCGAGGCCGCGCTCGTAGCGGACCGGATCGATCGCCATGCGGGCGCGCGACTCGAACGCCATGCGGTCGGTGTCGCACGTCCAGTCGCCCCGCTCCATGGCGCGAAGACCGGCCTTGGCGATGTCGCGCGGCTGCTCCTTCTGTCCGTCGACGTGTGCGGCCATGCGCGTGTCGACCGATCCGACGATCAACGAGGTGCAGGTGATGGCATCGGGCTCCAGCTCGGCGCGGGTGATGCCGCCCAGGTAGAGCGTGGCGGCCTTGGCGGGGGAGTAGCCGCCCATGAAGGCGGTGGGGGCGATGGCCGCCACCGAGAGGACGTTGACGATCGACGCGTTGGTGCCGGTGCGGGCGGCGTTGGCGGCGAGCACGGGTGCGAAGGCGCGGGTGGTCGCGAGCGGTCCGAAGTAGTTGACCTCCATCTCGCGCCGGGCCGCGTCGGGGTCGGCGGCCTTCACGAGTCGGTCGCCGGCGTGCAGGCCGGCGTTGTTGATCAGCACGGTGGCGTCGCTGCAGTGGGCGGCCGCGGCGGCGACCTGGTCGGCGTCGGTGACCTCGAGCGCCACGACCTCGGCGCCGGTGGCGCGCAGCTCGTCGGTGACGTCGGAGGTGTCGCGGACGCCGGCGTAGACCTTGGCGGCTCCGCGGCCCATGGCCTCCTGCACGAACCCGAGCCCGATGCCCCGGTTCGCGCCCGTCACGACCACCACCGAGCCCTCGACGGGGGCTCCCCTCATCTGCTTCATGCCGCGCTCCGTTCGCTTTCTGCCCTGGCATTCGAGCCTTGACGACTCACTCTGTTTATTATAGTAAGGTGTATCACATTGTTAACTGAAGTGTCACGAGTGGAGCACCCATGAGCATCGCGCGAGGCCTGCACCCGGCCGAGAAGGTCGCCGACTACACCGCCAAGGGCTGGTGGACCGACGAGACGGTCGACCAGCTCTTCGACGCCCAGGTGCGCGAGCGACCCGACGCCACCGCCGTCGTCGACCCCGCCAACCGGGCCGACCTCACCGGCACCGCGGCCCGACGCCTCACCTGGCGCGAGCTCGACGCCGAGTCGACCGCCCTGGCCGCCGAGCTGCTCGCCCTCGGCCTCGGACGTGGCGACGTGCTCGGCGTCCAGGTGCCCAACACCATCGAGCTCGTCGAGGTGTACGTCGCCGCCTGGTCGGTCGGCATCGTCGTCTCCCCGCTGCCGATGCAGTACCGCGAACGCGAGATCGTGGGCATGGCCAACCAGGCCGAGTTCGCCGCGTTCCTCACCGTCCCCCGGTTCGGCGGACGCTCGCCCGTCGCCGAGGTGCACGAGGCCCGGGAACGGATCCCGAGCCTGCGCACCGTCATCGCCTACGGCCCCACCCAGGAGGCCGCGGACCTGCCCGACGGTGTCCTCCACCTGGCCCCCACCGCCGCCTCCGACGACCAGCGCGAACGCGTCGCCGCACGCCGCGCCGACGACCCCAACGACCCCAACGACTGCCTCACCGTCTGCTGGACGTCCGGCACCGAGAGCGAGCCCAAGGGCGTCCCGCGCTGCCACTACGACTGGATCGCCGTCAGCTGGGCCACCGTCGAGCTGCCCGACATCACCGCCGACGACGTCCTGCTGAACCCCTTCCCGATGGTGAACATGGCCGGCATCAACGGCATGTTCCTGCCGTGGCTGCGCACCGGAGCCGTCCTCGTGCAGCACCACCCGTTCGACCTCATGACGTTCCTGACGCAGATCGCCACCGAGCGCGTCACCTACACCGTCGCCCCGCCGGCCCTGCTGTGGACGCTGCTGCACAACGAGGAGCTCCTCGCCCGCGCCGACCTCTCCAGCCTGACCCGCGTCGGCTCCGGCTCGGTGCCCCTGCAGCCGGTCATGGTGCGCGGGTGGCAGGAGCGGTTCGGGATCGGCGTCATCAACTTCTTCGGCTCCAACGAGGGCATCGGTCTGCTGTCCGGACCCGACGACTTCCCCGACCCCGACGAGCGCGCCCAGTTCTTCCCTCGCTACGGCACGCCGGGCGTCTCCTGGGCCGGGCGGATCTCGGAGTGGATGGACGTGCGCCTCGTCGACGTCGCCACCGGCGAGGACATCACCGAGCCGGGCGTCAGCGGCGAGCTGCGGATCAGCGGACCATCGGTCTTCGCCGGCTACCTGCACGGCGAGCAGCGACCCAGCCCCTTCGACGAGCAGGGCTACCTCAAGACCGGTGACCTGTTCGAGATCGCCGGCGACCGCAACCAGTACCTGCACTACCTCGACCGAGCCAAGGACCTCATCATCCGCGGCGGCATGAACATCGCCCCGGTGGAGCTCGAGGGCCTCATCGGTGACCACCCGGCCGTCGTCGACGTCGCCGTGATCGGCGACCCCGACGAGGTGCTCGGCGAGCGCATCGCCGCCATCGTCACGCTCGCGTCCGGCGCCGAGCTGACCCTGGAGGAGCTCGTCGCCTGGCTGCGCGAGCAGAAGATCGCCTCCTTCAAGCTGCCCGAACGGCTGGAGGTGCGCGACGAGCTGCCGCGCAATCCCGTCGGCAAGATCCTCAAGCGCGAGCTGCGGCTCGCCCCGACCGAAGGACACCCCGCATGAGCGCCATGACCGAGAACGACAAGCTCGACCTCGCCCGCGAGATGTTCCAGGCGTGGGAGCGCCTCGACTGGGACCGTGTGGTCGACCTCTTCGCCGACGACGGCGTCCTGCACAGCGTGATGCAGGAGCCCGTCGTCGGGCGCGAGGCGATCGCCGAGCGCATGGCCGTGCTCGGGTCCAAGGCCACCCGGCTCGAGCTGCGCGTCTCCGCCCTCGGAGTCATCGACGACCGCGTGTTCGTCGAACGGGTCGACGACTTCGACTTCGACGGCCACCACGGCCACGTCCCCGTCGTCGGGGTCCTGCGCATGGCGGACGGCCGCGTCACCGAGTGGCTGGAGTACTACGACCGGCCCACGCTGCTGGCCGGGATGGGCCTGGACGCCCGCACCGACTTCGGGCACTGACCCGCGAGGTCACGACGGTGGGGTGAACTCCGGATCGGTCCACCACGGGTACCCGGCCGGCGCGTCCTCGGGCAGCCGGCCGGGGAATGTCGGCGGACGCTTCTCCAGGAACGACGTGATGCCCTCGACCACGTCGGGGGTGCTGCCCAGCTCGAAGTTCAGCCGGGAGTCCACCCGGTGCGCGTCCATCGGGTGTGCCGACCCGGAGAACTGCCACAGCATCTGCCGGATCATGCCGACCGCCACCGGCGCGGTGTTGTCGACGATCTCGCGCGCCCGCGCGTAGGC
>SXGT01027940.1_pt1 | contig 18580 bp, 29 predicted proteins | sample 3176221 | NCBI WGS metagenome assembly SXGT01 (sample SAMN11356862, study PRJNA531348) | freshwater metagenome | isolation source: freshwater sample F1-120 | place: China: Fuxian Lake, Yuxi | collected 2017-12-25
AAACAAAAACTCCTGCAATGAATCAACATCGCCAAACTTAACGATGCTCAATCCATCCATATTCATTTGTCAGCCTTGTTTTCTAAACGATCAAATATCTTACTTAACATTCCTTTTATGTCATGTATGTCAGTTCGATAATCTTCCCGATTAACATAAATCATTGGCATTTCAGAAATTTTGTCCTCAATTCTAATAATGGAACGTGAAATATTGTTTAATATCCAACCAAAAGCGCTACCTGCCACCATGAAAAGAACATTAATTAAAAATTGAGATTCCACTTTTAAACTCCGTAATAAGGAATTTTTTTTGCTGTTCCATTAACAATAATTGTTACATAACCTTCAGGAGCAAGTGGCAAGCTAGGATCAGGCATTGCAGCCGTATTGCTTGTTGCTAAGTTAGCATATAAGTTAGCAGTAATAGTGACATTTGACAATGTTGCACTACCACCTGTAATAACAACAGCATTGGCATTTTGCGTTGCCATCGTGCCAAGACCAGAAACATTAGCAGTAGAAATAGCTATAGCAACATTAGCCGCGTTTGTAATCCTGCCTTGTGCGTCAATTGTGATTTGAGAAACGTCAGTTGCAGTTCCGTAGCTACCAGCGGAGACTGCGGTATTTGCTAAGTTGAGTGTGACATTACCTGTCAACGCACCACCACCACTTAACGCAGTGCCAGCAATGACATTGACTGTGTTTGCCGCGGCACCCACATTAGCAGCAGTTAAAACTACTGCACCTGTTTGACCATTAACAGATTGAACAGCAGGAGACTGATCTATCTTCTGCCAGACTGAGCCATTAAATATCGCCCAATCACCAACCTGCCAATCAGAAATACCATTAAGATTCGTTGTGCCAGCAACACTAACAACGTAATAATAGTTTTGTACACCAACACTAGAGGTAAGTGCTGGCGAGTTTGCATTGGCATCCCATGTGCCTTGATAAGACAGTGTTCCTGTCGCTATACCGCCGCCACCAGCCGTTTTTAACATACGTCACCTTTTCTGCTATACTTAAAGTATGAAAGTATGTAAAACCTGTCAGCAAGAAAAACCGCTGTCTGAATACAACCGTCATCTTTTAACAAAAGACCGTTTATTTGGAACTTGCAAAATGTGTTGTTATGAGCGAGAGCGTAAACGACTTGCAACGCCAGAAGGCAAAGCAGTAAGAGATGCTTATTTAAAAACAAGGATTCAACAAGATAAGGAACGAAAACGCTCATACAAAAATCCAATTAAAGAAAGAAATCAAGCTAAATGGGCAGTTAGCAACGCTATTAAAACAGGAAAACTGCAAAAAATGCCCTGTATTATGTGCGGAGTTGAAAAAGTTGAAGCCCATCATCCCTCTTATTCTCCAGAAATGTTTTTAAATGTTGTTTGGCTTTGCAAAAAACACCATTCTGAAATACACAAAAAATATCATTTGTTGCCTTAATGCTACAAACCATCTCCCGGAGTAATGTAAACAGTCGCCGTACCAGAAGCAGTTACTCCAGTAAAGTAAGCATTTGGTACAAACGTCAATATCTCGTCTGTGCTTGGCAACAATGGAAATGCTTGTTGACTGCTAGTTACCAACGTAGCCGCGCTATTAGCAGCAGCAGCAGTAGTTCCGTAACCAAGAAACACTATTCCAGTACCAGCATTAATAACGCGATATTGATTTCCTCCAATTGTGGAAGATAAGCACTCTACGGCAGCAGGAGCAGTAGTTGCTGCTAAAAACGTGACAGTATTGCCTGTCTTTGTAAACGCATTAATTCCCATTTTGCACCTCCCAAGCCTGTGCTGATTCATTCCATGAATACATTTGATTGTCAGTCGGCATTGCTACTGGAGGCTCCCATTGCGCGTCAGCATTAAGCGTCCACGATGGGTATGGTTGCGGAGGAACAAACGCATCAATGTCTGCATAGTAGGTGTATCCAATACCAGCATAGTTTTTACGAAAGTTTCCGTTATAGCTAGTTTGTTTCCAAACACCACCAAGCAAGTTAGTGCAAAAATTAGTGCCAACAGTTTCTGACTCATTGCTATTTACATCAAGGCAGTCATTGTTATGAACAACAATAACTTGAGTCACTATGCTATTTTCATCTAGTTGTGCAAAATGCGCCATGTATCACCTTAGAACGTAATAGAACCAGAGCTAGTCCATTTATAAACCCTATATCCACCAGCCACCGTAATCGTTGGAGAACCTATAGTTGATGCCGCAGCGTCAAAAGTATCCGCATAACGAATAATTACTATTCCAGAACCACCATTACCAGGAGTTGGAACATTACTTGCAACAGCACCGCCACCTCCACCGCCAGTATTTGCTGTTCCAGAAACAGCTTGCTGTGCACCATCGTTGTATGTTGCCCCTTTACCGCCACCGCCATTTCCTCCAGCTCCACCGCCTCCTGGAGTTCTGCCAGAACCACCGCCACCACCCGCATAGTATGTGGCTGTTCCAGAAATAGAAGATTGAATACCTACTCCACCAACGCCACCATTAGTTCCTGAAGGTGAATCCCCGCCAACTGCTCCCGCGCCACCACCACCACCAGCATCATCACCACCAGGAGAAACATTAGCAGTGCCACCGTCAAAACCTTGACCTACAGTTCCACTACCTTTATTGGTTACTTCACCAGAACCGCCGCCAGAACCGCCATTGCCTCCAGTTCTTGTATTAGAACCACCGTATCCGCCACCAGTAGAAGTAATAGTGGAAAATACAGAATTATTTCCAGAAGTTGATCCGTTATTGCCTGCGCCTGTACCACCCGCACCAACAATAACCGTAATAGCAGAACCGGAAGAAACAGCAAAACCGCTTGCTGTCCTATAACCTCCAGCACCACCACCGCCAGAAAAGTTTGAGTTATTAGAACCACCGCCGCCGCCACCTGCAACAACAAGATATTCAACAGTTGAAGGCTTACCTCCAACAGCTACATGAATGCTTGCTAATAATCCTTGAAGTATCCCACTCATGTCAGATTCGATCCAGAAATGACCCACGATGTGCTGGTAATTTTTACTGCTGTTGCAACACCATATTGAGTAAGCGTTCTAGTTCCAGTAGCACCATTAGAAGACAAGTAAAGAGTATCTGTTGTACACGCAATGCTTACATTGTTTGCAGAACCATTAATGATGGTAACTGCTGAACCTAGCGTAAATGATACGTTTGAATTTGCAGGGATAGTGTAAGTAGCTGCCGCCTGATCAGTTGGGTGATAAATATGTTTACCAGAATCACCGATAACTACGTTGTAACTACCATTCTGACTATTTTGCGGTATGCCCATGTAACCAACAATATTAGCGCTATCGCTAGTAGCATTGGATACTGTGCCTGTAACTGTGCCACTACTTATCGTGACGTTGGTAAGTGTTAAGTTTCCGACTGTTGTTGCTGTTCCACCCAACGAAATAGTGGTATTACCAATAGTGACATTGCCAGTAACAGCACCCGGAGCCTGACTTGACCAAGCTGATCCTGTTGATGTCAGAACATTACCTGACGAACCCGGAGCTACAGATTTGACTGCGCTTGCAGCATTACCAATAATGACATTTTCAGAAGCTAATGTAGTTAGACCTGTTCCACCTTGAGCAGCGGTAATAGGTGTAGATACGCTACTAATAGTGACGTTAGCAAATGTCATGTTGTTTAACGTAGTAACAGTGTTACCAAGCTGAACAGCAGTATTGCCTATAGTTATTGGCGTAGCAAAGTTGTTATCTAAATTAGATAACGGAATAGTTGTTGTTGCATTAGCAAAAGTATTTGGCACTGGCATTTTAGAACCTCGTTCTTAGTTCATGTTCAAATTGGAAACCGTTAATAACAATTTGTGTAGATGTACTATTAACAGTTATACCTAAATATTTACCCCACATCTCAGCGTCAGATTTGTATAAAAAATAGCCAGCACCAGCAGACCCACTAGAAAGCCAACCAATAATTACGCTAGAACTGTTAGCCCACTGTATTTCTTGGTTTGAATTATTAATCCACTCTATTGCATTTTGAAACTCTATAGCGGGAGACTGCGCCGATTCTGAATCTACGTAAGCAGTAAAATTTGTAGGAGTAGAACCTAGCGTTGCTTCAATACCAATCTTTAATGCTTGTTTATCACGAATGGGATCACCCATCGCATCCAATGCAGTTTCTAAAATAATATCTACTGGAACGGTTGCATCACCATACAACTCAATAAGATTACTTCCGTTTGTGCCAAACAATTTAATTTGACCGCCAGTAGCAATAGAAGATACTAACTTAATGATGTTTTGATTTGCAAAAAACCATTTTTTCTCAAAAAATATTGCCTGTACATAACTATCTGTTCCAGAGTCGTTATATCTTATATTAAATGCTGCACATAATATATTATTTAACAACACTTGACCGCCAGTAACGGTTGCCGAAGAAAAATTTATATTAGGAAACAAACCGTCAAGTGGGTCAGAAATTTTTGATGTAGTAGAACCAACAAGAGCGTACACACCATATTCGTTCATAAACAAAACAGAACGAAAATATGGAAATATTGCGTACTGCAAACGTGAACCTACAGACGCGCTAATATTTGTATTTGTAAATAATGTAATTCCAGCATCGCTTACACGAACATCCGAAAAGACGTTAATACTGTCTTCACCAAAAATATACAAGAAATTGTTAGCTGACAATAGTTGTGTAATATTGCTTCGCAGGGTTGCGTCTGTAATTGTAAATACACCAGAAGACAGACTGACAAAATCAGAATACGACCCTGCTGAGGAATAACTTATAGAACGTCCTTGAGCTACCCAAGACCGTCCTGAAAATGTTTGTATGCCTGTAACTGGATTGCTATTAATAATGGCTTTAGCTGCTGCATTTGAGCCACCACCGCCAGCAATAGTCACACTAATATTAGATGAGTTTGTGTAGCCAGTACCATTGTTGGTCATAATCACTTGGATTATCTGACCACCAGCTAAAATAGCTGTTCCAGCAGCGTTTGCCCCGCCACCTCCGCTTATAGTTACTGTTGTATTGGAAACATTTGTGTAACCAGTGCCGCCATTGGTTACCAATACAGTTACAGTTCCCGTCTTAAAGGTAGAAATACCAGCAATTGCCGCAGCATTTGAACCACCTCCACCAGAGATTGTAATTGTTGGTGAAGACGTATAACCAACACCAGCTTCAGTAATCGAAATTCCAGTAACTACATTAGCAGTCAAAATAGCTTCTGCTTGAGCCTGTATGCCACCTGTTTCATTAGGGGCTGAAATAACTACAGAAGGCGTAGTCGTATAACCAGTGCCACCATTAGTAATTCCTATGAATCCAATGGAACCAATAGAGACAAGGTTAGTACCATCCCAACTGTAAACACCATTATTAGGATCACCAATCAAAACACGCTCGTCTTTAAACTGCGTTATGTTGACCCTTGCGTTTGAAAACGTGCCAATAACCGCAACATTGCCTTTTGTGTTTGTCTCTACATCAACAAACTCACAACGACCATCTTCTTGGAATCCAAGCTGATAGTCTTTGTTGTTTATGTTTGCAGAAACTAATGTACTAACAACATTTGCAAATGTTACCGCAGTATTTTTTTCACCAGACAATGTTTTAATGTTTGCGTAACCAATAGGCATGGCATTTTCTAGCCATGAAAACTCACCATCGTCTAAGGCAGTACGATTTGCTTTCGTGTTTACGCCACGAAATTGTTTAATTACTTTGTACGACTTTTTTTGTTCAGCCGCAGCCATAATTAAAATGGAGTGCTATAAGGGTTAGGAATACGTCGTGTCATGGTTGTAACCAGAACACTACGAACTTCTTGTGCATATTGCTGTTTGTATATTTCAGATTCGCCATAGCTTTGTTCTTTGAACTTTGCTTTGTGTGCGGCAAAGTAAGCAACTGGCGTAGTGTATGGTTCAATCAACACATCAACTTCAGCGCCCGTAACAAGGTCTTCAGGCAATACAACCGTATCCATCTCAAGGGTGTACACCTGATCTGGAACAGGAGAGATAAAAGCTGTTTGCTGACCATAAACAGTAAATGCTACTGGCCTACCTATGTAGTTCTGCCAATAACGTAGCTGAGCGTTAAACTGAGTCCACGGTAAATACTGCAAAGGAATGCGACTGTTTCCCCAATAAATGTTGATATTTAAAATATCAATCGTATTTATGCTGTCAGGGAATGCTGCGTAAGGTAACTTTTCGCAGTTACCAGCATATTGCAAGGTAGCAGTTCCGTCGGTAAACGGCGCTGTTGGAGGATACGCATAATTTGATGCAGGATAAGGAGGTGCTGTAGTTCCTAAAACACCAGCTACAGTTACTTTATAAATGAATATATTTGAAAATATGTAATCATTTAAAGCAACAGTAGCGCCAGCAGTCCACGCAACAGGATTTGCTCCACCTGCTACGGGAGACATCGGGGTTTGTGATACTTGGATTTTTCTTAGACAACCAGTATCCCTAACTGTTTGCTTACGGGCTTCATTAATGTAGTCCGTTAGCTCAGAGTCAGAATAGAAGTTTGCGTTGGCATCATGCAGCAGCCTACGAACTTCCGTGATGTAACCGGATAAAGTTGCCATTTAATTGCCATAATTAAGCGGCTTTTTCGACTTTTCTCCCCACCCCCCGTAAAGGGATAGGTGGGGGTACTTGGTCAATCGCCGGGGATAAGGAGCGATCCTGTACTGGCTTGGATTCGGTAATGCTAAATTTTTCAAGAATTTCCAACCCGCTAGGAATGTCATTCTTTGTTTTAGCAAAACCAAGTCTAGCCAAAAAAGGTTCTTTATTTTCAGAACCATAACCAAATATGTGACGGGCAATTTCTATAGGTATTTCAACAGATTCGTTCACGGGGAACGTATATGCTTTATACGCATATTCATCGACAAGTGGTTTTTCCCACTTGTTAGTCACATATACAGTCGTCATAGAGTTACCGCATCTCCGTAAACCACAATGTCGCAAGTTCCACTAGCTACAGCGGCAGGTACGTTGACGTACAACGAACCAGACGAGTAAACAGTAGTAGCAGCGCCAGCAGCAAGAGTTAAATCCTGATACTTGGAAGTGCTAGTTACGTTGCTTAGCGTTGTCAGTGACGCAACCGCATTTGAAACATTACCATCATTAGAGGTGGTAATAGTTACGTTTGCGGTTGCAATCGACTGGTTTGCATTAGCTACCGTAATCCTGCGAACAATGTATGAACTTGCACCGACAATGGAAATTTGAGAAACAGCATTGGCTACTGAACCAACACTAACGGTTACAGTGCGACCAAGTGCAAAATTGCCAAATCCATTGGGGAACAATGATCCTACATGGTTAGCATTCATGTTGGCCCCTTATGCGTAAGTCTCACTAACCGCTTGACCCTGATTTACTTGGAACAGAGTAATGGTTGGTGTACCAGAAAGGACATTAGCACGAATGTTTACGCCATCAGAGATGAAGTAGCCGCCAGTATTATTGGCAACTACAACTTGATACGAAGCATTACTGATGTTTCCAGTTGTGTTCGTATTCAGTTCAATAGTGACGTTAGCAGTTGGAGCAATGTAATAATCACCAGCAGGAACACTTGCCGTTGCATTACCCAAAGCATACGCTTGAATAAATGCACCAGCAGAGTTAGTTGCTGCACCACCTACGAGTATTTTACTAGACATGACTATTTCTCCTTACAATGTGAGCGAGTTATAGCCTGTCACTTTGGTCATGGACTTGGGCTTAGTGTTGACCAGTTCAGCGATCATCAGCACAGCACCAACATAACCAATCTGCCAGTTAGGAAGTGTCGATTCAAAACCAGTGAACACAAACGAACCCTGCTCATGGATATAGAGCGACAGGTAGTTGCTGTTCAGGAAGTAAACCGTTCCTTCAGGGCAGTACGGATCAGGATAAATAGGAACGCCAGCAACCATCAAAGCGCGGAAGCCAGACTGAGGGCCATTCGAATCGCCATCAAAACCGGAACCCGGTGTTAAGACGTATTGTTCTTGACCGACATAATCTTGTGCCAGCAACGTCCAAGTGCCAAATCCGCATACGCCAAACGTAGGCACTTCCGCACCATTTTTGACCGTACCAGAAATGTATTGAAGGATATTCTGACGAGTTGGGTTTACAGAACCAGCAGCATATTGCTTCGACTTCCACCAAGTATAGGCAGAGCGATCAATATTGCCGTAAGTTCCAGAATCAGACACCGCTGCTGGCAAGCCAGTGAACTGCTGAGTGTTTGATGTGTTGTTGTACAGTGATGTAGCCATAGCATCCATCATCACGTTAGTCGCGTCGTTCATACGAGCTTCGATCAGAGGGATAACTGCTGCATCTTGCTGGACTGCCCCTTCCATACCTAGAAACGGCACTGGTGCAATCATCAGCTTCAAGTTGAATTCAGCATTGTAAGCACCCTGTTGGACAGAAGGCTGAGCGAACGAGCCGCTGTAGTCTGACCATTGAGCATTTACAAACTGAGAACCCTGAACGGGAACTGTAACAGAGGAAACACCACCAGAAGCAGACTGACTGTTAGCAATCAGTGCTGCCATAAGCGGTGTCGAATTATAAAGTTGTACTACCAGCTTCGGGATAAATGCCCTACGGGTAACGTAGGTCAACTCTGTAAATTGAGTGGAACCCGAAGCCGGAAGAATGCCGCCACCAATAGGCATAATCTATCTCCGATCTAAAAACATCCCCTACTTAAATTACAACCCTAATGGTTTAGGATTGCGCCGTAACTCAGTTAATGCTTTTGCTGCCTCATTACGCGCACCTTGAACTGGATTCTTCCAATACGCTGCTAAGTCAAACTTGCCAATCGCAGAAGGATTATATCCAGTTGGTGTTGGTGCAGCGGATTGATTCATGTATTTCCAGTAATCAGCAGCAACTTCATGGTTAGTAATACCTTTTTCTAGCATTACTTTCTCCACTTGCTCAACCTGTTCGTCATTTTCAACCAAGCCCATTTCTTTTAATCTGCTACGACGCTTGTTCAATTCATCCATTGCATCTTTTTGCTGGAGTTTTGCTTCAAGGTGAGCAACTCGATCATTTGCTTTCTGAACAGCGTAATTGGTTGAGTCTTCAATTTCGAGTTCAGGAATCGGCATATCCGGTTTAACTTCTTTCGTTAGACGTAAGAAAGCTTTTCGCGTTTTTGGATTTTCAGCAAGTTGACGACTTAAAAGAGCTAATTCATCACGGGCTTCAAAACTTAAGTCTTCAAGTGACATAGGTTATCCCCTCAAGTAAACAATAAAAAAGCGCATCAAATGACGCGCTTACCACCGGGCTTTTCAACCGTCATACGATTTTTAGTTCCGGTTGCAGCAGCATTTTTTAATCCACCCATTTGTGAAAAACGTGGCACATTGATAATTTGACCATTCTGCTGCGTGTTGTCAGTTGGGTTTCGAGGTGCGGCAGCACCACGGGGTTTAAACAAATCCATAGTGATTTCTCCTTAAAATTACATCATGCCGGGAACTGCTGGCGCAGCAGCCATTGCTTTGCCTTCAGGTGTAGCGCCCCCTGCTTGCGGCAAGGTTTGCAACATTTGCAAAATTTCAGATTTTTTAAGTTCTTCCATTCCATCAGAACTTTTACCTGTTAGTTCGGATAATACTTTAATTGCTGAAATAACTTTTTTGCCTTCTACTGAATCAACGCCGATAGCTGGTAATGCGCGTTTAATTAAATCCATTGCCAACCCAAGATTAACCATTGCTCCCTCTTTAGAACCCATTTTCTGTTCTGGAGTTGACATGGGTGCAGCCATTGGGGATGAGGATTCTTCGGTTTCGACTTCTTCTTCTTCGCCTTCTTCCATTTCTGGAGCTTCAGGAACAGGTTTTGATGCTTTTTGCTCCCCCATGAGGCGCATAATTTCTTCAGATGAGACAGCCATAATAACTCCGTATGAAATTTGGCAATAGAAATAAACAAATTAGAAAGCTTTGTCAAGTTTTATTATCTTTTCATGCGTCCATACGAACCTCTATTTGGGCTTCGCTCTTGATATGTTCCTAAGCGTTGGACGCGATATTCCAAATTTGGGCCTCGCTCTTCCTGCTTTAATTGACCGGAAGTAACTCTAGGCTGATCTGCTTTTGATGTGGTTTCTACGCCAGTTGCGTTCATGCTACCTCCTGTAAATTTGGCGGCGAACTAGGTTTTGGCTGTTGTTGCTGCTGCTGTTGCTGTTGTTGCATCATAGCCATTTGTTCTTGTTTTGCTTTATTTGCTGCTAGTTTTTCTTTTAGCAATTGTTTCATTGGTGGTTCTAGCAAGTCTAGCAGACCTTCTTGGTCAATAGCACCAGCCTGATGCAGACTAAACGCTAAGCTTCTCAAGTCTTCAGTAAATATTGGGCTATTGCTATGAGCATCAACTTTTACAATATAGTCATCAGTAAATTGCTTTGGAATAAAATTATTACCGTCATCATCTTTCAACGTAATTGGCTGGTATTTTTGTATGCACTTTAGGTAAAGTGTTGCTACTTTCTCAAGTGCGTCTTCAATAATCAATGCGCGTTTCTTTGCTCTAGAACTACCAAGTCTTGATAGCGATTCTGCATGAGACTTAGAGCGAACTCCCGCTTCACCGCGACCAGCCAACACGGGAGTAATACCGCTTGCTTCTGCAAACATTGAGTCCACTTCTCTGATGACTTCAAATAGATCATTTGGAATGTTAGGCGCAAGACGTTCGACCTTTGCACTTGGCATATCACTAGCAAGCAGACCGCCAGCACGATTAAGCGCAAAGTTCTTTTCATCCAAAATACCGTTAAAGCCCATCAATGCGGTAGGTGGAGATACTTGTTTAGACAACAAATCAAGAATCTCACCCATACGTTTGTTACGCAGCTCTTGCAAGAACACTAATCGTTGTACTTCACTCTGACCCCAATAATAATCGTACTGAGGGTTAGGACAAAACTGAACAAAAGGTAATTCATTTTTCAAAAACATTTGTTCGCCCGGACGGTCATAAATAATAACGTCTGGATCAGCAATAGTTACGCATTGGTAATCACCAATTTCGTCATTAAGTACCCATAATTCGTGCATCTCAACTGTGTCTTCAGCAACTCTGGCTTTATAACGATTCATGCCAGACAAATCCATGTTGACGTTACCCATCATGCTTGGGTCAGTCTGCGACATAATGATTCGGTCTATACCTTCGGGAATATCACTCGACTGTTCGTGGAATGATGAAGATACACGTTTCAAAATACTATCGCGTTTAGGATGAGCGTACAGTCTGGAATATAAATCAGACTTTGTGATGTAGTACGTATGAACTAAGGCTTCTTGTCTGTCTGTGTACGGTGTGTCTTCTCGCAATACGCCAATTGCACCCGGATCGACCATGTATGGATTCAAGCTTCCACCGGCACCAATAATGAGTTTGGTGTATGAGGTGTTGTAGCACAGTGACCATAGCAAAGCGTTAGAGCAAACTTGGTCAGTATTTGAGCGCAGCCAATCATCATTAAGAAGGCGCTGCATTGAGCGAATTTTTCTTTGTTCGCCAACATTTACGGCGGCACCTAAATCTATTGAAAAGCGTGTTGTCTCAGCAGAATATAAAAAACTGCTTAATTGATCTATGTGCGGATAAATTTTATTAAAAATGGCTGGCGCATCTTCAGGTGCCGAACCAAAAAGAAAGTAAGAACGCAATGCTGCGTAATCAGATTTGCGTTCCTGTCTTGAGACTAAACATTTTCCTATGAGATCAAGATAGAACTGCTCTCTCTGTAGAGGCTCTGACGGAATTCTCATTTTTTATCCAATGATAAATTGTCTTGGTCTTGCATATAACTCGCTGGACGGGGCGGTGTCAAGTTCCCAACTTGGTTTGGCATGATACCAACTTGCTCACCAGCAACAGAAGGGAACATATTTCCTCTTAATAAGTTGCTCATCTCAAGTTTACCACCAGCTCCACCCCAAATAGCAGCATCTCCTGCGCGTGGTTCGCGTGGAGGTTCAGGCACTCCCTTTGGGTTTGGTTTGTTATTGCGGGAATAATACCCTGCCTGACTGTCGCCTTCTCTTGCTGACTTAATATTTGTCATGTTGAAGTCGAGTGCAAGCTGGTCTAGTGTCTTGTCATTGTGTTTTGTAGTGTCAGACTTGGTTCCAACTGGCTGCAAGAACACCATTTGGACGTTTTCGCTACATCCATCAGGGCAAATAGGCTCCCAAGCCTCAAAAAACCCATGTAAATCACACTTATAATCGTGCATAACGCTCATATCTATCTCCCTTTAATTTGCTCATCTAAACGGTAATCTGAGTAATCTAGCCTGTTTTTAAGCCCTAATTTGAGCTTAATTCCACCATTTTCCACCTGTAACCCGTACCCACGCACGATTACTGGCTTGGGCTTCTTTCTCCACTCCAGCCATTTCTGTCCAAACCGGATCATTACGGCTACTTCTCCATTTTTCCACGCTAAATATGCTTTAGAAACCCGTCTTTGCACCAATTCCGTTATGTGAGTTCGGTCATAGAAGAACATATCGTCCATTCTGGCCTTATCTACCCCGGATAACTCGTAAAACAACCGCATAGGAATCCCGCGCTTCTTGTCTGCACGAAACCGTTTCATTATTTGCTTTAATTCCTCTTTAGGAATGATGTAATCGTCATTACTGTCCATAAACTCCTATCCTTTTAAGGTAGTCAGATACGGTTCTTCCCACAACAATCTGTTCTGGTGTGCTGTCTTCCTGCGTTCTGCTTACATTTCTTGTAATTTTCTGAGCAATTAAGCGAGGCTGAAGCTGTTCTGCATACGCAGCACACGCCAAAGCAGTCGCCATAACACGATCATCCTTATTCCTACCAGATGCCAGAATAGAGCCGCCATCACGCACGATGGTTTTCATCTCATCTATCAATTCCGTAGAGGTAATCGTCATCATGCCGCGCTCGAAGTAGTCTTTCATGTAGGAAAGCATACGTTCTTTGCTGGCAGAAGTAGTCAACCAGCCAATAGAGTTAGACAAGCCGCCCATTGTGTCGTTACGTCGCCAGATGTAATTACTCATCGAACCCAATACATCCATCAGTTGATGTCCGGTTTTGCCGCCCAACGCTGCTGCTTGTCGCTTTAGGTTACGTAGCTCGTTAATGACTGCCTGACCGGGGCCATTAACTTCCAAGTTTAGTGTTGAATTTTTGTATGCGCCAGCTAGGTGGGCAATCACCCACGCAAACTGATAGGTATTCATCTCTGGTGTAGCAAACTCTGCAACTTGCTCCATACCATCAGCATAGCAACGGAACACTTGTATGCAAAAGCGATCAGCCCAATCAGAACTGCCATAGGCAGGATCAGCACCAATGACATAAAAAGCTGTATCAATGGGTTCCTCCCATACGTTTAGGGTAGCCATCCTGTCTGTTGATTTTAAAACTTCTGTATCTATAAAGTTTGCACCCATGTTGTAGCGGTAGTGGTCGCACTTAATCTGCTTGGCTACCTTCATAGCGTCCGTACAACGGGCGTTAGAGAAGAAGCTAGTGCCTGTCATAATAAAGGCATAGTCTTCCGTAGGTGGAAACTCTTGATACATCAACGCATCATCTTTGATACCTTCGTACAGCTTCCAACGCCACCATGCCATTTGTCGGCTGTTGATCTCTACGTTGTAGAGTTTCTTAATATCTCGCGTCCATTCTTTTTCTTCTGATGTTAGCTTGCCATCCCAATACACTTTGTAGAGATTAGAGTTGCCGGGAACAGTGTAGAGTTGATTACGCCACCAGCCGCAAAAGATAGCGTGTTGAGTACGCGCACGTTTAGCAGTGACATACATATCGTGGAACATATTAAATCCACGCGCAGTAGATTCAAAAATATACAGTCGCTTCTCGTTGGTTTCAGCGATGGAGGCTAAAAGAGATGCTAGTCCTTCCTCATCACCCCACGACGAAGTTTCAGTTCCGTGAAGGAATGTAATACCCTTGCCACGACCAAGACTTCCTTTCGCTCTAAGCCCTGCGACTTGATAAAAGATTCGACTTCTATTTTTGAGCGCAAGCGAGTTTCTATTGTGTGAGAGTATGGGTATCTTGTACTCTTTTGGTAAACCATCCATATAGGCCGTGAGTGTTCCTTTGAACATATCCCGGTTTTCTTCAGTATCAGTGACCAGTGTTCCATTAAGTCCATTGTTTATGTAGTGCCAGTAGAGATCGAGGGCTAGAGAAATAGTGGTAATGCCAAGCTGTCGGCCTTTTAAGATAACGAAGAAGTGAATGTTATCTTTTAAGCCCTGCGTTATTTCATCCATTACATAGGTCTGCGTACCTAATAAATTATCTAGGTTACGCAAGCCTTGTTCTTTTGTTTCAATTTGCAACTTAGAACAAAAGGTATAAAACTGGTTGAGATTAAAATTCATATTATTGAATTATTTTATAGTTATAGTGTTTTGAGAATAGGTCATACGCTTGGCTTTCAAACGGAATAGTTTTTGTCTGTTCTTTATTTAAATGCCACAAGATAGTGTTTTCATCCAATAGCGTTCTAAATATACTGTGATGTCCAAAAATCTTATCTACGTTATCTAGGTCATGTATCTTGTCGTACAAATGTTCAAACGAAAATAACTTAGCTTCATCATCAGGCGCAAACTTAACGCCTACGGATTCCAGCGCAGGGCGCAGGAAGGTTGTTAGCTGTATATCTTCATTGTTGAGTTTGTAATCATCGTATCTGGACGGCATGATTCCATTTTTAACTAGCGCAGACATAAACTTTTTACTACGAAGACTAAACCCACCGTTTTGCATAACAGTGACGTTTGGTGTTCCTACCCACTGGTAGTTAGTGATGAAGTTATTATTAACCAATCCAGCGTGTGTCAGTCCACCTATATAGTCATACTCTAGCCATTCATCTTTCCAGTTGTCTGCATTTAGCGCCCACCCGTCATGCTGAACAATCAAGGCGTAGTCTGTATCTATATAGTTCCATAAGCTATACATACAAAAATTACTGTAGGCAAAGTAATCCATAGGTGCAGTAATCTTTTGCGGAATATCACAGCTAATATATTTGTTAGTAATCAATAGCTGTTTTGATCCCGGCAAACAATCAGCCGTTTTACGTAACGCAGGTAAGGCTTTCATTCCTTGATTATTGCCGTAGATAGCAACAACAGTAATGTTGTCGTAGTTCATTTAATCCCCCAAAAGTACAGATCATGTGCTTGTTCATTTGTGCTGAACGCATACTCTTTAAACGCGCTCAGATCGCAAGCAGAGCGAACGTCGTCTTCAGTTAGGTTCTTGTAGTATTCACCGCAGTAGGGCGCGTCATACGGGCTTGTACGGGGTGTTCCATGTTCTGACCTGCCTAATGTCGCACATGAGAAGAAAACCAGCCCTAACGACATTCTGACCATGTTGGCAAACGTGGCTACCCATTCAGGATTGTGTTCAAAACACTCGCAGCTTGCGACCACATCAAAGCTACCATTATCACAAACAAGGTTCTCGCCTCTGGCAACCAAGTCCACATCGTTACCCGGCCCAATATCTACGCCAACATAAATGCACTGCTGAAAGAACTCTCGTATAGAGCCATTAATGTTTAAGCTTCCAATCTCCAGCACATTCTTGCGGATAAAGTAATCAGGAAACTTCTCCCTCAAACTTGCAACAAACTGCATTTGTGCAGGATGACTCATTTGTTTCTTCTTTCCCCGTCAAAGTTATCAAGATTCCAGTTGGCAATACGAAGCCTAGCTTCCTTGTCTTTCGCTACACGCAGAAGCTCGTCCACTATCTCTGGTCTGTACGCTTCTCTCCACATCCTAACCAACGCTATCTTCTCAGCAGGTTGTACAGCCTTTATTGCTCTGTTCATCTCGTTTTTCAAGATGCGTCTAGATAGCAATAACTCTTCTTTATACTTATCCCGCGTAGAGTTCTGCTCCGTACAGTTCTCCATTTAACACCTTCTTCATTCTCGATAACTCAGACAGACACTCAGCTAACAATCCCGCAGAACGGGCTTGCTGCCGACGCAACTCCATCACCAGCTCAGCATGGTTCATACGATGAACCTCTTGCCAGTAATCCTCTGCCTCCATATCCACATAGTCCTCATGCAACGCTATAACCTGACTCATTCTGACCTCCATACACGTATCCCATCCCCTTCACGACGAGCTATAAACTTCCACCCCAACTTCTTACCCGCCCTCCAGTTACCGTTCAACACAACCTGCATCTGCACACCCTCAACATAAAAACTCTGCCCTACTAACATATCCGCATACGGATACCGCCTAACGACCCTAGCACCCGGCATAGGCACTGCATCATCAATAATAACTCCCATATCCTCACCCCTATCCATATCAATACCTCCTAACCATAATCATATATTACTTACAGACGAAAAAAAACCCCAGTACAAGACCGGGGCTAAATCCCACTCGGGCGGGATATTCAACACAGAAGGAGAATCATGAGTGATTCCAACTCCACATTAACAGAACTCAGAAAAACAGTAAATTTCTTTGGGGGGAGAACGGGGAAGGGCACGCAACAATCAAGGTCAAGACCCATCAACATAGCCAAAAAGATAATTACAAAGACAATAACGACAATCACCAAACCCTTTGCCCTTTTGCTACGTGTTAAATGTGCATCATGACAATAGCCAATGACTAACAGCAGCAGTCAGTTCATTGCCCCTAGCCAATTGTTAAATCTTAAGGGGAAGATGTGACACATTCTCTTTGCTCTGACCCCTATTACAGTATAGACAACTGCTATATATTTATATTAAACAACTTATATGATAATTATATAAACCCTTCTATATATATTATATAGACTATATATAGCCTATGACTATTGCTATAAAAAAATAGATTATAAAATACAATGAAATAATCTATTGCATAATCATATAACCTATATATAATGCTTTACAGCAACACAGTTTTTAATAGTCAATTAAATGGGAGATTAGACAATGCCACACTTCAAAGAATCAACTGCACTTATCCTTATTTCTGTAATGTTTTCTATTCTTACAATCGTCGCTGTTATCGACTCAGCCCCAATACTTGCGTGCTTTGCATTGTGTTTTTCGAGTTTAGTTTTACTTACTTTAGGTTTTTACAATATAGCTAACGACAATTAATCAGCAATTCCAATTCATATATGGAGATTAGACAATGACGACTATCTATCAGGAAATAACAGATTCGATTATCAGTGAATTAGAAAAAGGTGCAACACCTTGGGTCAAACCTTGGTCAGCACCTATGTCAGCAGATAAAAATATCACTACAGGCCGGCCTTATCGTGGCATCAATCGTTTTATCACTGCGATGGTATCCAGTATTAAAGGATACGATTGTCCAGCATGGGCTAGTCTAAAACAATGGAATGAGCTAGGTGCAAGGGTTCGTAAAGATGAAAAAGCCACAAAAATAATTTACTGGTCGCAAGCAAAAGACAGAAAAGCGGAACAAGCCGGTGAAGATAAATTCTATCAATTCGCAAAAGCTTTTTGTATCTACAATGTCGCACAAGTAACTGGCATTGACATAATAGCAAGCGAAGATACTCCGGTATCTGACAATCAAAAGATAGACGATTGCGAACAGAGAATCATTGCTACACAAGCCAAGTATTCTATCGGCGGAGATATGGCCTGTTATATCCCGTCGATTGACTCAATCAGAATGCCAGCATTAAACACATTTCAATCTGCTGAAAACTATTATGCGACGTTTTTCCACGAATTAACGCACTGGACTAGCGAAAAGACGCGCTGTGATCGTGATCTATCTAAGGGTAGATTCGGTAACAGTGATTATGCTTTCGAGGAATTAGTCGCCGAATTAGGTGCGGCTTTCCTATGCCAGTCGCATGGTATCAAAGGTGATTTACGTCATGCTGGATATATAGATCACTGGCTAAAGTGCCTTAAAGCCGATTCTAGGGCTATTTTTAAAGCAAGTGCTCTAGCACAGCAAGCAAGTGATTTTTTACTAGCTTGTGGCACTGATAAACAAGAATTGATTGATGATTCTGAATTGCTTGCCGCTTGACGTTTAACCGCCAGCCCGTCGGTTACGGGCTTTCCTACAAATGGAGATTAGACATGTACGCTTTTTATTCTGATGGTGAAGTGTTAATTAAAGCTTATTTACATGGCAATGACTGGCAATTGCTTGATTCTTGCGGCAATGAAAGATGGTTTTCAGTATGGCAAGCAGATAAAGTGGCTTCACTTTATCGTGCGTTTCATGATTTTCTTAGCAAGAATGGCAGTTTCGCTTCTTCTAACATCAATTTCGAATAGGGGATTAGAAAATGACATTAACAGAATTCCAATCACTTGATTACACGGCAAAACTTGTATTTTTTAAAGATTTTCTAATCGGATATATGTCAGAAAACAAAGATATGTCATTTAAAGAATGTTTAAAAACGCTTGATT
>SXGT01526392.1_pt1 | contig 18577 bp, 16 predicted proteins | sample 3176221 | NCBI WGS metagenome assembly SXGT01 (sample SAMN11356862, study PRJNA531348) | freshwater metagenome | isolation source: freshwater sample F1-120 | place: China: Fuxian Lake, Yuxi | collected 2017-12-25
CGCCGGTGACGGCGCCCTTGGCGTGTCCGAACAGCTCGGTTTCCATCAGGGTTTCCGCGATGGCGGCGCAGTTGCACACGACGAACGGTCCGGACGCAGCCGGACTCAGATCGTGCAGCGCCCGGCAAACCAGTTCCTTGCCAGACCCTGTGGGGCCGGTGACGAGCGCCGTCCGAAAGTGGGGCGCGATGCGGCGGACGCGCGCGAAAACGTCCAGCATGGCTGGGCCGCGGCCGACGATTCCGTGGAATTGAAACAGTTCGCCCGCCGCTCCACCGGCCGTGGACTGGGTGTCTTCCCGGCGGCGGATCTGGCCGACGATTGCGCGAACGCGCTCGCGGAGGCGCTCGATGGAGACGGGCTTGTCGAGGTAGTCGGCGGCGCCGCCGCGAATCGCCTCGACGGCCGATTCGGTGGTGTAATGCGCGGTGATGAGGATCACTTCGATCGACGGATCGAACCGGACGATCCGGCCGAGCACATCCATGCCGCTCATGCGAGGCATCATGAGGTCCAGGAGCACGATGCGCGGCCGCGAACGGAGGACGGCGTCGAGGCCCGCTTCCGGTGTATCGTGACACTCCACGGTCACGTCCTCGCCGTCGAGCGCCGCGGCGAGCAGATCGAGGGACTGCGGGTTGTCGTCGATGGCGACGAGAGAGACTGGATTCACGGGGCGGAGGGTAGGGGGAGTTGGAACCAGAAAACGGATCCGCGCCCCTCCTGGCTTTCGAAACCGATGAGGCCGCCGTGCTGCTCCACCAGGCGGCGGGCGATCGCCAACCCGAGCCCTGAGCCCGGCCTTCCTCGATGATTGGTCGCGCGGTAGAACTCGTCGAACACGCGAGACTGCTCGTCCGCCGGAATGCCGATCCCGGAATCGCGGATCTCCACGCGAATGCTCCGTTCCTCTTCCGTTGCCGCCGTCACGGCCACCGCCGCGCCGTCGGGCGAGAACTTGACCGCGTTGCTGAGTAGGTTGATCGCGATCTGCTTGAACCGGACCCGATCGGCACAGACGGCGAGAGTGGGCGGGATCTCGCCGCAGTCGATCCGGATGGCTCGATCGGCCGCCTCGACTCGCACCGATGCCACCGCTTCGTCCAGAGCCGGCGCGACGCCGAAGGAATCGAGATTCAGCACCCGAACGCCGGCTTCGATGCGCGACAGATCCAGGATCTCGTTGATCACGGCGAGCAGATGGTGCGCCGACGACAGGACGCTGCCGAGGAAGCGGCGCTGCCTCTCGTTGAGCGTGCCGGTCTTGACCTCGCCGAGAAGGGTGGAAAATCCGATGATCGCGTTGAGGGGGGTTCGCAGTTCGTGGCTGAGTTGGGACAGGAATTCGCTCTTCCGGCGTCCGGCCTGTTCGAGCAGACGGCCGCGCCGGTCGAGCAACTCGGCGAGCAGATTGGCGTGCCGCGCGTGGCGCACCATCTCCATGCGGGCGCGATGCCGCTCTCCGAACAGCTCCACGAGTAGGATCTCGAGCGTGCCGCGGCGAATCGCGAACGCCTGCGCCAGGCTCCGGTCCCGTCCCAACTCCCACGCTCCGGATTCGATGCGGCCGTCGGTTCCCCAGGCCCAGAACTCGGCTGCCTCGCCGAGGAACTGCTCCATCACCGGCGACAGCGAAGCCAGGTATTCGGCTCCGGCGCCGTCCGGTTCCGGGGGCAGCCAGGGAGCGGGTTCGCCGAGCGGAACGTACCCGCTTTCCGTGCGCCGCCAAGCGCATGCATCGAATGCCTGGAGCAGTGCCTGTAGCGTCTCGGCTTCCATCAGTCCGCTCCTGGCAGCATCTCCCGGGCGAGGGTCTCGAACATGGGGTCGACGTTGTGTCCCGTCTTGGCGCTGGTTCTGACGATCTTCCAGCCACGCGCGGCCAGATCGTCGAGCCTGGACTCCTCCACCTCCCACTCGGCGGCCAGATCCACCTTGTTGACGGCCAACACGCAAGGCACCGACCCGGCGAACGCCTCCGCTTCGGCGGCCAGGCGCACCGCTGTTTCGAGCGTGTGCGCGCGGCAACCGTCGGCGACGAAGACGAGCCCGGAGGCTCCTTTGCATCGCCTCAGGTCGACGCGGGTGACATCGTCCTCGCCGGCCAGATCCCAGACCATCATCGTAACGTCGTGTCCGTCGAGCGACAGTTCCTTCTTGTCGATTCGCACGCCCACGGTGGTGAAATAGCGTTCGTCGAACATGCGCTCGACAAAGCGGCGGATCAAACTCGTCTTGCCCACCGCGTAGGCGCCGAGCAGGCAGATTTTCTTCTGAACGATCATTCGTTGCCCCGAGGTTCGAGGCTGGCGCGGAAGCGGACGCCACGAATCGCGCCTGTCTCGCCGGAGCCGGCCCGCAGGACCGCGCCCGCGGTTTCGAAGCCGGACACCGCCTTCACCAGTTCCCGGGCTCTCATCGCGGCCAACACGGTGTTGCGGGTGGCGGTTCCGGTGGAATCCGCCGAGCCGAGCACTTCGACGATGGCGCGTTGGCCGGTGGCCGCGGCGGACGAAGCGAAAGAGCGTATCGCGGCCGCGGCTCGCTCGGCTTCGGCGCGGTCGACGACGCTCGAGTCCACCGCGAAGGCGATCCGCAAATCCTCCAACGCGCGTCTACGGGGCTCCAGTTCGCGCATCGCGACGAACCGTGCATCCAGGGACAGGAATGGACCGGTCCGGACGCTCACGCGATTCGCGCCAAAGCCGGCCCGTTCGGGAAGTCCCTCCAGGGGATTCGCCAAGGGATCGCGCAAGCTTTCGATTTCATGATAGTACCAGCCGCGGCGGGCCTCCGTCAGGACCACGCCAGGCTCATTCCGCAGGCTGGCGAGCAGCCGGTTCCATCGCGCTCCGTCCCACCACCACAGGACGGCGGCGGCCAACAGCGCCGAGGCTGCCAGTCCGCCGGCGATTTTCCAGTTCCGGCTGCTCCCGCCGGTTTCCACGTCGCCTCGTCCGAGCAGACACGAATCCAGTTCCGGGGCCGTGGGAGCGAATACGGACGGGTCGCCGGCGTAGGGATTCAGGCGATCCTCGAACTTCCGCTCCACGTCCTCCACCACCTGCGCCAGCCGTTCCTTGAGCTCGAGCGGGGGAGCGCCGCGGACCACGGCGGCCAGCAGCGCGTGGCGGCCGTGCTGCACCCAGACACGAAGGTCGCCTACCTGGATCGTGTCGGACTGCTTCTCGCCGATCGCGGTGCTGAACGAATCGTGGATGAAGTCCTCGATCGCGGTGAGCATGCCGGAGACCATGTCGGCATCCTTGGTCTCCACGCCGCGCGCCACCCGGTGCTGCAGCTTGAGCCCGGTTTGCCGGTGGATCAGGAAGATCTGTTCGATGCGGTACAACAGGCTCTTGGCGAGCACGATCTCGGCGTACGGCTTGCCCGTGCGCCAAGCCTCCACGCGCCAGGCGATCGAACGCGTCGAAACCGAACGCTCCTGCGCCTGATTCACCGCGTCCATGAAATCCTGCAGCGCGTTCGTTATATAGCGCCGGATCAGCGTGCCGAAGAACGGTAGCACGGTGTCGATCACCAGCGCCGGATCGTGCTTCAACGTGAGTTCGATTACATCGCGGACCATCGGTTGCATCGAGCGGCGGAGTTCGGGGCCGCGCTCGAGGCTGGCGTCAACCGCGCTGGGCAGCACTCGCGCCACCGCGCCGGCGCGTTCGGAATCGTCCTCGATGCGCGACCGCAACTCACCGATCTGCTCGCGCTCCGGTCCGACCAGCAGACGCCGGAGTTCCGCCCACGCCTGATCCCTCTCCGCGTCGCCGGCTGGGACGGGAGCGGAGCCGCTGGACGGGATGGAGGCGGGCACGGGCCTAACCGGCCGACGGCAGTTCGAAGTCGCCCTGGAGCCGTAATGCCACCTCCGACAGCATGGAAGCCAGAGCCGCGCGGTCCGTCTTGGAACTGTTCAGTTCGCGGAACCTCCGGTCGAGCGAGGCTGCCAGGTCCTGCGTGCGCTTTTGGATTTCGTCCCGGAGTTGCGCGGTTTGCGTGGCTGCGTCGTTGCGGATGGCGCGTTCGGCGTCGGCGTGCCGTGTATCGGAGTCGCCGATCTTGCGCAGCAGCGATTCGCCTTGGGATTTCAAATCGGCGGCTACGCGTTCGAACGCCTCGAGCCGCTCGCTTCGCTCGGCCTTGTCGCGCAGGGCCAGTTCGTCCAGTTCGCGCCGGACGACAGCCTCCAGGGAGTCGAGGCGTTGACGGGTCGTCTCCCGGACATCGTTCATCTCGGCGCGGACCATTTCCTCGAGCCGCAGAAATCGCGACTCGTACTCTTTCATCTGGCCGCCGAAGATGATGTCCCGGATTTTGTCTACATTGCCCGCGGTGGGAGCGGGTCGTTCAACCACAACGACAGGTCCAGCAGTGGCTGTGGCTTGGGTATTACTCATGGGAGGCCTCCTCGGTACGGGCACGGAGATTTTGTCTTTAGGAATCTCCCTAGGATACATATTTCGGAAGCCACTTGGAAAGCCAGCCAGCGGACCGCCACGCGGAAAAGCCGCGAACGGTCCCGGAAGAGGGAGCTTCCCGGATCCGCCCGCGGCGAGTGCATTGACCCGATCCCGCATCCGCGTCAAGGGGGCGCGGACTGCCGGAGGGAAGATCCGGCGCGCGAATTCGACGTCAGGCGCTTGTCGTGCTGCAATTCCTTGGCCAAATCGGCCGCGGACTGGTCTCACACGTGCCCCCCGTCCGGTAAACATCAACAAGAGATCGGGAACTGGCGGACGGAGGACATGCGAGCAGACCGGCCTTCGGAGCAGGCCGGTCCGGAGACGACGACATCGAGAGCCGCTCGTGTCCAGTGGCCGATGCGACAAGACCCGGTATCTCCGGGCGCCACTGGGAGCGGATCGGGAAACTCAGGAGGAGAGTTTCCGTCGTAGGGCTTTCGCCCCACATGCCTCTTCCTTATGCAGGCATGGCGCCAAACGGGAGGATCTCCGCATGTGTAAGGATTGAAGGGAATTCCGGCCCAGAGCCGTGACAGGGAGGAGTCTCTCTCCCAAGAACCGTCTCACCGCGGAGACGGGCCGGGCCGGGAGGACTGCCGGATCGTGTTCCCGCAGGACTCCACGATCTGCCGCGCGATCCTGGCGTGACCGCCGGCGTTCGGGTGGACCCCGTCCGGCAGAAGTTCCTCATAATCCTGGCCGGACCTCCAGGCTCCGTACACATCCACCAGGCAGCTTTCGGTTTCCCTCGCCACGCCGGCCGCGGCGGCTGCATAAGACGACAAAGCGTGGTTGATGTCGCTTCCCCGGTAGGTTCCCAGATTCGCGTAGGGATAGCGGGAGGTCATCGGATTCGGAGTGAGCATCACCGGAGTGGCGCCGGCCTGTCTCACCCGCGACACGATTTCTCGCAGGTTGGCCTCATATCGTTCCAACGACACTCGGGGCCACGTCCGCGCGACGGGACCGGGATCGACGAAGGCGGCGTCGTTCAACCCGGCCATGATCAGGACCGCCGAGGGCTTATGGGCCAGAACGTCCTTGTCGATCCGCGCGAGCATCTGGCCGGTGGTATTGCCTCCGATGCCCGCGTTGATCACGCGGGTACTCAGGCTCCGCTCGAGCAGCGCCGCGAAGGTTTGCTCCGGAGTGACGCTTCCGTCGCGCCGCGCGCCCACGGTGACGGAGTCGCCGAACGCGACCAAGGCTTGCAGCAGCGCGAATCGCACCGCGGTGTCTTCCTACCGCTGCCAGGGCCGGTTGGCCGCGCCGCGATCGCGGTCCTTGACCCGGTCGTAAAGGTGTAGATCGTTGGTGGTGCCGAGGCCCTGGTTGTAGTAGCTCGTCATGCCGAGCGCCTCGCGGAGGTCTTCGGTGAACGCGTGGATCAGCACCAGATGATCGGCCTGCGCCGGGAGGCGCTTGCCGGAGGGCGTGAGAAAGATCTTCTGGTAGCCGAGGTCGGTCAACTGGCCGATCTCCTGCCCGACCACCACGCCTGTCTTGCCGATCCCGACCAGTCCCTCGCCGCCGTCGGACAGCGCCGCTCCCACCCCGTTGCGTACGGCGCGGGCCCCTTCGCCCGTATTCTGGATTTCGAAGCCGGCCGACCTGGCGTCGGACAGTCGCGAGTCGAAAGTGTGAACGGTTGGCTTTTCGCGGCGAAAGAACATACGACCTATTCATTATAGCGCCGGGACCTCGCGGCGATGGAGAATGCATAGGTGCCTTACATTCTTTCCCTGGACGAAGGAACCACGTCGGCGCGCGCCGCTCTTTACGACAAGAGGGGCGTCCGCCTGGCCATGGAGTCGAACGCCTTCCCGAGCCGGTTTCCGCGGCAGGGCTGGGTGGAGCAGGATGCCGTCGAGATCTGGAACGCGCAACTGGACGCGGCGCGAAGGACGCTCGAGGCGGCGTCCACGGCGGCGCGGCGGGTAGCCGCGTTGGGGATCGCGAATCAGCGCGAGACGACGGTGGTGTGGGACCGCTGGACGGGCGAGCCGGTTGCGCCGGCGATCGTCTGGCAATGCCGCAGAACGGCGGACCGGTGCCGCGAATTGGCCTCCGCGCCGGTTGCCGCGGATGTGACCGCGCGTACCGGGCTCGTGATCGACGCCTATTTTTCGGCAAGCAAGATCCAGTGGATTCTCGACAACGTGGAGGACGCGCGAGCCAAGGCGCGCGGCGGCGATCTGCTGTTCGGGACCATCGACACGTGGTTGATCTGGAAGTTGACCAACGGCGCGGTGCACGCCACCGATCCGACGAACGCGTCGCGCACCATGTTGATGAACCTCGCCAGCGGGGACTGGGATCCGGTTCTGTTGGGGCTCTTCGATGTCCCCGCCGCGATGATGCCGCGCATCGTTCCGTCGAGCGGCGTGGCGGGAGTCGCGGCGGCGGAGCATCTGGGCGCGGAGATTCCCATCGCGGGCATCGCGGGCGATCAACAGGCGGCGCTGTTCGGGCAGGCATGCTTCCGGCCCGGGTTGTCGAAGAACACCTACGGCACCGGGTGCTTCGCGCTGATGCATACGGGTGGAGCGCGGCCGGTGTCGAGGAACCGGCTGCTCGCCACGCGCGCGGCTTCCGAGGATGGGTCGCCGCGATTCGCCGTGGAGGGCAGCGTGTTCGTGGCCGGCGCGGCGGTGCAAGGGCTGCGCGATCAGTTGGGCGCCGTCCGCGCGGCCGCCGATAGCGAGGCCATCGCCGCCTCCGTGCCCGACTCGGCCGGCGTCTACTTCGTTCCGGCGTTCGCTGGATTGGGCGCGCCGTATTGGGACATGGATGCCCGCGGTTGCATCTCGGGCCTGACGCGCGGATCGGGCATGGCGCACATCGTGCGCGCGGCCCTGGAATCGATCGCGTATCAGACGCGCGACTTGGTGGCGGCGATGGAGGCCGATTCGGGCGGCAGGCTCGAGCAACTGCGCGTGGATGGCGGCGCGTCGGCGAACGGATTTCTGATGCAGTTCCAGGCCGACATCCTCGGGTGTTCGATCGTGCGGCCGGCCGATATCGAGACGACGGCTCTCGGCGCGGCGTATCTGGCGGGTTTGGCGGCCGGCGTGTGGCGGTCCACCGCCGAGGTCGAGAGCTTCTGGCGCGCGGAGCGTGTGTTCGAGCCGTCGATGCACGAGACGGAGCGCGAGCGGTTGTACGCGGGCTGGAAGGACGCGGTGAGCCGCGCCGGGTCGCGATAGGCGCTCATCCGCGCGCGATCGCGCGGCTCCGGCCCCGGCGGTTCAGTTCGGCGGCGAACTCGGCGACCGGCATCGCGTCGGCGCCGGGGGCGAGCACGCGGGTTTCGGGCGGAGACAAAGAGGGCCGGTGCACCACGGTCGCCCGGGGAACCTGGGGACCGGGCATGGAACGGCGCAGCGCCGCCATGGAAGCCGCCATCGATGGCGCGGGGGTCTTGGAGGCCTTGCATTCGACCATCCACAGATTGCCGCCGTGAGGAAACAGGAAGTCGACCTCCAGGCCTTGCTGATCCCGGAAGAAGTAGAGCTCCTTGCGCGCGCCGCGATTGATCTGGCTCTTGAGGATCTCCGCCGCCACGAAGCCCTCGAACAACGCGCCCAGGAACGGAGACCGTTCCAGTTCGGCCGCGGTTTCGATTCCGAGCAGGTGGCACGCGAGTCCGGAGTCGCCGATGTACACCTTGGGCGATTTGATCAGGCGCTTGCCGAAGTTCTCGAAGTAGGGAGGAACCAGCGAGATCTGTCCCGTCACCTCGAGCACGCGGAGCCACTCGGCGATCGTCGGAGCGGAGACGCCGAGGGGGCCCGCCAGATCGGTTCGGTTGAACACCTGCCCGTGCCGGCTGGCCACCAGGGCGAGGAAACGGCGGAAGGTGGCCAGATCGCGGACCATCGTCACCGCGCGGACGTCGCGTTCGAGATACGTCTGGATGTAGGATTCGAACCAGAGGCGGCGCCGCTTCGGATGACTGACGGCTTCCGGGTAGCCTCCGGAGAGAAGGCTGACGCGAGGTTCCTCCGCCACGCTGAGGGGAAGCAGTTGCAGAATGGCGGCGCGGCCGGCCATCGATTCGGTGACCCCTTGCATCAGAGGCGCTTCTTGAGATCCGGTTATCAACCATGGCCCCTTGCGCCGGGGAGCGAGATCGATGCGGGCGCGAATGTGTGGGAACAGTTCGGGCGCGTTCTGGATCTCGTCGAGAATCACGGGCGGCTCGAGTTCGTCGAGCAGGCCCCGCGGATCGGAACGGACCCGCGCCAACAGCGCCGGATCCTCGAGGAGAAGATACCGGGCACGCGGCCATTCGCGCCGCAACAGGTAGGTTTTTCCGGCCCGGCGCGGGCCCGTCAGTACGACGGCGGGGAAGCCGCCGGCCGCGTCCCGGACGATGGATCGTAGAAGCCGGACGACGGAGCGCATATGAGAATTCTAAAGTGGCGCTTTCGATTTGTCAAAGCTATTGTTTGAGTTTTCGAAAGTGACACTTTCGATTTCTCAAGGGTAGAATGTCTTCACGGGAGTCTTCGCAACAGCGTCAACTCCTCCACCGGGCCGGTGGGTTTCCTCGGAAAACGGCGTTCCTCGTAGGGCCCGCACACCGGTCCGTAGTCGCACCGGCCGCACGCTCCCCGGGCCGGAGCCGCCGGCAGGAACCCCGCGTCCACCGCGCGCGAAACGATCTCCACCGCTTGCGCGATCCGTTGTCTCGCCGTGGGAGTCGCCTCGATGCGAACGTCCGTGTAGCCGCCGCGTTGCGTGCAATACGACAGCAGCCCCGATTCCACGGGCTCGCCGAGAAGACTCTCCACGGCGAGCGCGTACAGAAGCGGCTGCAGCACCGCCCCTCCGCCGACATAGCCCGGAAGAGGTTCGGGCGGCTTGCCCGTTTTGTGATCGACCACGCGGAGCGTGTTCCGCCGCGCCGACCGTTCCACCAGATCCACCGACCCGCGCAGAATCAATCCGCCCTCGAGTATCGATACCGCGTCCGGGCTGCTACGCTCGTCGCGGCCGCCTTCGTCCGCCAGCCCGAACGCGAGTTCGAAACGATGCGGGCTCCACTCGCCTCCCGGCGCGGCCGCGTGGCGCGCCCAGCCCCGCAGATCCACGCGGACATCCTCCACCTCGCTGCGCCAAACGCGCGGGATCGCGGGGGCGAGATTGTCGGCGAACCGCGCGGCGCAACGGTCCAGCGCCGCGTCGGCCAGATCGAGAATGGGTTGGAGCCGCGCCGGATCCCACGGTGGCGCATTCTCGCTCTCCAGTTCGCGAAACAGCTCGAACTGCGCGGCGTGAAACAGCGCGCCGCGGGTGGACGGGTCCATCCGCTCGAGCGGCGCGATCTCTTCGCGCGGACGCAACCGCCGCATCGCCGCCAGGAAAAACTGATACGGACACGCCGCGTAGCGTTGCAGGGCGGTTGGCGAATGCGGGTGGCGTCCCAGTCCGTGGAGCCGGGCCAGTTCGAGCGCCGCCGCGTCGTCCCCCGCGACGAATCCGTCGGCGGGATGCCATTTGCGATGCCACCGCCGCCATCGGAATCGCAAGGCGCGGGCCAGATGCGGGTTGGCTCCGACGATGTACCGGGCCAAGCCGCGAGGCGCTCCGGCCGGCTGCCGCAAGGCCGGCTCGAGCGTGGCCAGATCGTATTCGGCGGCGTCCACCGCCCTCGACGGATCCGCGGGCGCGGGCCAGCCCAATCGCGCCGCCGGACCCGCCGCGGCGCGCCGTTCGAACGCGGCCAGATCGCCGAGCGATCCTTCCGCCGCCCGGATCGCCTCGAGCGCGTAGAAGCTCGGCACGCGCGGACGCGAGCGCGCGACGTCCATTCGCGGATAGCTGGCGGTCAGCGTGCGCGACGCCGCCGCGGCCGCCGCGTGCAGCAACATCCGTTCGCGCGCCACGCGGCCGTCCTGCGCGATCAGGCCCTGGCCAATCCTCTCCCGGAACTCGTCGAGCAGCAACGGATCCTCGGAGGCGCGCCTCGGGAACAGGCCCTCGGCGAACCCGGGCGTGAACACGGCCTCGAACTCCCTCGCGCGCGCCTCGTCGAGCCCGCCCACGAACACATGCCCATAGCGTCTCGCGGGAGGCTCGCGGCGCAGGAACCGCAGGCGCTCGCTCAGGACTCCGTAGACTTCCTCCGGGTCGACCGGCCCGGCCGCGGCCATCGGCTGCAGTTCGGCCAGCACGCCGAGCACCGGCTCCGGGTCGCGCAACGACGTTCGGGCCAGGTCGTCGAGCCGCTCCAGCCACTCGCCCCAGTATGCCCGTTTGGGAAGGTTCGCCAACATCGCGATCAGCGGCAACGCGAACCGCTCCAGCCGCCGCAGTTGAGCGAGCCGTTCCTCGATCCGCGGGCGGTGCTCGGGATCGGCGCGCGGGATCCGCGCCTCGAACTCGGCTCCCAATCCTCGCAGGCGGCGGGACCACCGCTCGACGCCGCCCACCACGGCCGCATCGACCAGCAACTGCTCCCATCGTTGCGGAGCATCCACGGCGCCGGGTTCGGGCGTGGGCTCCGGCTCCGGCCCGGCTTCGTCCGAGAACGCGGCGAACAACTCCCCGGCCGGCGCCGCCCATGCGCTTTCTCCTCGAACGGGAGCGCCCTCGCCGTCGAGCGGCGGCGTCCGCGCCAACGACAGATATTCCGCGAACCGCGATGCCGGGCAGCCCTCCGCCGCGCACAGCAGCAGCGATAGGAACGCGCGCCCCGCCGGATCGGGGCGGATCGCGCCGCGGCTGAAGCAGCCGGGAATCGACGCGCGGCGGAGCGCCTCCTCGACGAGCGGCTGGTAACGATCGGGGTCTCGCAACAGGATCGCGACGCGGTCGAATGGGACGTCCAGTTCCAGAATACGGCGGGCGATCTCGACGCATTCCAACCCCTCTCCGGGCGCGGAGAACAGCGCGAACGACGAATCCTCCGGCGGCGCCTCGAACGGTTCGGGATCGAACAGTCTCCGCCGCACCGACTCGATCCGGGTGCGTGGACCGGGTTCGCCGGCCGCCGTTGCCGCCACGCCAAGGGCGCGTTCCAGCGCGCCAACCGATTCGGCGTCTCCGTGCAGCGCCACCGCGCACACCGCCGCCGATCGCGCGGCCAAAGCCGCGATCAGGCGCTCCACGAGCACGCCTCTTACCGGCGTATCGAGCAGGACCACCGGCAATCCGAGCAGCGGGTGCGAGCCCCGAGCGGCAGCCTCCGCCGCGATCGTGTACGCCGCCGCCTCGTCGGTGAGCCGGGTCTCGTCGAGCAGGCGGCGGAACTCGGCGGCGAGGCGGGCCAGATCGCGGCCCGGTTCTCCTGCCGCGGCCAACGCCTCCGGGGCGACGGCATTGATTCGCAACTCCGCCAGCGTCGCCGCCAGCGCGCGCGGGAATCCCGGCGCCGCCGCCACCGGTCCGAAGTAGTCGAGCGGAGCCTCCCTCCGGACTTCGTGAATCGCGCGCGCGGCCAGGGCCTCCACGCCCAGGTGCGACAGCGGCGCCAGTCCGAGCTCCGCCACCTCCGGCGCGGCCAAGCTCGCGGCCAACTGCGTGAGGGTCAGCCGGTGCAGCCCCAATCCCCGGCCGGGCAAGGCGGTGCGCGCGAAATCGTCCGCCGCTCCCCGGGAGGGCGCCAGGATGAGCGTCTCGCCGGCCGCATACTCGTTCACGAACCTCGCCGCGCGATCGTGGAGAGCGCTCGCCGAGCGGCCCGTGACGACGATTCGCCGGCCGGCCTCCGTCATCCCGCGCGGCGTTGGCGCTTGTTCTTGGTGTTATCCACCACGACGGTGGGAGTGGATGACGACGTTTCCGGCGCCGACTCGTCCGCCGCCGTGGGCGGCTTCTTGAGCGCGCTCAGACTCGCCTTCAACGCCTCCATGATGTCGATCACCGGCGCCAGTTCCTGCGACACCGGAGCCGCCACCACTTCCCTCCCGGCGATCTTGGCATCGATCATCGCGCGCACCGTTTCGCGGTAGGTATCCTTGTATTTCTCCGGATCGAACGGCGCCGCCAGGGCCTCCACCAGACTCGTCGCCATCTTCAACTCGGCTTCGCGCAGGATGTCCCGGTTGGTGCGGAACTCGTCCATCGCGCGAACCTCGTCCTTGTAGTACATGGTGTGGAGCACCATGCCGTACTTGCCCGGCCGCAGGATCACCACGTGCTCGCGGTTGTGCATGCAGATCTTGGCGATGCCCGCGTAGCCCGCCTGCTTCAACGCCTCGAACAGCAGCGTGTACGGCTTCTCTCCCGCTTCCTCGGGCTGAATGTAGTACGAATCCTCCAGGTAGACCGCGTCCACTTCCTCCGACTTGACGAACTCCTGGATCTCCATGACCTTCGCCGTCTTGGGCTGGATCTTCTTGATCTCCTCCTCTTCGACGACGACGTACTTGTCCTTCTCGTACTCGTAGCCCTTCACGAGCTCCGAGCGGGGGACAGGCTTGTCCTCGGCGGCGCAAAAGATCACTTGCTTCACCCGCGAGTTGTCGTGCTTGTGCAGTTGATTGAACCCGATCGTTTCGCTGCGCGCGGCGGCGACGAGCTTGACGGGGAGCGACACCAGTCCGAACGTGATGTGCCCTTTCCAAATGGTGGATGCCATGAGAGACTCCTTGGGAGATTACCTCATGGATAACACGGGCCGGGGACGGCCTTCAACAGCGGCCGTCCCCACCGGGCTCCGGCTACTGGAGCCGCACCTTCACGTTGTCCATGTCCTGATTGGCCTCCGGACTCTCCACGGCCTTGTCGGTGAAGAACAGGAAATTCGCCTTGATGACGTTGTACGCGGAGGTCGGATTCATCTGGATGGCGACCGGATACCCGTTGATCGAGTTGCCTTCGATGACGTCGCCTCGCGGGCCGCCGGGATCGCCGGGCGCCGGATTATAACAGATTCCCAGCGCCGCGAACCCCACTCCCGCGGTGAGGGTGTTGTTGACGATCCGGTTGCCCTGGCTCCGGCTGCCGCGCACGAAAATGCCGAGGCCCGTGCCGAAGATCTGGTTGTCGTCCACCACCACGTTGCGCGACTGCAACACCATGATCGCCGTCTCCGGCGGGGGAGCGGCCGGCGGAATGGCCTCGCCACGGAACTGATTGCTCCGCACCGTCACGTTGGCGCTGTTTTCCACGACTACGCCGAAGGCGAGATTGGCGAACTTCCCGTTCCGGATCGTGACGCCGGTAGCTCCGCGCACGTGAATGCCCGTGCCGCGCGTGCCGCCGGGGCCCATCAGATTCGCACCGGCGAGGTCGAGATCGACGCCGCTCGCGGTGATCAGGATGCCGGCTCCGCGCGACGGGACCACGGTCATATCGTTGGGCACGACATACGCTCCGGGTTGATCGATGACGCCTTGCAGCACGACGCGGCGCGCCTGTGCATGCAGTCCGGGAAGCGCGAGCAACGCGGCCGCGGCGAGCGCCGCTTTCGCGGTGGATGGAAGCATGTGAGTGAATCTCCTTTTGGCCGATGAGAATCGGTTCGCGATATTTTGTCGCGGCCAAGCTGGATTCCCCCCTCGCCGCTTGTACAATTTTTGTAGGTGAGGCTCTTTGCGTTTTGCATCGTCGCGGCGGGCGCGGTTTCCGGTCGACTGTCAGCGCAGCCCGGCTGGTTCGTGGGCGGCGGGGTGGGCGTCTCCACGCTCTCCGGCGACGCGCGGTCGGCGATTTCGGCTAACGCCACGGCGCTTTCCCAGTACAAGCCGGAAAACGGACCGCTCGCCCACTTCTTCGCGGGCCGGCAGTTCGCCGAGTGGCTTGCCGTTCAAGGCGCCTACTCGTGGAACCGGAACAGCCTCACCTTGACGTCGGCGCTCTTCGAGGGCGGACGCGAGACGCTCTACGAGCAGTCGCGCGGCAGCCGGCAGCACGCCGGAGCCGTCGACGCGATGGTGTACTTCCGCGGCCGCTCCAGTTGGGTGCGGCCGTATCTTTCGGTGGGACTGGGCGTGAGTTCGTTTCACAGTTCGCGGCGGGAACTGCTGACGGTCAAGGGCTCTCCCGATCCTCCCGGCCAGTCCTTCTCTGCCACGAAACCCGGATTGCGCGCGGCGGCCGGGATCGAACTGTTGCATCGCGGCGGCTGGGGCTTCCGCTACGCATTCCTCGAGACGCTGCAGGGAAATCCCATCGGCGCCAGACTCACTCCGCCCGGAAAGCGGGGGCTCGCGAACTTCCAAAACCAGTTCGGCGTCGTGAAGTACTTTCGCTGAACGCGCTTCAGGGTTTGTGGAACTGGGCGTAGGGGCAGCCCGCCCACCAGATGGGCGCTTCTTCCATGGCCTCCGCAAGCACGCGTGCGTGGCAGACGCGGCAGTAGTTCGGCTTGCGCAGCGCCTCGCCGACCGGGGCGATCCTCATGATCTCCTCGAACACGCATAGCTCGCGTCCCGCGGCCTTCGACTCGGATACGCTCGCCAGCGGCCCATCCTTGGTTTGCTCGAGGTTCAGGCGCGACAGAATACGCGATTGCAACCGGGCGGGAGCCTGGGCGGAGGCGGGATCCTCTTCGTCCGCCGCGGCCGCGAATTCGCGCCACAGATTGTCGAGTTCATCCGCCATCGCGCCACCTCCTTTCAAAATTGTCCCTCGCGCGCGCCAGCAGCCGCTCGACCGCTTTCCCCGTGCGGCCCGTCGACTCCGCGATCTCCTTCGACGAGCGGTCCTCCCAATAGCGCCACAACAGAACGGCCGAATAGTGTTCCGGCATTCCGGCCAGCACCGACCTCGCCTTCTCCGAGAGCTTGCGGCGGTCCAGTTGTTCGTCGACCGGCGGCGCGGCGTCGTCCACCGCGTCGTCTCCCTCCTCCCACTGGTCCCACTCGCGCAGCCGGCGCCGGTAGTGGTCCTCCACTTTGTGGCGCGCGATGCCGAGAATCCACGAGCCCAGCGCGGATCCGCCCCGGTAGCCGGGCAAGTACTGCCACGCCGCCACGAACACCTCCTGCACCAGATCCTCCACCAGATCGGCGCGAGGCAGCAGGCGCGACCTTACGAAGGCGTGGACGGGCCCCGAATAGCGCGCCACGAACTCCGCGGTCGCTTTTCGATCCTTGCGCAGGACCGCCGCCGCCAGCTCCATGTCGGGATGCGAATCGACGCCAGCGAGCGGAGCCGGAATCCGGACCGGAATCATCGCCGCGCCTTCCATTCGTGCGGTGTGTCGCGTCCGTCCGGCCGTTTCCCCCGCCTCACACGACGATTCTTTCGTCGCCGTCGCGCCGTGTGATGCGTTCGCGATCCAGGAACTCGAGCAGCGGGATCGCGTATTTGCGGCTCACGCCGGTCCAGTCCTTGAACGCGGGAACCGAGAACCGCTCGCCCTTGCGCGACGCCAGCAGGCGCTTCAGCGTGTCCACGGCGGACGCATGATAAATCAGATCGTCGTTGATCCGCACCAGCTTCCGCTGGCGGAACAAAATCTGCAACAGCGATCGCGACCGCGCCGCTTCCACGCCGCACTTGGCCAGGACCTCGGCGGTCGCGGGCACGGCCAGCCCTGCTTCCTCGAACGCCTTCTCGATGCGCGCCACCGCCTCTTCCTCGTCCTGCTTCAGGTGGAGCTGATGGGAGCGTAGCCGCAGGAACTCGCCCTCCGCGGTGACCGTCTTCGATTGCCGCAGCATCTCGTCCAGCAGGAACGCGGGAGCTCCACCGAATTCGCGCGTGCGCACTTCCTCGCGGGCGACGCCCGGCAGCAGTGGATTCTTGCGGTGGAACGCGGCGCAGATCTCGTGCAGGCTCTGCTGCCGTCCGGTGAACCACGCGCGGTCCACCACCCACGGCTCCGGCCCGGGCAGCACCTGCAGCCGCTCGCTTTTCAGCGCCGCGTCCAGGGCAGCCGCGGCCAGCCCCGTTCGCGCCGCGAGCGCGCGGCGTCCGCATCCGAACTTCGATTCGCGCGCGAAGGTTTCCACGCGAACCGCCGGCGTGGCCTTCGCCAGGGCCGCGATGCGCTTGGCCGCGTCCACTCGCTTGATGCGAGCGGGAGGAGCGATGTCCACCACCGTTCCGCCGCCGATGGTCACCACGGGCGAGAACATGCGGACAATGAAGCGGTCGCCCGGGAGCAGCAGCACCGGTTCGCGAAGCACCAGGCGCGCCGGAGCCGATCCGCCAGGTTGCAGCACTTCGCGATCGAGCAGTCTCACTTGCGCTTCCGTCTCGGCGGTCCACGCGTGGAAATGCACCGGCGCGCGATGCTTCAGCGGCTTGGCCGAGGGCAGCAACTCGATCTCGCAGTCGAACAGGCGAGCCGCCTCGAACGTTCCCGGTTCCACCAGCGTCATGCCGCGGCCCAATTCGGATGCGTCCACGCCGGCGAGGTTCAGCGCCGTCCGCTGTCCCGCGCGAGCCTCACGCGCGGCGGCCGAATGCACCTGGACCCCGCGAACGCGCGGCCGTTTGCCGCCGGGCTGCACCTCCACGTCCTGCTCGAGCGACACCCGGCCGGAGACGAGCGTCCCCGTCACCACGGCGCCGAATCCCTTCATGGTGAACGACCGGTCCACCGGCAATCGGAACGGACCATCGGCGCTCTTTTCCGAGATGCGCCGCGCGAGGTCCGCAAGCGCGGCGCGGAGGCCGTCCAAGCCCGCTCCCGTCTTCGAACTCACCGCCACCACCGGCGCGCCCTCGAGGAATGAGCCCGCCACGAACTCCTCCGCCTCGAGCTTGACCAGTTCGAGGATGTCGGGGTCCACCAGATCGGACTTGGTCAACACGACGATCCCGTGCTTGATGCCGAGCAACCGGCAGATGTCGAAGTGCTCGCGCGTCTGGGGCTTGATCGATTCGTCCGCGCCAATCACCATCAGCACGAGGTCGACGCCGCCCGCGCCGGCGAGCATGTTCTTGACGAAGCGCTCGTGGCCGGGGACGTCGATGAACCCGATCCGCAGATCCTTGTCGAGTTGCAGGTGAGCGAAGCCGAGGTCGATCGAGATGCCGCGCCGCCGCTCCTCTTCCCATCGATCCGGCTCGATTCCGGTCAGTGCGCGAACCAGCGCGGACTTGCCATGATCGATGTGCCCGGCGGTACCGGCGATAATGTTCCTCATGAGATCGGGCTTCCTTCTATTATTGGCCTGCGTGGCGGCGGCCCAACAGCAGCCCGCTCCGCAACCCGCGCCCGCCGTGGAGGAAACGCCGGTGTTTCGCGGCGGCGTTTCCATGGTGCGCGTGGACGCCCAAGTGGTGGACGGCAAGCGCGCCATCGCCGATCTCGACAAGTCCGACTTCACCATCGTGGACGAACGCGAACCCGCCGTGATCGAATATTTCGGCCGCGAGGCCGAGCCGCTGTGGCTGGTCCTGCTGCTGGACGTGAGCGGCAGCATGACCAAGTACGTCGCCGACATGGCCCGCGTGAGCCGCGATGCGCTCGGGCGTCTGCGGCCGGAAGATCGAGTGTCGGTGGTCCTGTTCGGCCGCAAGACGCGCGTCGAGCTCGACTTCACCGATTCGCGTCCGGATGCCACCGCCGCGATCGGACGCGCGGCTCGCGACAAGGCGCTGGCCGCGGGATCGGCGATCAACTCCGCCATTATCGACGCGGCCACGCATCTGAAGACGAAGGCCGAAGGCAAGCCCGGGCGGCGCGCGATCGTGATTCTCACCGACAACGCGGACCTCAACTATCAGGTTCCCGACGAGGCCGCCATATCGGCTCTGTATGGGGCCGACGCGGTGTTGAACGCGATCGTGACTCCCAAGGCGAAACCGCCCACCGTCGCCGCGGGCCGCAATCCCGACTTCACGCCGGCCAACGTGTTCGCTCTGGCGAAGGAGTCGGGCGGGGAAGTGCTGCGCGCCGAAAAGGCCGATGAAACGTTTCGCGAGATGATCGAGCGGATCCGGACGCGTTACAGTCTGCACTACCGGCCGCCGGAAGGCAAGCCAGGGGGGATGCGCCACATCCGCGTGGAGCTTTCCAAACAAGCTCGCGCCCGCTATCCGAAGGCCGAGGTCCGCGCCAGAACGGGGTATTCGCAATGAGTCTCGATCGAATGAACGAGGTCCGCCGGCGGCACGCCGCCGCCGAAGCGGGTGGGGGCGCGGCTCGCGTCGAACGGCAGCACGCCGAAGGCAAGATGTCGGCGCGCGAG
>SXGT01011930.1_pt1 | contig 18576 bp, 15 predicted proteins | sample 3176221 | NCBI WGS metagenome assembly SXGT01 (sample SAMN11356862, study PRJNA531348) | freshwater metagenome | isolation source: freshwater sample F1-120 | place: China: Fuxian Lake, Yuxi | collected 2017-12-25
CGATGCTCGCACGGTAGACGTCGAGTCGCTCATGTTCGAACCCGTCCATGCCCGCCAGTCGGCACGAACCGCGGGTTCGTTGCGCAGGAATCGGGCTCGGGCTCGGGCTCGGGCTCGAAAATGAGGGGATTCCTCAGCCCGGAACCTCTTCGTCTCCCCCTGAGCGCGCGTAGCGCGCGATTTGGGGGAGACCGACGCGCGCAGCGCGGCGAGTGGGGGCACCCCTCCTCTTGCGCTGGATCGCCCCTGACCGAACGGCATGGGGATTAGGTGGGGAGCGGCCACGCGACGGCGCCTACGGGGTGCGCGCAGGCCGGAACTCCTCCGTCAGGCGCTCGATCCGATCGATGAACGCGTGCCACGCGCCCACGTCGTCTGAGCCGAGAATCTGGATGGCTCCGTCGACGACCACCGCATCGCAAACGAACAGCAGGCCACGGGGCGGCAACGCTGCCTCGACCCGGACGACGTCGCGGGTCGCGGGCAGTGCTCGAGCACCGACGAGCATCCCCGATCGGCACACGCTCTTCGTCATGACGCGGAGGACACGAGCATTCCAGCGGACGTCCATCGGGAGCTCGAACGTGAAGTGGCGATCCCGGGGCGCGTCCTCCCCGCACGTCCCTCCGCGAGGGGACACCTCGCGGAGGATCCCCGCACGGCCTTCGCGCCTCGTCGTCTTGTGAACGGAATGAACTCCCATGTCCTCACGGTACGGTGTCCGCGTAGGCCCCCTGAACGATCAGTCCCCGAGTGGGACCGTGTCGCCGGGCGAGCGCGCCTCGCCGTGTCGGTCACTGCACCGGAAGCTCGAACGCAACCGCGTAGTTGTACTGGTTCGAGTGCACGTGAACCTTGCGGACGCCGCTCGGCCCGGTCCACGGCTTGTTGAGCTCGACGCGGATGTTCTCGAATCGCCACTTGATCGCCGTCTCCGGAGGTACGCCGTCGGCCACGACGAGGTCGTGCGTCGTGTGTCCCGAGAAGTCCCCCTCGACCCACGGCGAACCGTGCTCGAACGTCACCGTGAGCTCCTCGTCATCCACGCCGATCAGCGGATCGGAGTCGCGGAGCAGGCCCATCCGACCGTCCGCTTCGCCGCCACGGGGACCCTCGGGGCCCGTCGCGTCCATCGTCATCGCGTAGCGCACGACCATCGGCCCGCGGGGAGACTCCGCCAGGGTGATCTCGACCGCGCTCCCCACGATCCGCGCGCTGCCGATGCGGAGAGGACCGGTGGCGTCCTCGAGCTCGAATCCCTTGCCCGCGGCCCAGGGGTGGCCCGGCTCCGGGTGGGGCTTCGGCAACACGCCGTCCCAGACCAGAGGCGGGTTCGGGACGTGGAACGAGACCGTGACCACGTTTCCGGCGCGCGTCGCGCTCGTCGGCTCGACCGGCCGGAACTTCTTGCCGGCGAGAAGCTCCTGCGCCATGGCCTCCGCGAGCTTGATGCCGAGACGCCGGCTGCTCGCGGGCTCGAGGTGGACGGTGTCGCGATACGCGTACTGGTACTTGGGGCCGATGCACGAGACGAGATCCGGTCGCTTCGTGGCGGCGGTCCAGGCGGCCAGGGTCGACAGCGCGCGTGGCGGGCCGGCCTCCCCCCGCGCCGGGAACGAGTGCTGCTGGGAGACGAACATCGGGACCTTCTGCTTCTGTCCCGTGATCGCCCGGAGATCGGCGTCGTAGTCGACCGCGAGCCGGAGGAGCTGCGCCTCGTAGTCCGGCAGGTCCCAGTCGGCCTCGCCGTGCGTGAGGACGACGCCGCCGACACCGAAGCGGAGACGGCGCGCGCCGGCGATCCTGGCGATCGCCCGCGTCTCGAAGAGGGCGCGCTCGTAGGACCGCGGGGTCCCCTTGGCGATGCCGCTGATGGGGCTCCCGCTCTCTCCGACCTCGGTGTGGACGGAGACGAGGTCGGGGAGCCCCATCCGCCTGGCGAGGGTCGTCAACTCGGAGCCCATCCCCCAGTGAACCGTCTCTCCGCCGATGTTGGCTGGGTACAGCCCGGGCGTGTAGTGGGGCCCCGAGAACGTCTCGGAGAGCGGACGGATCGGTTCCACGAGCGCCCCCACGTCGAGGTTCTTGGCGGTCGCGAACTTCGGATCGGGCCCGTCGTCCACGAGCTTCAGGTTGTTGAACGACCTCGTCGTGGAGAGGACGGGGCGGCCCTCGTACCCGACGGAGAGGCTCTGACCCGTGCCCACGATCCCGGTCCAGTCCCACGGATCCGACGCCGGGTCGGGGACGACCGGGTCGTCGACGTGTACCTGGAGCGCCACCGGGGGGTCCCCGGGCCGAACGACATCCTGCCTGGGAGGGGCCTTCCCGGATCCGCCGCCCGCGGTCGGGCGGGCCGTCGCTTCGCCGAGCGGGCCGCCCGAGGTCGGGCGGGCCGTCGCTTCGCCGAGCGAGGACGCGTGAGGGTTCCCGTGGCAGGCCAGGAGGGGGACGACGAGGGTGAGCACGAGCGCGGTCGGCAGGGCCACCCTCCTGCGGGTCGGCCGCGCCAAGGCTCCGTGCGTGGCGGGCGCACCTCGAGCGGGGGTGTGCCGGTCGATTTCGTGGTGCTCGTGGGCTCTAGGCATGAGGATTCCTTTCGGGAGAATGAGCCTTGGGCCCGACTCACGGTAGCGTGGTCGATGCGCCAGACTATCCCAAAAGAGATATACCAATCGAGATAGATGGCGTCAAGGTCGCGCCGTCGTTTTTCGTGCGCGGGCGGGGTTTCTTCGCGGCGCGGCGCGGCTGGCTCCCGCGAACGTCGCCGTCGTCCGCGAGGCGATCGTTCGCTCGGGGTCCGGCGTCACCCTCCGGATCGCGCGCTCGAGGACCTCGACGACCTCACGTGCCCTTCTTCCTCTGCACCCCCGCGCTCCGCTGCGTGTTCCCCGCTCCCCCGCCCTCCGCGTTCCACGTCGCGAGCGCCGTCTCCGCCAGCTCGAGCGGGGCCGCCGGCTGAGAGTCCGCGCGCAGGCTCTCTGGCCGTAGCGAGATCTGCGACGCGTACAGGGCGATCCCCTCCGGCAGCTCGTTCCGGAGGTCCGTCAGCAGCGCCTCCGCGCTCGCGTGCCGCATCGCCGGGTCGATCGCGAGCGCGCGCTTCACGATCGCCGCGGTGCGCGCGCTCACGTGCGGCGCCACCGCCCCGAGATCCGGCGCGGGGGTCCCGCAGATGGCCACCATGAGCGCGCCCGCGGTCTCGATGTCCTCGTGCGGGTTCACCCCGGCGAGGGCCTCGTACAGCACCACGCCGAGCGACCACAGATCCGTGCGATGGTCCACCGCCTTCGGGCGCAGCACCTGCTCGGGCGACATGTAGAGGGGAGTCCCGATCATCTGCCCCGTGGTGGTGAGCGCCAGATCGGCGGTCGCCATGCTGGCCTTCACGCGCGCGATCCCGAAGTCGAGGATCTTCACGACGATCTCGCCCCCGTCCCGCCGGGCAAGGAAGAGGTTCGCGGGCTTGATGTCGCGGTGCACGACCCCCGCCTCGTGCGCGCGCGCGAGTCCGGCGCAGGCCTGCGCCACGACCCGGAGCGCGACGTCCTCGGAGAGCGTGCCCTGGCGCAGCATGACCTGCTGGAGATCCTCGCCGCTGAGGAGCTCCATCACCAGGAACGGGTGGCCCGTCGCGGCGTCGGTCCCCGTGTCGAGGACGGCGGCGATGTGCTGCGTCTCGATGGCGCCCGTCACGCGGGCCTCGCGCTCGAAGCGATCCGAGAGCCGCTTCTCCTCGTCCGCGATGTCGCCGAGGATCTCCTTGACCGCGACCCTGCGCCCCGTCCGCGCGTGGCGCGCCTCCCACACCACCCCCATGCCTCCCTCGCCGATCCGACGCAGGATCTCGTACTTGCCGTCGATCACGCGCCGCTCGCGCGGCGGGATCGACGACGTGCGCGAGGGCATCGTCGCGTTCGCCGGAGCGCCGCCCCCCGTGAGCGCCAGGATCTGCGACACGTCCGTCGCCGCGAGGGCGCGCGGCGTCTGGAGCGCCATGGCGAGAGTCCCCTTGTCGGCGGGCAGCCCCTTCCTCGACTCGAACGCCAGCGTCCGCCGGAGCGACGTGATGTCCGTGACCGGGATCGTGTTGGGCGAGGCGCCCCAGCCGGTGTCGTCGAGCGCGGGGGACTCGAGCACGCCGACGAGCCACAGCTCCTCCTGCGGCGGCCGCACGGTGACGAGGAAGAGCCTCCCCCCCTCCGCCAGGCCCGACAGCGCGCGGTTCACGCTCGTGTAGCGCGCCACGGGCCAGACGTCGCCGGGGCCGGCGAGCTTGCCTCCGACCTTCGCGTCACGCTCGAAGATGGGCTTGCTGACGATGGCGAGGAGGTCCGGCACGCGGCCGCGAGCGTACCAGAATCACCGATCCGCGCGGAACCACTCCTCCGGGACGCGACCGTCCGCGAACGTCAGCGTGTTGGGCGCGCGCGCCGACGACGTGCGCGATCGGCGCGGCGCGTCGGGCGTGCCCTCGAGCAGGCCCTCGTCGAGGGGCCAGTGAGGCGGGTTCCCCGGCAGGAGCCCGTGCAGGCCGCTCTGCAGCGCGTGGATCGTGTAGGTGTGCCCGGCGACCCTCACCCGGAGGTCGTCCGAGAGCGCCATCGCGAAGTCGTGCCCCGCGCGCGCTCCGAACGTGTCGCACGTGCGGAACCAGACGAGCGCGTCCGGGGCGAGACGATCGCGGAGCGCGTCGAGCGAGGCGCGGAGGTCCGATCCGGGCGCCAGGCTCGTGCGATCGAGCACGCTGTCACCGAGGGCGACGCGGCCCCAGTTCCCGTGGCTCCAGTGCTGCACCTCGGCGATGGGCTCCGACGTGCGGTGAGAGGTGAGCCACGCGAGCGCCTCCTTCCACGTGCGCGCGCCGAAGTGCGCATCCACGCGGCGGGCCCCACGGTACAGCCGTGCGCCGACGGACCACGCGGAGCGGAGGAGCGCCTCGCCCTTCGGGCGGTTGGCGTCGTAGGTGAGGAGGCGGAGGCCGGGGGGCACGCCTCCAGGATACGCTGCGGGCCGGGGGTCGAGGGCACGCACGTCAGCGAGCGATCCGCCAGAGATCCGCCACGGACCTCCCCGCCTTGTCGTGCCCGTTGCCGAGCCCGACGTACAGCGCGCCCTTGAAGACCCACACGCTCGCGGCGTGGCGTGACGCGTACTCGGTGGGCGTGGGCACGCTGTACCAGTTCGCGCCGTCGTCCGTGTACCAGACGTCGCCCTCGTTCCCGAGCGCGTTGTAGCCGCCGACGACCCAGAGGCGATCGTCGTACGCCGCGACGTTGTGGTACTGCCGCGGCGTGAAGGGCGGATCGTCCGTTTCCCTGCGCCAGGAGGCGCCATCTGCGGTGCTCCACGCGTCCGCTCGGAACTCGCGCGGGTGCGTGGTGGCCGCGGAGCCGTCGTCGTACGTCCCGCCCCCCACGACCCACATGCGACCCTGGAACACGGGGCAGTCGCTCACGATGCCGCGCGGCTCCCACATCGGCCCGCGGGTCTCCACGCGCGTCCAGCGCGCGCCGTCCGGCGAGCGCCACACGTCGTTGAAGACCGCGAACGGTGCCCCGGGCCAGTCCCGCCCGACGTAGCCGTCGTTGGTCTGCCCGCCCATGATGTAGAGATGGCCGCCGAGCACGCCCGTCATCGCCCACGCGCGGATTCCGAACTGCGGGACCTCCCGGCTCGGCGGATCGCTCGCGTCACCCAGCTCGGTGCCGTGGATGTCGACGCGCTGCCACACCTTGCCGTCCGACGAGGACCACACGTCCGTCTGGTAATGGTGCTGGAGGATATCGCCGCCGAGGATCCACATCTTGCCGTCGTGCACCTGGTACCCGGCCGTGTGGCGGCCCTCCCAGTCCCGCGTGGCGTCGAACCTGCCCTTGAGGAACGTGTTCGGCTTGTCCAGCCGCCAGTTGATCCCGTCGCCGCTGCTCCACACGTCGTTGGTGGTGTCGCGGGGGAAGATCTTCGGGTTCCAGCCGCCGAGGATCCACATGCGGTCCTTGAACACGAGCGCCCCCGCCCCGTCGCGCATCCCGCACGGCAGGGCGCGGCTCACGCGGGTCAAGCGGTACGCGCGCTTCGTCGAGGGGACAAGGTCGACGTCGGGTCCCTCGGCGCTGGCACCCGCGACGGTGACCCGCACACGCGCGCGCGCCGGGCCGGTCGCGGGGAGGGTCCAGACGAAGCGGTGATCGAGCGCGTCCACGTCACCGAGGGCCTCCCACGTCGTTCCCCCGTCGACGCTCGTCTCGACGTGCGCGACCGTCCCGGGCGGCGCCGCGGGCGCGTCCCAGTGGACAGCGTGCGCGCTCTCCCTGGCCCATCGCGTCCCTGGACGCAGCCCGCGAAGCACGAGCCGGGGCGCCGCGGCATCTCCCGCGTCGAGACTCGCGGGCCGCGACGCTCCAGCCGCATCCTCGACGCTCCCCCGCGAGCGACACGCGCCGCAGAGGAAGGCCACGACCACCGGCCACGTCCTCACTCCTACTCCATCCGCAGCACGCCGTCGTCCACGCGCCCGTGGCCGAGCGCCATCAGGTCCGGCAGGTACGCCTGCGCGTTCGTCCACGGCTTCTTCGTGCCCTGGCGCGGGAGGAGGTCCTTCGCGCGCTGCACGTAGCCGGACGAGAGGGGGAAGACCGTCTCGTCGGAGGGACCCTCGCCCTCACGGAACCTCGGCACGCAGACCCTCTTGCCCTTCCTGTCCATCTCGTGGAGCACCCGGCAGACGTACCGCGCGATGAGGTCGCTGCGGAGCGTCCAAGAGGCGTTCACGTAGCCCAGCGAAACCGCCATGTTGGGCACGCCGTCGAGCATCGTGCCCTTGTACATGGTGTGCTTCGACACCTCGAGTGGAACGTCGTCGACCTCGAACGGTATCCCCGCGAGCAGGACGACGCGCAGGCCCGTCGCCGTGACGATCAGGTCCGCCGCGAGCTCACGGCCCGAGGCGAGGCGAACCCCGTTCTCGGTGAAGGTGTCGATGGTGTCGGTGACCACGTCGACCTTCCCGCGGTTGATGGCCTGGAAGAAGTCGCCGTCCCGGATGAGGCACAGGCGCTGATCCCACGGCCCGTAGCGCGGCGTGAAGTGCGGCTCGACGTCGAGGTCCGTCGTGATCTGCGCGCGGACCTGCCGGATGAGCAGCTTCTTCGCCCGGTCGGGGAACCGCTTCGAGAAGCCGTAGACCGCGTTCGCCAGCGCGGTGTTGCGCACGCGCATGATGCGGTCGGTCGCCTTGGGCCGCAACCGCCGCGAGAGCCAGCGGGACATCGCGTCGCGCTTCGGGAAGGTCAGCATGTACGTGGGCGACCGCTGCAGCATGGTCACGTGCGCGTCGTCGCGCGCCACGGCGGGTATGAGGCCCACCGCCGGCGCGCCGCTGCAGATCACCACGACGCGCTTGCCGGCGTACTCCACGTCCGGCGTCCATCGCTGCGGATGCACGACGCGCCCACGGAACCGGTCCACGCCGGGGAGGTCGGGCGTGTAGCCCCCCGCGTAGTCGTAGTAGCCCGTGCACATGAAGAGGAACCGGCACGTGAAGGCCACGCGCTCCGTCCCGGCGCGGTCGCTCTTGCGCTCGACCTCCACGGTCCAGAGCGCCGCCGCGGTGGACCAAGACGCGCCCACGACGCGGTGCCCGAAGCGTATCTCGCGATCGATGCCGTGCTCCCGGGCCGACGCCTCGACGTAGGCGAGGATGTCCGCGCCGTCCGCGATCGACGCGTCCCCCGTCCAGGGCCGCCACGGGAACCCGAGGGTGAACATGTCCGAGTCGGACCGGATGCCCGGATAGCGGAACAGATCCCACGTCCCACCCATCGCGTCGCGCGACTCGAGGATGGTCCACGTCTTCTCCGGGCACTCCGTCTTCAGACGGTACGCCGCGCCGATGCCGGAGATCCCCGCGCCGACCACGAGCACGTCGAGATGCTCGACGACGGGCACCTTCGGATCGAGAGCCACCTCCGGAGTCCAGCACACGGGCTCGCGTGGTGTCCACTCATCCCGATCCTGCGCGCGCTGCAAGCCCTGCGCGCTCGTGGCCGCGGCGGGCGCGGTGCGGGCCACGATTTCTGCGGGTCGGCTGTCCGCACGATGGGGCACGATCGTTGCGTCCGGTCCAAGCAATACAGGAGGTGTCCCATGCGCCCGCATCGCTGCGTGGTCCTCGCGGCCACTGTGCTGTTGCTCTGTTCGTGTGCCGCCGGAGTTGCTGAGACCACGCAGGCGCCGGACATCGGCGGTGGGGACCCCCCGGGCGAGGCCGCGGAGCCACCCCGGACGTCGGCGGAGCCCGGCGGAGTCCATCCGGGCGGCAAGTGGGTGGGCTCGCTGCGTGACGTCCAGGAGCGGCCCGCGGGTGTCGCCGTCCTCACGGCGTCCCGGACCCTCGGCGTGCAAGGTGGCGTGATCGAGCTGGGCCGGGAGGCGGAGCTCACCATCCCCCGCGGCGCGCTCCGCGGGGATCAGGTCATCACCGTGACCCGTGTGCCGACGCCCGCCACGCCCATCCTGGGCCGCTACGTCGGCCACACCTACGCGATCGAGCCGGCTGGCCTCGCCGTTCGCGGGTACGTCACGCTGAACATTCACCTCGCCGCGGAGCCCCCGGCGACGCTCCTGGGCTTGTGGGCCGGGCAGCGGACCGCCGTGTGGGTCGGGGACCGCGAGGCCTTCGTCCAGGGCAACCGGCTCGGCGAGGTGAGCCTGTTCGCGCCGGCGCCCCCCGACCGCGAGCCGGTCCTGGGCTGGCCGGACGTTCTCCCCCCGCCCGAGTGAGATCCGCCCTCAGGGGGCGACGGAGATGGAGCTGCACGCCAGTCCGAACGCGTCGAGGCTGTCGCCCGCGCGGAGGCGCACGACGGTGGCGACCCTTCCGGCGCCGCAGTCCGTCTGCGCGAACGCGGTCCCCCCGGGGCCCCCGATCGCGGGGAGGGCGGTCGGCGCGCCCGGCGCGACCACGGCGCCGGTCGTGTCCACCACGAAGGGACTGCAGGTGAACGTGAGCTGATCGATCAAGGTCCCGTTCCGTCCCGAGAAGCCGGTGACGACCTGATCCGCCGGGCAGGTCCGCGTCCACGGCGAGGTGCCCGGCAGCGCGCCACGCGGCGGCGTCGCCGACCCCGGTGTGACCTTGACGGTGTACGCGCCCGGCGCCCCGATGCGCGCGGCCCTGCCGCACTGAGCCGAGATGCGCTGGTGGTACCCGCTCGCGGAGCTGAGGCTCCCGGCGAAGCCGATGAGCGCCTCGCCCACGAGGCACGCGTCGTCGTACAGGGTCCCGCCCGATAGGTTTCCGTACTGCGGGGTGTTGGCGGCGCCCGTGAACACGAGCGCGCGCGTCGTGTTCGCGTCCGCGACCCCCGCATCCGCGGGCCCACCGTCCGCGGCCGCGGCGTCCGATGGCGCGCCGTCCGACGCCGAGCCGTCCGACGCGGCGCCAGCGTCGCGTGCGGCGTCGGCCGCCGCTTCCGTGTTTCCTCCTGCCTCCGCAGGCCCGCCGTCCGCCCCATCGCCGACTCCGTCCGGCACCGCGTCGACGCCCGTCGCGCAGGCGGCGGCGAGCAGGATTCCCGCGGAGGCGGGGACGCGCCACGTCACGCGCGCGAGCGCCGTCCGGGTGACCATCACTTCCCAGGATACGCGTTCACCAGCGTACGACAACGTCCCGCGGCGTGACGTGCGCCTCGCAGCGATCGATCCGGACCTCGACAGGACGCGACTCGCTCCCCTCCTTGGCGACCGGCGCGTGGAGCACGACGCGAGGGACGACCTGCTCGGCGCGGAGCCCTCGGAGCAGGTCGGGCGGGCAGACGAGTCGCACGTCGACCTCCGCGGGCAACGTCTTCGCCTTGGGGGTACCCACGACGACGACCGGGAGCTTGGCGAAGGGCCGCTCCGCGATCTCGCGCATGATCTCGGCGGTGACGATGATGCGTGTCGGCTCGAGCCCGAGCCGCGGCGACAGCCGCTCGAACGCGAGCTGCCGGGGGTACGACCCCTCGGAGAGGCCCGTCACGTCGAACCCGTCGGCGCGCACGTGCTGGAGGACCGCCACGTCGCTCATGGGCCCCGTCACCCGGACCCGCGGTGGATCCGCGATGGGCACGCCCTTCACGACGAAGCCGTGCGCCGGCGTCCCGACGACGCTCACCTGCACGGGCACGTCGCGGACGATGCGCTCCTCCCACTGCAGGTCCATCGACGGAGGATCGAACTGCTCGACCTCGAACTTCACGCCCTGAGGCCCCTGCACCATCTTCGGCTCGAAGATGAGGTGCGACTCGCGCCCGCTCGTGAGGTCGACCTGCATCGCGACCGTGCTCGCGCGGAGCTCGTCCATCGCCTGGTTCGTGCCGCGCACCGTCACGCGGATGCTCTTCGGGATGTTGCCGACGAGGATCTTGTTGGCGTGCTCGGGGGGGAGGCTCGCCTCGAGGTCGACGACGATGGATCGCCGCGCGTCCTGCCCGCCGTGCACGAGCGAGTAGAGGAGCAGCGCGCATCCGAAGCTGAGCAGCTTCTCGCGCCAGTTCTCACGGAGGAAGCCCGCGGCGCGCTCGCCGAAGGTCGCTGTCGTCACGGGTCACCGTCTCGGCGGTCGGGGCTCGACAGATCCTTGGCGGCGGGTGCGCGCACGGACTCGGGCATGGGCACCGACACGACGTCCCTCGGGTGTGGCGTGTCCTCGTCGCCCCCGGAGGGCATCGGGCGCGTCACCACGGCGAGATCCAGATCGACGAGCGACTCGGGCGGCGGGAGCGCCCTGGGCTTGGCTGGCGGCGCGATCGAGCCCTTCGCGGAGGTGGGCGCGGGCGTGCGAAGGGGGGCGCCGTCGGGCGCCTTGGCCGCCACGGGCATCCGAATCGACAGCGGCTCGGCGGCCTTGCCTGGCGCGGGCGTCAGGAGGCGCTTGATCTCCTTCGGCTTGTCCTTCTTCTTGGCGCGCGCGCCCTGGCCGAACAGGCCCGTGAGAGCCTGCTTGAGGGTGGCCTCGTCGAGGGCGGGGATGATGTTGCCGCCGAAGCAGATGCTGATGGTGCCGCGCTCCTCGGAGACGACGACCACCACCGCGTCCGTCTCCTCGGTGATGCCCAGGGCTGCGCGGTGGCGCGTGCCGAACGACTTGTCGCGCATCTTGGTGTCGGGCATGGGGAAGAACACCCCGGCCTTGGCGACCCGTAGGTTGCGGATGACGACGGCGCCGTCGTGCAGCTTGTTGTGCGTGTCCGGGAGGAAGAGCGACACCAGGAGATCCCGCTGCACGGCCGCGTCGATGATGGTCCCCTGCCCGACCACGAACTCGTCGAGGTTCGCCGCCTGCTCGAAGCAGATGATGGCGCCGGTGCGGTGGCGAGCGAGATCCGTGACGGCGGCGACGACCTCGTCGATGACGCGCGATTCCTGCTGCCGCGACGCCCCACCGATGATGACCGACGATCCGAAGCCGACGCGCATGAGGCCGCGGCGGATGTCGTTCTGGAACACGACCACCACGACCAGGATGATCGACGTGAGCAAGGACGAGAGCATCGACACGAGCGTCACGAAGCCGAGCCACTTGGCCACGAAGTAGACGACCGCGATGACGCCGAGCCCCGTGCCCATCTGCACGGCCCGCGTGCCCCGGAGGACGAGGAGCGCGCGGTACACCACGAGGGTCACGAGGACGATGTCGACGATGTCGATGAGCACCTCGCTCCACCGGCGCAGCGTGAACAGGTGGAGCAGACCCTCGATCACGTGCGATCTCCGTGGCCCCTCGTGTGGAGGACGATGTCGAGGTCGAGGGCCTGACGGGTCGCGCGCACGTCGTGCACACGGACGATGCTGGCTCCCGATCGCGCGGCGTGCACGGCGGCCATGACGGACGCACCGGTGCGCTGGGCGGGCGTGGCGTCGGGGTCGATCACGCCGAGGAAGGACTTGTTGCTGGCGCCGACGAGCACGTGGGTGCCGGCGGCGCGGACGAGCTCGTCCGTCCTGCGGAGGAGCTGCATCGAGTGACGCGCGGTCTTGAAGAAGCCGAGGCCGGGGTCCATCACGATCGCCTCGGCGGGAACGCCGGCGCCGATGGCGCGATTCCGGGCGCGCTCCCACTCGGTCATCACGTCGCGCACCACGTCGTCGTACGTGGACTCCGGCACACCACCGAACCCGCGCATCTCCGCCTGCGTGCGGCGCGCGTGCATGATCACGAGCGCCGCGCCGTTCGCCGCAGCGACGCCGGCGAGCGCGGCGTCCGCCATGCAGGAGACGTCGTTCACGCAGGTCGCGCCGCGGTCGAGGCACGCGAGGGCCACCTCCGGGCTCGTGGTGTCGATCGACACGACCGCCCGCGACGCCGCGTACTCCACCACCGGGAGCACGCGCGCGAGCTGCTCCGCCGCCGGGACGGGCGCGGCCCCCGGGCGCGTGGACTCGCCGCCGATGTCGACGAGATCGGCTCCCTCGGCGAGGAGGGCGTCGACGCGCGCGCGCGCGGCGGCCGGATCGAGGTAGCTGCCTCCGTCCGAGAACGAGTCGGGCGTGACGTTGCAGACGCCCATGATGGCGACGCCCCGTCGCGTGAGAGCTCGCGAGATCGCCTCGATGAATCGTTCCCGTCGCCGCACTTCGTCCCACCTCGCCTTCGGGTGGATGGTATCAAAACATGAGGGGTTTCGCCAAGTTGTTGTCGGTCCTGGAGGTCGGAATCGGGCGCGGGCGCGGGCGCGACGAACCCTCGCGTCGCGATCGGGCGCGCGGAACGCGGATCCGGCGGATCGGGCCGGGGCAGCGGTGCGTGGGATGTGCCCCGGTCCGCGGCTGGCGTGGAGCCAGTATCAGCCCCGGATCTTCCGCACCGCCGACACGACGTCCGCGCTCTCCGCGGCGAGGCCGCTCGACTTCACGTGCTTCATGGCGAGGCCCGTCGCGGGGCCCTCGGCCTTGGCCGCCCGGATCGCCTCGACCACCGGCGCGAGCGCGGCGACGAGGTCGTCGACGGACAGCGACGCCGGGAGGAGCGCCCTCAGGAGCTCGTTCTCGCGTGTCAGCGTCGCCTTCGCCACGGCGTCCTCCGTGGCGCCGAGGGTCTCCTCGTTCGACTTGATCAGCTTCCGCACGATCGCGAGCGCCTCCTCGTCGGCAAGCTCCTTCCCCGCGCGCGCCTCCGCGGTGTCGATCTCCCCCTTCGCGAGTCGGTAGATCGAGGCCGCGACCGTGTCCCTGGCCTTCATCGCGGCCGTCGCCTGGCTCCTCAAGGTGTCCTTCAGCATGGGGGGCGAGGGTACCACGACGGCGAAGCGACCGCGCCCGACCCGGCGGCCGTCCGCGAGCCGCGGGCCTCCCTCCCGCGCCGCTACGGCCCCTGTCGCGCGCCCCGTCGCACGGCCTCGAGCGCGCGCGCCCGGTTCCGCACCACCCCCTTCGCCGAAGGCGACTCCGCGATCCGTCGGAGGTCCTCCGCGCTCACCCTGCTGGCGACCGCCTCGACGCTCGCGGCGTGATCCGGGTGACCACAGAGCCCCGCGAGCACCACGATCTCGGCGTCCGACAGCGCGACGCCGGGGTGGCCGAAGATCCTCCCCGGATCGCCGCCCGCCACCAGCCCGCCCGCGGGCGGCGCGCCTTCGAGGAACGCGCGGTACACCGGCGATCCCTGGACCACGCGCCGCTGGAGCGCCGAGGTGGACAGCGCCGTCGTCGCCGCGATCGCGAACATGACGTTCCCGCGATCCGGACAGCTGGACGTCGGCCCGCTCGGCGTGATGCCGGGACACTTCGGCGTGTCCTCCAGCGGATCGAAGCCGCGGTTCGAGAACTCGGTCGTGTGGCTCAAGCCGAAGAAGTGACCGGCCTCGTGCGCGAGGACCGCCCCCTCGGTGTCCGCGTCGTCGAGGAGCGCCATCGCGAGCGCGGACTCGGTCGTGCCCGCGGTGACCGCGACGCCCGGGATGCCACCCGCGATCCCCCACCACTGCTGGCCCGACCGCGGCTCGACGAGGAAGATGTGCAACGCCTGCCCGTCGCCCGCCACCTTGGTCTCCATGAACAACTCCCCGAGGTGCGCGTCGTCGACCGTCCTCCACTTCGCGTCGAGGAGGTGGAACGTCACGTTGCCGCGGTCCAGGCCGTAGAGCTTGCGCATGACCTTCCCGAGCGCGTCGGCCCGCGCGCGCACGCCCGGGATTGTCTTGAAGCCCTGGTCCCTCACGAGGTCGCCGTCCACGACGAGGCCGCGCGCCATGTACACGTGCATGTCGACGTAGCCGCCGTGGAACTGTCCGTCCGGTGTCCACTGCACGTGGACCTTCGCTGTCCCCGTGCCGCCTCCGAACCTCGCCGTCCACGTGCCGGGCTTGACCGAGGGCATCACGTCCGGGTGGTTCGAGCCCGGGACCCCGGCCGCGGCGGAGCCCCCGCGGAACGTCTTCGTCGACGCATGGTCGCCGTTGAACAGGATCGAGTTCGCGAGCACGCGGTCCGAGGCCACACCGCCGTCGGCCCCCGCCTCCGCGCTCGCGTCGACGCCTCCCTCCTGGCCCGCGTCCGTTCCCGGGCCCGGGCTCACGAGGTCGAGCACGGCGGTCTCCTTCGACACCGAGCCGACGACGAAGCCGACGTTGAACCCGAGCGCGTTCGGCGGCACGTCGAAGAGGATGTCGCCGCCGGAGGCGACCACGCCGAGGTCCACCGTCACGATCGCGCTCGTCGGCCGGTCGGGGACCCTGCCCCAGCCGTCGTCGGGTGGCTCCACGTCGCGACCCGCATCGAACAAGGGCGTGGGGGGACGCGTCGGCACCGGCGACCCGGCTTCGGGAGTCTCGACCTCGGGGGTGGGCGCGGAGTCCCCGAGCAGTCCGCCGCCGCACGCCGCAGCGAGCGCGACCGCGACGGAGGCGGCGGCGATGGTGCGCGCGCTCAGGTGCACGTGTTCGCCGTCCCGGCGCAGACCAGCGCCTTGCAGCAGATGCCGGACGCGCACGACTGGGGCCCCGAGCAGTCGAGCCTGCACCCGTCGCCGCCCGGGCAATCCGCCGAGGTACACGAGCGGTAGCTCGTGCAGGAGACGGTCGCGTTCCGGGCGGTGGCCGCGACGACCCCGCAGGCCTCCTGGCCCTTGCACACGATGTCGCAGCTGTCCGCGCTGCAGGTCACCTTCTTGCAGGCGCGGTACGTGCTGCACTCGACGCGGCACTTCCCGCCGGCGACCGTGGAGCACGTCACGTCGTCGCACGCCTCGTTGTTCCCACCGCACTGCACCGAGCAGTCGGAGCCAGCGCAGGTGATCTCGTTCTTGCACGTGCGGTAGTGGCTGCACTGGATCGAGCAGCGTTCGCTCAGGCACGCGATCCCGTTCCCGCACGCCTCCTGGCCGCTGCAGACCACGCCGCAGCGCCCCGAGGCCGTCCCGCAGTCGATCTTCCCCCCGCACGATCGGTACGCGGAGCACTCCACGTCGCACGCCGTCGCGCCGCCGCACGCCACCCCCGCCGCGCACGCCTGCGATCCGCTGCACACGACCTTGCACGGGACGCCCGGCGCGCACACGACCTGCGAGGCACAGCTATTGGACGTGCTGCACGTGAGGACGCACGTGCCGGACGCATCGCACGCACCGCCCACCGATGGGCACACCGCCTGGCAGGCCGCGATCGGATCGGCCGCGTCCCTGCCGGCCTCCAGGACGGCGCGATCGGGCGGCGCGTCCATGGGTCCCCCCGCCTCCAGCACGGGCGGAGGAGGGGTCGTCGCGTCGAGCCCGGCGTCCGAGGCCGCGACGCCCGTACCCATGCGATCGATCGAGCACGCCACGAGGAGCACCGTCGCGACGCACACCCCGACAGCGGCGCGATGGGTGCCCATGATCCGAAATCGTAGCACGGCTGCCGCCCGCGATCGCGTATCCATGGAGCATGCCGGAGTCCTCGTTTGCCAAGTCGCTGTTCCACGGCGTCATCGCGGAGGACTCCCTGCTCCCCTACCCGTCGATCTCGCACCGGGAGACCGACGCCGTGCAGGCGCTCCTCGTCGAGACGCGGCGCCTCTGCGACCGCGAGATCGACGCGCGCGCGATAGACGAGGCCTCGCGGATCCCGGACGCCGTCGTCCTTGGCCTGCGGAGGCTCGGCCTCTTCGGCGCGTCGCTCCCGAGGGAACACGGCGGTCTCGGGCTGTCCACCTCGGCGACGGCGCGCGTCCTCGAGGAGATCGCGGGCGTGGACGCCTCGGTGGCGCTGATGCTCGGCGCGCACCTCGCGCTCGGCACGTCCGGACCGCTCCTCTTCGGCACGACGGGCGTGAAGGAGCGGTACCTCCGCGAGCTGGCGTCCGGCGAGCGGATCGGCGCGTTTGCGCTCTCGGAGGTGGGCGCGGGCAGCGACGCGGCGGCGATCGAGACGCGCGCCGATCGCGACGGGGAGGACTACGTTCTCCGGGGGACCAAGACGTGGGTCACGAACGGCGACATCGCGGGTCTCTTCACCGTCATCGCGCGCACGAGCCCGAAGGACGAGGACGCGAAGCCGCGCCTCACGGCGTTCGTGGTCCCGCGCCAGGACGGCGTCACGGTCGGCCCGAGCGAGCCGAAGCTCGGCGTGCGCGGCGCGGCCACGAACCCGATCGCCCTCGACGGCGCGCGCGTCGGCACCGATCACGTGCTCGGCGACGTCGGACGCGGCTTCAAGGTCGCCGTCGAGGTGCTCAACCGCGGGCGGCTCCTGCTCGCGAGCGGCTGCGTGGGGGCGTGCAAGCGGCTGCTCAAGCTGAGCGTGGAGCGCGCGCGGACACGGAAGGCGTTCGCACGCCCGCTCGACCAGTTCGGGCTCGTCCAGGACAAGCTCGCGCGGATGATGGCCGACACGTTCGCCCTCGAGTCGATGGTGTACCTCACGACGGGCCTCGTGGACCGCAACGTCGACGACTTCTCGGTGGAGGGGGCGATCTGCAAGGTTTTCGGCTCCGAGGCGCTCCTCCGCGTGGCGGACGAGGCGCTCCAGATCGCGGGCGGCTCGGGCTACGCGCGCGCGCAGCCGTACGAGCGCATGTTTCGCGACGCGCGGGTGAACCCGATCTTCGAGGGGACGAACGAGATCCTCCGGTGCTTCGTCGCGCTCTCGGGGATGCAGGGCCCCGGCGAGGCGATCGCCGAGGTGTCGCGCGCGATGCGCGAGCCCATCAAGGGGTTCGGGCTGCTGAGCGACTTCGCGCTGCGCAAGGCGCGTGGCAAGCTCGGGCGCGACAGGCTCACGCGGGTCCACCCGTGCCTCGCGCGCGAGGCCGTCATCCTGGAGGAGTACACGCAGGACCTCGCAAAGAACGTCGACAAGGTGCTGCGACGCCACGGCAAGAACATCGCGGAGATGCAGTACACGCAGCGTCGCATCGCCGACATGGCGATCGACCTGTTCGGCATCAGCGCCGTGCTCTCGCGCACGACGCGCGCGATCGAGCGGCGCGGCGAGGAGGGCTCCCGCCGGGAGATCGAGCTCGCCACCGTGTTCGCGGCCGCGGCGCAGCGACGGCTCGAGGCCACCGTGCACGCCTTCGACAAGAACGACGACGAGGTCCGGAAGGGCATCGCGGCGCGCGCGTCGGTGGACGGGGGGTACCCGTTCGACGTGCTGGCGTGAGGGTCAGGCGGTCTTCTTCTCGACCTGGCTCAGGCGAGCGACACCGTCGCGCGGCCATCCCTTGTCCTCGACACCTCCACCGGAGTAGAACCGCCGCGGGATCCCCGACATGAGCCAGAAGTCCAGCCCCGGCGCCGAGCCGCACCCGGCGGAGCAAGCACTCATCGAGACGCGCAAGGCCAAGGCGCGGCGGGTCCGCGAGCGCGGCGAGAACCCGTTCGCGAACGACGTCGGGCCGCGCGTGGGCGGCACCACCTTCGATCTCGCCGCCGTCCGGGCGCTCGCGGCGTCCGCGCGCGACGGCGCCGGCAAGTACACCGAGGCCGCCGTGAGGGACCTCGCCGCAGGAAAGATCCTCCATGTGCGCGGGCGCGTCCTCGCCCTCCGGTCCACCGGCGGGCTCTCGTTCCTCCGCCTGCGCGACCGCACAGGGGAGCTCCAGCTCCTCGTCAGCGAGTCCGTGATGGGTGAGGAGTACACGCGCCTCCACGACCTCGACCTCGGCGACGTCGTCGAGGCCGAGGGCACGCTCACGGCGTCCAAGCGCGGCGAGCTGTCGATCGAGCCCACGCGCCTCCGCCTCGTGACCAAGGCGTACCGGCCCCTCCCCGAGAAGTGGCACGGGCTCACCGACATCGAGATGCGCTACCGCCAGCGGTACGTCGACCTCGTGGCCACGCCCGAAGCGGCCGAGATCTTCCGGGCGCGAAGCCTCGTCTTCCGCGCGACGCGCCGTGCGCTCGACGACGCCGGCTTCCTCGAGGTCGAGACGCCGAGCATGCACACGCTCATCGGCGGCGCCGCGGCCAAGCCGTTCACGACGCACCACAACGCGCTCGACATGGACCTGGTCCTGCGCATCGCGCCCGAGCTGTACCTCAAGCGGTGCGTGGTAGGCGGGTTCGAGCGCGTGTACGAGCTGGCGCGCTGCTACCGGAACGAGGGGATCTCCACG
>SXGT01214971.1_pt1 | contig 18575 bp, 13 predicted proteins | sample 3176221 | NCBI WGS metagenome assembly SXGT01 (sample SAMN11356862, study PRJNA531348) | freshwater metagenome | isolation source: freshwater sample F1-120 | place: China: Fuxian Lake, Yuxi | collected 2017-12-25
GTGCATGAGAAGCCAACGCTGCACGTGTTCAACAAGACGGACCGGCTTGATGCGGCGCATGCGCAGGCGCTCAGCGAACGGATGCAGAACCTGCTGCCCAACTCGGTGCTGGTCAGTGCGGTGGCGGCGGGCGGGCTGGAATCTCTACGTGATGCGTTGATCACCGCGCTGCGGGCCGACAGGCCGGTGATCCGGTTACGCGTGCCCGCCGGCGACGGCAAGCTGCTAGCCGAGAGTCACCGCGATGGCGAAGTGGTGGAAACCGCCAGCGACCCCGAGACGGGGGATTCGTTGCTAACCGTGCGGGCCGATGATTCTGCGCGGCGACGGTGGGAAAGAGTCGTGGCTGGCGGCTGAAGCCGGTAGGGTGGGTCGGACCTCCATCAGCCTCCCCTATGCTGCACTGAACATCCTCCTCAGCAGGGACACCTAGCTCTCTAGGCGCGGGAGCCCATGTGGGCTCATGCGATGTGCTCCCCCCGCCCCTGCTTGCCCCTCGGAAAGCTCGGCTGCGCCGCGCGCACCGGCAGCAGGCGTCTTCCGCCGTGGTGCCTCGCCGCCCTCGTCCAGAGCGAAATCGGGCACAAGATCACGCAGCATCTTCCGAATACCCAACCGGTCGTTCGGGGCCAGCACAGCGAAGCGCACGAGTGAGTCGATTCTAGAAGCCAGCGCCGCATCCGGCGGTGTTGCCAAGGCGCGCAGAATCTTCGGGTGGTCGGTCTGACGCACATCTTCGTCGCCGAAGAGGACCTCTTCGTACAGCTTCTCGCCCGGCCGGATTCCGGTGTAGACGATGTCAATATCCCTGCCTTCCTCAAGCCCGGACAGCCGGATGATGTCGCGGGCCAGGTCGACAATTTTGATCTGCGTACCCATGTCGAGAACAAAGAGCTCCGCGCCGTTCCCAAGTGCGCCGGCCTGCATGACCAGCTGCACCGCTTCGGGAATGGTCATGAAATAGCGACGCATCTCGGGATGCGTGATCGTGATCGGACCGCCGTCTTCAATCTGGCGCATGAACGTGGGGACTACGGAACCGCGCGAGCCGAGCACGTTCCCGAAGCGTACCGAAACGAAGTGCCGCTTCTCCTGGATCGCCGCCGACTGCACAATGGACTCGGCGATGCGCTTTGTCGCACCCATCACCGATGTTGGGCGAACTGCTTTGTCGGTGGAGATAAGGACGAAGTGAGTTACGCCGGCGTCGAGCGCGGCGTCCACCACATTTCGTGTGCCCAGGATGTTGTTAGTCACCGCCTCGACGAGGTTCTGCTCCATGAGGGGCACGTGCTTGTGTGCCGCAGCGTGGAAAACAGCGAAGGGTTTGATTTGCGAAAAGAGCGCATGGATTCGCCCCGCATCGCGAATGTCTGCGATGATTGGGACGATGTTCAGGTCCGGGCACCGAGCGCGGAGCTCGTTATCGATCTCAAAAGTCTGGTTTTCGGAGTGATCGAGTAGGACCAGGCTGCTCGGCTCGAGGTCAGAAATCTGGCGGCAGAGTTCGGAGCCGATTGACCCGCCCGCGCCGGTTACTATGACCGTCTTGCCAGTAACAAGCGCGCGAACGCCGGAGAGATCGGTGCTGATGGCTTCGCGGCGGAGCAGATCCTGGATTTCAACCCTACGCAGCGACTGTACCGCGACGTGTCCCGAGATCAGGTCGTACATGCCAGGCACTGTACGCGTGGCGATACGAACCGCTTCCGCCGCCTGAAGGACGCGGCGAACGACAGCGCCACCGGCTCCAGGCATGGCGATGATGATTTCCTGAACCCCGAGTCTGGTCGCCAGCGTTCCGATATCGGCGATTGTGCCCAGCACCGGGACGCCGCCCAGCTGTTTTCGCTGTTTGTCTTCATCGTCGTCAACAAACCCGACGGGCATGAGGTTGAGGCGGCCGCCCGTCTGTAGTTCTCGAAGGATCGCTTGACCAGCGAACCCAGCTCCGGCAATAAGCACGCGTTTTGTGGCAGTGCCCATCCTCCGCTCCGAGCGGGCGAGCATCCGCAACGCCATTCGTGGCCCAGCCACGACAATTCCAGCGAAAACGGCATCCGTGAACAGCATGGAGTAGGGAAGGCGAATCTCAGAGAGCCCCAGCCCCCGAATCATCACCCCACCGATCAAGAAGGTGATGACTCCGCTCGCAGCCGCTCCGAACATGAGCCGCTGCATCTCTACGGTGCTTGCGTAGCGCCAAAGGGCAGAATACGCGCCGCAGGAGTAGAACACGGCGAGCCGAACCGGTATCGACAGGGCGAGATATGCCACGGCCGCCGTGACTACCGTATTCGGCAGGTCGGGCGTCTCAAACCTCAGCGCAAGCAGCCCGAAGGGCAGCATGGTGAAGAGGACGATGTCGAGAAGGGCGAGGTGACGGTTTCGCATTGGTAGGGCGTGCGTTCACTGATCGACGACGATGGTGAAAGAACGTTAGGGCGTTAAGCTATATTGGGCACCGGTGTCAAGCACCGGTGTCAAGCGCCGGTGTCAGGCGCCGGTGTCAGACAATGGATGACCCTGCGGATGGGCCCTACGGAGCCGGCCCCACGCGCAGAGAATGGTAAGGGTGGGTTCGGAATCGGGGGCAGTTGCGTTGCGCTGGGCGTGCCGACGGGCGACCTTTCTTACCCCTGAGGTGATCCGTATCCGAGGAAACGGTAATGAGAAGTGGAATTCTATTCGATGTCGCTGTCGCGGTGTATGGTGTGGTCTACCCTCATGTCGTTTTGTCACAGAACCCACCGCCGATCCCGCCCGCGACTCCACCGGCAGTGTCGACGCCGACCCAGCCGACGGCAGCGCAGCAAGCTGCCAAGGCTGCGACCGGAAAGACCGTGTCGAATGAGCAAATCTCGGCGGCGATCAGGCAGTCCGGCCTTTCTCAGGATCAGATTCAAGCCCGGCTCAAGTCCGCTGGGTATGACCCATCCATCGCAAATCCCTTTTTCGGGACGGGGGTAGGCGGTGTGGCCGCCTCGCAAACCACTGGCACGGCGGGCGAATTCGCTCAGGCGCTCCAATCGCTCGGGCTGCTGTCAGCACCAACATCGCAGGAGCAGGTTGAGGAGACCGCTCGACGAAGCGCCGATCGCCCGGCCACGCGGTCGGGAGGCGTATTCGGGAAGGATATCTTCAGCAGCAGCACAACCGTCTTCGACCCGATTACGGCGGGGCCGGTTGATCCGGCGTACCGCCTCGGAGTCGGTGATCAGTTGCAGCTCGTTGTTACAGGTCAGGTGGAGCTTGCGCAGCAGTTTGAGATTCGACGCGACGGAACCGTCATCATTCCGCAAGTCGGTCAAGTCGCATTAAGTGGACTCACCCTGGACGCGGCAAGAACTGTCGTGCGGGAGCGGATGGCGCGGTCGTTCAGTAGCCTAAATACAGGCGATGCCCGCCTTGATCTTTCGATCAGCCGAATTCGAAGCAATGCGGTCTTTGTCATCGGAGAAGTTGAGGCTCCCGGGGCCTATCAGGTCAACGCACTCTCCACAGTGTTCCATGCGATCGCACGAGCCGGAGGGCCCACGGATCGGGGGTCGTTTCGCGGAATCGAAGTGCGACGCGGCAGAACAGTGATTCAACGCCTCGACCTGTACGATTATTTGCTCGTGGGTGACGCCGCCGGCGATATCCGCCTTGAGCAGGGCGATGTGATATTCGTTCCACTGAACACGCGTGTCGTGGCGGTCGTGGGGCAGGTAAGGCGTCCGCGCATTTTCGAGCTCAAACCAACCGAGGGCTTTCGGGACCTCCTTCGTTTTGCAGGCGAGATGCTGCCGACGGCGTCCGTCGAACGAGTACAGATCGATAGAATCGTCCCGCCTGACCGTAGATCCCCCGGTTTTGAACGTGTCAAGGTCGACGTGGAGATCAAGGGGAGAGTCGATTCGCTCGAGCGAGTCAGCCTCCTCGATGGAGACATAGTGCAGTTCTTTAGCATTGGCGATGTTAGGAGAAATGTCGTTTCGCTCGGAGGACAGGTTTTTCAGCCGGGCGAGTTTGAGCTCCGGCCGGGCGCCACACTCGGAAGTGTGATCCAGGATGCTCAGGGGCTACTCCCATGGGCGTTGTCCGATCGAGTCAAGGTGATTCGACAACTACCGCTGACTGGGCGCAGTATCGTTCACAGCATTGATGTGACGCGTCCTGCAGGGCGTGAGTTCCTTCTTGAGGAGTTCGACGCTATCGAGGTGCTCGATTCGCGCGTCGGGTTCCCTGCGGGATCGATCACGGTGGAAGGAGCGGTCAACGGACCGTCTACCCGCGCGTTTGTAGAGCGGGAATCGCTTCGAGACGCTATAGAGCGGTCTGGCGGCTTGCGAGAGGAAGCGCAGCTAGTCGAAGTCTTTCGTCGGCGTACCGGCGAGTACTACAACGACACCACAAGCATCCGCTTTACTTTTCCGGTTGTCGCGGCGTCGTTCGTGCGGGATACATCGCTCCGAGATTTCATAGTGGAGCGAGAGGACCATATTGTTGTACGTGCTTCCCCCGGCTTTCGGGAGCAGCGGTTTGTCAACCTTAAGGGGCAGTTCGGCTTTCCGGGGACGTACGCAATTAATGAGAGTGCCGACCGCGTTCGCGACCTGGTCCTCCGCGCTGGCGACGTTCTCCCCGGCGCGTACCCCGATGGGTTCCATCTAGTCCGAGACGGACGCGTTGTGAGTGTCGATTTCGCGCGAGCGATGCGCGGCGACCCTTCCCACAACATACCGTTGCTTGGTGGCGATCAACTGCAAGCCGATCGCGACCCAAACACTGTTCTGGTGACAGGTGCGGTGAGCCGGCCAGGTTTTATTAAGTTCGATCCTCGACTGGGCATCAGCGCATACCTGGAACTCGCCGGTGGACCAACGGAATCGGGAAACGCGGAAAGGGCTGTCGTGCTTCACCCCTCGGGATACGCAAAGCGAGTCAAATCAGTCGCATTGTTCTTCCACACCTCACCGAAAGTTGTCTCCGGCTCGACGATCACGGTGCCTGAGCGGCCGGTCTCAACAACTTCGTCGAGCGAGGTATGGCAGCGTGTGTTTTCCTCCGCGACGGCGCTGGCATCGTTGGTTCTCGCATATGCGGCAGCGACCAAGTAACTGGAAACGGTGATCCTGCTCAGATTGCCTGCTCGTAGTGATCGAGTTTTCCATCGCCCGCGGGTCTATCTTGCGGCTTAGAGAGCCGTTGAACTTGAAGATTCTTATTGTGGGACAAGGTTCGGCGGGTTCGCGCTACGTTCGAGACGCGATTTCGCTCGGCCATGAGCCAGGCGTTGTCACTCGTCGCGGCAAAGGCCCGCACGGCGAGATATTTCACGCGGACGGCCTAGTCGAGGGTATCCGACTATTTTCGCCTGACGCTGTAGTAGTCGCCACTGAAACCGCCCGGCACGTCTCAGACTGCGTTGTTGCCATGGACGCGGGACTTTCGGTTTTAGTTGAGAAGCCGTTGGCTATGTCAGCCGCCGAGGCGGCTCCGGTCTTCACTCACCGGGGACGTGGGCAGGTCTTCGTGGCGCATCCGCTTCGATTCTCGTCAAGTCTTCGAGCGATGAGAGAGGCGATTCAGTCGGCAGGCGGCGTTGTGTACGGCACATTCATATGCGGACAGCATCTTGAGGACTGGCGTCCGGCCCGAGACTACAGATCGACGTACAGCGCCTCCAAGTCGAAAGGGGGTGGAGTCGTACTCGATCTGATTCACGAAATCGACGCACTCCAGTGGCTGGTTGGGCTTCCCCACGAGGTGGTTTCAACTGAGCACAACTCAATGTCGCTCGAAACGGACTCCGAGCAGTTTTCTGGCTCCCTCTTCAGATGGCACGGCGGCGGGACGGCAGTACTAGTGCTCGACTACCTCCGGCGTCCGCGCGCGCGCGAATACGTCGTCGTCACTGAGACGGCCACCTTTCGGTGGTCGATGGCTAGCTGGTCGGCCGCTCGATCGGACTCGGGTGGTACGCGAACTCTGGCGGTGGATGAGTCTTCGCCAAGCGTTCACGTCCGAATGCTCTCCGGATTCATAGATGCAGTTCGGGGCGAGCCTTCTCTGCTCGCGACGCCCGAGGATGCCCGAAAATCGCTTCGCCTAGTGGACGCCATGAAGTCTTCGGTGCGTTTGCGCCGCTGGGTGACACTGTGAGACGCTTATGCACGATCTGTGTGCGAGGCGGGTCGAAGGGGGTTCTGGGAAAGAATGCTCGAAGAATGCACGGTCGGCCACTGCTGGCGTATTCTGTTGAGCAGGCGATCGCGAGTCACTGCTTCCAAAATGTCGTTGTCTCCACTGATAGTGACGAACTTGCCGAGATCGCCCTTAGGTTCGGGGCACAGGTGCCGTTCCGTCGTCCGCCTGCGCTTGCCACGGATTCGGCGCCGAAGCTTCCGGCTATTCAGCATGCGCTTCAGGAGTCTGAGAGAAGTCTTGGGGTCGCGTTCGATACGGTCGTCGACCTCGACGCTTCTGCTCCACTTCGCACGGCTGGCGATATCACCGGGGTGATTGAGCTACTGGAGAACCACGATGCGCCGAATGTCATCACTGGTATGCCGTCGCGCCGCTCCCCCTACTTCAATCTCATTGAGCAGATTGACGGCGTATGGCAGCCGGCCAAGCGTCCCCCGGCAACCGTGGTTCGCCGACAAGATGCACCGGTGACAGTTGACATGAACGCGTCTATTTATGCTTGGAAGGCCTCCGCGCTGCGCCTTGCCTCTCGCGTACTCGTGCCTGGCACTGCGTATTTCGCGATGCCTGAAGAGCGATCAATTGATATCGATTCCGAGTTTGACTGGAAAGTCGTGGAGTTCTTACTTGCGTGCGAGGCCAAGCGATGACACCTGACGGAAGCAAGTATGCTTGGCGACACCGCGATGACGAGCGTGGCGCGTGACGACGCTGACTCTCTGGCTGTCCCGGTTCAGATTCGAGGGAGACGCCGTTGAGGCCTGACGAACTCGCGGGCCGGACGGCGCTGGTTACCGGCGCGGCGGGAATTCTCGGTTCTGCATTCACTGAATCGTTGCTGGCGGCCGGGGCATCCGTTGTCGCTGTGGAAAAGTCTTCCGAGGCGCTTGACGCCCTCGTCGCGAAGTGCGATGCAGGTGCGAGGCTGCTTTCTGTGGTTGCCGATATTACGGATGAATCCGCTATCGGAGCTGCGTTCGATGCCGCTGAACGCGAATTCGGAGGCGTGGACCGCCTACTCAACAATGCGGCGACCAAGGGCGCATCCCTCACCGAATGCTTTCGGCCTTTAGAGGAGTTCTCGGTCACCACGTGGAACGAAATCGTAGCCGTAAATCTTACGGCGCCATTCCTGTGTGCACGAGAGTTCGTCCGACGCTGGTCGCCGGGGCGGACGGATGGCGTCATACTTCAAGTGTCGTCCATTTATGGAGTTGTCGGCCCAGATCCCCGCATCTACGATGGAGCTGAATACCTCGGTGTGAAGATCAACACGCCTCTCGTCTACTCGGCAACAAAATCTGGAGTGCTCGGGATGACGAGGCACATGGCGACGCACTTGGCGCCTCGTGGAATCCGTGTGAACGCGATCACTCCAGGAGGGGTGAAGTCCGGACAGTCGTCCGAGTTCGTAAGCAGGTACTGTAGTCGCGTTCCATTGGGTCGCATGGCGACGACAGAAGACATCGTTGGAGCGATGATCTTCCTTATGTCGCCGCGGTCAGCGTATGTGACGGGCCAGAATCTGATCGTCGATGGCGGGTGGACCGCGTGGTAGCTAGACCGCGCGCGACGAGGCTCGCAGTGGTTACAGGAACGCGTGCGGAATACTCCCATGTGCGCGAACTCGCACGCGCCGCTGCACGCGTCGGTTCGACTGAAGTCGGCCTATTCGTCACCGGGGCGCACTTGGATGAACGGTTCGGTTCTGACAGCGCAATGGAGGTCGACGGGCTGCCCGTTTGGCAGCGAGTGCACTGTCCGACACCCACGTCACCGATCGACCTAGCCTTTAGCGTGGGAACGACCATAGCTCATTTTGGCGATGCGCTTGCAGAGGTGCAGCCAGACTGGGTCATGGTCGTGGGCGACCGGTTTGAGGCATTTTCGGGTGCAGCGGCTGCTTACTGCAGCGGGGTGAGCGTCATGCACTTTGGTGGAGGGGACACGACCGAGGGCGCGCTGGACGAGGGATTTCGACATTCCATCTCCAAGTTCTCGAAGGCGCATTTCGTGACCTCGCAGATCGCTCGTCGACGGGTCATTCAGCTTGGCGAACATCCCGCTTCAGTCCACATCGTCGGCAATGTCGCAGTCGACTCGCTTAGAGCCGCCCCGACCATGACGAAGGCGGAGTTGCTTGATTCCCTCGGACTCGTGGGAGGCGATCGCATCGTGATGGTAGCCGTCCATCCCGAGACACTCGGCGTGAGCGGCGGCGTCGACGTACTCCAAGCTGTCGAGCTTGCGCTTAGCCGCTTCCCTGCGGACTGGGCAATGATTTGCACGGCTTCCAACGCGGACCCCGGCGGCCTCGATTTCACCCAATCACTAGTGCGTTTCGCCGCTACCCGACCAAATACGGCCTTTGTGCCGTCGCTGGGAATCACCCGATTCGCGAACGTGCTGCGACTCGCCGATGTGATCGTTGGCAACTCTTCGGCCGCGCTCACAGAGGCTCCCAGTTTTGGGCTCCCGAGCGTGGACATCGGGTCGCGCCAGAAGGGACGTGCACGTGGCGATTCCGTGATTACGGTCCCTTCCGATGCAAACGCGATCGAGCGGGGGATCGTACAACAGGTCGGGCGACGAGGTGAGATCTTTGAGAATCCCTACTATTTTGGAAGCGCGACTACGCGCTTTCTGGAGGCCGTGGCGCCATACCTGGAAGCGAAGGCAGTGGCGAACAAACAGTTCATAGACCAGCCTGTCATAAACGAGTACCCTGAGGGCGCGTGTACGTAATTGCCGAGGCAGGTGTAAATCACAACGGGTCGCTTGACACCGCGAAACGCCTTGTGCGCGCGGCAGCGGACGCTGGCGCGAATGCCGTCAAATTTCAGGCATTTCGCGCATCTGATTCGATTTCCGGCTCAGCTCCAAAGGCAGCTTATCAGATGGATACGACGCCCGCGAACCAGAGCCAACTCGAAATGGTCCGCCAGCTGGAACTCACACCGTCCGATTTCGAGGAGATCGCCAACGAGGCGAGCGACGCTGGGATCGAGTTCATGGCATCGGCCTTCGACCCAGCCTCCGTCGAGCTCTTGGCTTCGATGGGATGCAAGCGGCTGAAAATTGCTTCGGGAGAGTTATCGAACGCTCGACTTCTCTACGCGGCGGCCAAGACTCCATGCAGTTTGATTCTCTCCACCGGAATGTCGCGACTCGGCGATGTCGAACATGCGCTGGGCGTCATCGCCTTCGCGCAGCTCGGCTGGTCGCATCCAGGGTCGGCGCGGTTCAGTGAAGCATACGATGACGAGCGCACTCCAGAATTGCTCGCGCGCAAGGTCACGCTACTTCATTGCACTACCGAGTACCCGGCCCCGCTTCGCGACACTAACCTCCGTGCAATGCTTTCGCTGAAGGCGGCGTTCGGGCTACCCGTTGGGTTTTCCGATCACACGACGGGGTGGATGGCGGCCGCGGTTGCTGCTGCAATCGGCGCGACGACGCTGGAAAAACATCTGACGCTCGACCGCACAATGGAAGGACCGGATCATCGGGCGTCGCTCGAGCCCGGTGAGTTCGCGGTGATGATGTCTGCCATCGCGGAGGTCGAGTCGGCGCTCGGGCAGTACAGGAAAGTCGTGACACCGAGTGAGCGGAAGAATAGTTCGGTCGTGCATAAGCGCATCGAGGCGTCGAGGGTCATTCGCCGGGGCGAGACGCTGACTGAGGAGGCGCTGGCGACGCGAAGACCGGCGAACGGCGTTTCCGCGCTGCGGTGGTTTGATGTGGTGGGAAGGGTTGCAAATAGGGACTATGCCGTTGGCGAGCCAATCGATGCAGCGATTCTGGCTGGGGTAGAGCTCGAGTGATTCCTGTCGACAGAATCGCGATCGGGCCCGAAGACTCCTTGAGACTGGCGATGGAGCGAATGTCGGCCGCTCGGGCTGGTCTTGTGCTGATCGTCGACGCTGGGCGCTTCGTTGGAGTGCTGAGCGACGGAGACGTCCGACGCGCACTGTTGAACGGCGCCGGCCTCGACTCGCGCGCTTCGGCGGTAGCGAACCAGTCGCCAGCAACTGTGAGCGTTGGGGCTCCTCACTCAGAGGTGGTCGCAGTCGCGCGACGTACGGGTGCTACCTGGATTCCCGTGCTTGGAGCACTTAAGGAGGCTGTCGGCATCGTCTCCTCTCTCGAGGATGAGCCGACACCTACCCGTGCGCACGTTCTGCTCATGGCAGGAGGCAAAGGCACTCGATTGATGCCGCTCACCAGGGACAGACCAAAGCCGCTCATGCCGGTCGCGGGTCGGCCGATTCTCGAACGCACGATCGAACGTCTGGCGATCGCCGGCTTTTCAGATGTCACGATTGCAGTCAACCACATGGCGGATCGCGTTATCGACCATTTCCAGAGCGTTGGTAACTTCGGCATCAACCTTGAGTTTGTCCGCGAATCCGAACCCTTGGGGACGGCTGGGGCGGTCTCGCTACTGTCCGTCCGAGATTGCCCTGTGATCGTGATGAACGCTGATTTGCTCACTAAGGTCGACCTCCGTCGCGCGGTCGAGTGGCACGTCAGTGAACGAGTAGATGCGACCGTCTGCGTCCAGATGTATGAGATCGGAGTTCCGTATGGCGTACTAAAGCTGGACGCACTTCGTGTCATAGGAATCGATGAAAAGCCGACGCTACGATTTCCAATCGCCGCTGGAATCACGGTCCTCTCGCCTCAGAGCTGTGACTTGGTCTCGCCAGGTGAGAGGATCGACATGCCCGACCTTCTCGAAAGAGTGAGGACGCGGTTGAGCGGCGGCGTCTCAGCCTTTGTACTTGATGAATACTGGATGGATGTGGGCCGCGTAGAGGACTACGAACGGGCACAGGTGGACTTCGCTCGAGAATTTGAGACTTGAGGATCATGCTGCTCGAAGTACCTGCGTCCGCGCGAATCGAAACCCGCTCATGATTCCGCTTCACGAGCCGAGGTTCTCCCGCGACGAAGTCAGCCTCGTGTCCGAGGCGGTGGCCTCAGGTTGGGTATCAACCGGAGGAGCCCTTGTGGGCGAGTTCGAGCACGCACTCGCCGCGAAATGCGGTGCCGGTCACGCCATCGCGGTGTGCAATGGGACTGCCGCTTTGCATCTAGCGTTCCTCGCCGCTGGAGTTCGCCCTGGCGATCTCGTCCTTGCCCCCTCATTGACATTCATTGCCGCCATCAATGGCGCGGTGTACTGTGGCGCTGAACCCTGTTTCGTGGATGTGGATCGCGCAACTCTGGGGATGTGCCCCGCCGCGCTCGAAGAGTTTCTATCCGCCAATGCGGATCTCGATGACGCAGGGCAGGCGATCCTACGTGAAACGGGGCGCAGAATCGGCGCATGTGTGATTGTCCATCTCATGGGGCACCCGGCTGATGCGGCCGCGATAGCAACAACCCTGCGGAAGTATGGGATTCCGCTAATCGAGGATGGGTCCGAATCGCTCGGAAGTCTCGCTCGAGGCGCGCCGGTCGGCGGCCACGGCCTTGTGCATACCCTCAGTTTCAACGGAAACAAGATCGTGACAACGGGTGGCGGCGGGGCTGCATTGACTGACGATGAGGCAGTGGCGAAGAAACTCCGGCACCTTTCGACGCAGGGGAAGAGCGATGAGTTGTACTATCGGCATGATGTCGTCGGCTACAACTATCGGATGCCGAACGTGAACGCCGCGCTCGGCCTTGCGCAGCTCGCTCACATTGATCAAGCAGTCGAATCAAAACGCAAAATTGCTGATCGCTACTACGAAACGCTTGTCGCCGCCGGCATCAAGACGTTCGTGGAGCAGGACTGGGCCAGGTCGAACTACTGGTTGAATGTCGCGTTCGTCCAACCTGATCGCCGCGACTCCGTAATACGCGGGATGCGGGACGCGGGGATCGGAGTTCGTCCCCTGTTCGCCGCGAATCATGAGCATCCTATGTATAATGATGCCCCGAGGGGGTCTCTCGACACCACTGTCGACCTGATTGCTCGAGCGGTCTGCCTGCCGTCATCTCCTCACTTGTCAGAACAAGAGGTGTCGTCTATAGCTGCGAAGCTTGTCGCCTTGGTATAGCATGATCTCCCGTGTCCCAAGGCGACTCGATGTGGCGCTTCTGGTCGACCACCCGGATCGCGACCTCGACGGGATGGTGCTCGTAGCCGCACACCTCGCATCGCTCGGGTTTTCGGCCGCGGTCGTCCCAATGTACGAACGGCACGAGGTGCTCTTCCTAAGGCCTCGACTCGTGCTGGTCAATTATTTAAGGTACGCCACACTTACGTTTGTTCGGCAGTGCCGGAGCCTCGGAATCAGGGTGGCGGTACATGACACTGAAGGTGGACTTCGTGCCGACATGCCTGCGTTCGTCGCTGCGATGCGCGAGGCGCTGTGCGAAGTCGATCTGTATTGCGCATGGGGTTCCCACCAGGCCGCACTGGTGGAGCAGGTTGGGGGCTGCACCGTAGCCCTCACGGGTCCCCCGCGATACGACTTCGCCGCTCAGCCGTGGCGCGACGCCCTACCAGATATGCGTCGCGCAAATAGGGAGTTTGTGATCGTCAATACAAATTTTGCGATCGCAAATCCACGGTTTGACTCCGTGGCAAGCGAGGTTGCTGAGGTTCAGCGGGTGCTCGGCCAGGATTGCGATGTGGTTATGGAGAGGTTAGCGCAAACGCGCGTTGCTTTCGAAATGATCATCGACGCGACACAAGCCCTGGCGCAGGCGTTCCCCGAGATCGATGTCGTCCTTCGCGCACATCCATTTGAGAGTGACGTGCCGTATCGACATCGCCTGGAGAGATTCACTAATGTCCGCCTCGAGCGCACTGGAAGCGTGATTCCGTGGTTAGCAAGTGCCAAGGCCTTGGTGCACCACAACTGCTCAACCGCGGTCGAGGCAACCCTCGTTGGATGCCCATCAATTCATGTTGAGTGGGAGCCGCTGCCAAGATTGGCGGTGGTGTCATCGTCGATCTTCAGTTCGGCAGCGCGAACGAAGAACGAACTCATTGCATCCATGACGGCCGTGCTGCGCTCCGCAGAGCCTCCTCCCGCCGAAGCGAGCCCTTCTGTGCGGGACGAGGCGATCAGGCAATTCTACTTCCGACAAGACGGGCGCTGTGCCGAGCGAGTGGCTCAGGCGATAGTTGCCGAGCTTTCCAAGCCCTTGCCTCACGACTTGGGGCTCTCAAGCTCAGTCGGACTGACCTTTGGGCAACAGGTCGCGAGATTCGCCGGTCCTTGGGCCTATCGCACGGCGCGGACTGTTGCGGGCAGGTCGCGGGTGGGGGCCAGAGATAAACGCTTCAGCCGGCATCGCGTGGACAGCATTCTCGATTGTCTTCGCTCAGCTCATGCTGCGTGGGGGTCCGTGGGGTCCTATCGCCGACTGGGGTTTCGGTCGATTCAGGTGACCACAGCGCGGCAACACGTCTTATGACCCGTGCGGAGGGCGTGTTTCGAGACACAGCGGCCGGCGTCGGAAAGACGACGTGGACCTTTGCTATCGGTCTGGCAACGGTGCCTGTGTTGGTCGCCAAACTGGGAATGGCAGGTTACGGCACTTACGCGTCGTTGCAGCTGCTAGGAGTGACAGGTCTGCTGGGAAGCGCGGACTTAGGAATCCAGAATGGAATCGCTCGGTTCATCGGAGCCTATCAGGGTGATGAGCGCCCCGATCGTACAAGACGGCTTGTCCGAGCCGGATTTCTCTACTTCGCTGTGGTTGCCGTTGTCATCTCGGCTGCTCTCGTACTGTCCTCTAAGTCGATCGCGCTGCACTTTCTACGTGCGCCACTAGAATCCCGGAGTGAGTACCAGTTTGCTGTGGTCGCTGTAGCGGTCGGCTTTTTGTTTCAGTTTCCCGGGCTGGTGCTTCGTGCTTACTTTGTAGGTTCCGGACGTCTGGCCCGACTTCGGGGCTGGGAGGCCGTTGAACGGACGGTTGGCGCGATGACGGCGATGGCTATGGCGATCTCGGGTTTCGGCATCGCAGCAATTGTGATGGCGGAGCAAGCAGTGCTGTTCGTCGCGCTGGTGGCGATGGCCGCGAGCGCAGCTGCCTCGGATCGCGGCAGCTTCGTTGGGCCTGGCGGTCCGCCTGCGGATACCAAATCGGTGATCGCCCTCGGTTCTACGGTGTTCGCTTCGAAGCTTGGATACATCGCGCTCCAAATGCTTCCTGACGTGTTGGTCGCTGCAATCCTCGGTCCGGCAGCGATCGCCGCGTATACTGTCGCGAAGAAGATGCCCTTGGCTTTGAAGACACTTCAAAGCAGCCTGAACTCCGCCGTATTTGCCATGGCGGTCCAGTCCGATGAGGGCAATAGCATCGCGACCGCGCACCGAGCAGTGCGGGCCGCGCGGCTGCTGTTGCTGCTTGTTACGCCCGTTTGCGTGATGTGTGCCGCCCTTTCGGAGCGGCTCTTGGTAGCGTGGGCAGGACCCGCATTCGCACCATTCGCCTGGTTGGCGACGGGCCTCCTTCTGGCGCACCTTCCGCACGCGTTCACTCTGGCTGGCGTGTCCGGATTGACCGAGCTTGAGCAGCTGCGACGAGGGCTTCCCTATTCGATAGTTCCTGCCGTGGCGCTAGTGATCGGACTTCCGTGGATTCTTTCGTCCTATGGCCTATTTCCGCTTCCGCTAGTGCTTTTTGCAGCGGGTGCTTGTCAAGCCGTTGGCGTCGCGGCGTCGATCTCCGTAGGACTTGACGGGGCAAGCCGCCTCTTGTGGCACTCACTTATTGCTCCGGTCTTGCTGGGCGCTGCGGCAACCGCGGTGCCAGCGTTTCTCGCGCACTGGCTGGTGGGCCCCAGCGTGATATCCCTGATCGCTTGGTCGCTCCTCTCCGGCAGTATCGGGCTAGCGGGCACGCTCCTGCTTGGGCTTTCGGCACAGGAACGCAGCCGCTTGCTCGGATCGGTTTCTCGTCGGTTTCACCTTCAAACACGGGTGATTCCATGAGCTACTGGCTGCCAATCGTTGCGTTCGTAGTGTTCGTCTTGCTGCTGATATTCCGTCGGCCTGCCGTCTCGCTGTTGCTGTTTTTTGTGCTATTCTCGTTCGGGGTACACTTGGTCGGCTCGCTTTTCATCGACCTGCGCGGCCCTGTACTCTCCCTGCAACTGGTGCGAGAAATCGGGCCGAGTCGCTCCGCTGGGCTACTCGCCGTCGCGTACATTCTTACGCTGTTAATTCCCGTTACTGCCCTAGAGGTGGCAGCCCGGGGCGGCCTGATTCGACGGGCGATTGCCGATCAACCGCGTTCAGAAAGTGGCGAGGCGGCCCTCGCAACCGCCTTCCTCTGGGTCAATACCATTGGGCTAGTGGTGGTCTTGGTGGAGCTACTCCGTGGTGGGACGATTCCGCTATTTGCCGGAGTCGAGCGGTGGGTGTACACCGAGCAATTCGCCGGTCCCATTCACAAATGGTACGTCGAGTTTGGAAATTTTTTCGCTGCTGTTTTAGGATATTTCTGGGCCAGTCCGTTGCTCTCCAAGCGACCACCCGATCGCAGGTTCTTTCTGTTGGGCATCGGATTCGGTGCCTATCTCATGCTAGTGGGAAATCGTTTTTCCATTTTCTACAGCTGGGGAAGCTTTTTCGCGATGCCCTTGGCCGCCATTATGATTGCTCGAGGGGTGCAGCCGGGGGCGGTAGGCACATTCAGCCGTGCGACGCGAGCCATCCTCCTATCCGGCGCGGCTGCAGGCGCAGTTTTCATCGTAGTAGGCGTTTTTCAATCACTCGTTGTCACTCGCGGCTTCGGAACTGACTTCGCTGCGGCGGCACTTCAACAGCGAACACTCGTCGAAACGGGCGAGATGTGGTTCGCTGCCCACGAGCGAATTTTTGTCGAGGGCGGTGGAGATCCACGTGAGGCGCGCGAATTTGTGTTTAACTCGCCTCTCGTGCCATCAGTCCGCAATACCTCGATTCCTTATCTGATGTGGCTGGAGGCTGGCGACTATGCCGTCACAATCCTTGACGCTGGATCCGGGTACGGGGGCGGGTTCCCAGACATTGCTTTCTACCTCGCCGGGGCGCGAGGTGGCTGGCTACTCCTTGCTGCGATGGCCCTCTGCCAGGCGATTCTACTAGTCCTTTTTTGCCGCGCCGTAGTGGCCCGTCAGCCAATACTTGTGTTCTTGGTTTTCTATGTGCTCTATGCCTTTCTGAATTTCAATATCGGCGCGATGCTGAACTTTCTCGTGGCATGGACCTTTTGGGTAAAGGTCGCTGCGCTTCTCGGTTGGATTGTGGTCGAACGATATCGTGTACTCGCGGATCGCGGTACTTCGCTCGTTCCAGAGGCAAAACGCGTATGAGAGTAGAGCGTATCGTGTTCGTATCGCTAGCTGGAAATCAGGCGCAGTTTTTTGCACGTGTTGCGCTCCAGTTGGCGCCGCGGGGTATCAGCGCGGCCGTGGTGAGCTATCACCAGCCTAGCAATGACGCAACAAGGGCAACTGGGATCGCCTGCATCGACGGCTACGAACACTTTCGAAAGCCTCCGGCGGACGGCGAGCTTGGAGGCGCGCTGGCGTCAATGGGCTATGAGATGCCGACTCGCGCGGTAAGCCACGAGCGAATGGCGTACGAGCTCCCCGACGCCGTGCCGCTGCTGCGCAAGCTCTGGCAGTGTACGGACTCATCGCGGTCAATAGTCTCGCAGGAACAATCGTCGCATGCAGGGCGAGTGGCCGTTGTACAGGAACTAGGCGGGTTTTGCCCCGTACTTGGCATGCTCAGGGCTTCAGCGCTTTGCGGCGTATCAAACACATTCCTCGAGCCGTCGTTCTTTCGAGGGCGCCTGTTCTTCACCGATGATACGCTAGCGTCGCCCGTGCCGGAGAGAGAGGCCGACAGCGCGGAACTCGCGGATGCGAGCGCGTATTTGGAATCGGCCCGTGCTTCGGCACTAGCTGTCGTTCCAGATAAAGACGTGTCGCATTATCGCCAACCTTGGCGAAAACTGTTTGACGCGCGAAATGCGGGCCGACTGATTGAGAAGCTTGTCGCAAAGCATGTTCGTGGTCAGCGGGAAGAATTCGAGCACGTCGGTGGACATGTGAGGCGCCATCTTCGAATGGCTCTGGGGGCGCAACGTCTTCACTCGAAGCGCACGAACATGCTTCCTGATCGTTTCGTCTATTTTCCGCTGCACGTACCGGCTGACGTGGCGCTGACTCTGCGGTCCCCGGCCTTCGTGGATCAACTTGCAGTGGTGGACTACCTAGCAAGAACGGTACCCCCGGGCTTCCAAGTCGTAATAAAGGAACACCCAGCGCAGGTCGGAGCTGTGCGGCCCCAAGCCCTGATGGAGCTGATGCTTAGGCATGCAAACGTTACGTATCTAGCCCCCACTATTGGCAACTATGCAGTCGTCGAACGAGCGTCGGCGATAGTCACCATTTGTTCTAAAGCTGGGGCGGAAGCACTTCTCGTTGGCAAGCCCGTAATCGTCCTCGGTGACGCATTCTACCGCGAGGCTCCGGGCGCTTTTGCGGGATCGTCGCTTGCCGATCTCGATCGCCTGTTGCCCGGTGCGTTGGCCGCGAACGCGCCGAGGCGTGAAAGCACGATGAGGTTCTTCGGCGCCGTGTGGGCCCGATCCCGACCGGGTGAAATCTATGGTCAGGCTGCGGCGCATACGTCGGAGTTTGCCGACTCGCTCATCGCACATTTGTCTCGCTCAGAGACGTAGATGCGACCGCTCGTAAGCGTTATTACGCCGGCGTATCGAGCCGCGAACTCTATCGATCGTACGATCGCAAGTGTCTCCACCCAATCGGTCACGAATTGGCAGATGCTGGTCGTTGACGATGCATCGCCCGATGACACCGGACACGTGGTCACACAGTGGGCCCAGAAGGACAGTCGGATTGCATTGCTCCAGTTGAGTAAGAATGGTGGGCCGGCTCGCGCACGAAACGAGGCGATTCGGCAGTCCAAGGGACAGTTTCTGGCTTTCCTTGATTCCGACGATTCGTGGCCGCCCGAGAAGCTAGAGCGGCAACTCGCCTTTATGCGCGCGACCGGAGCGGTCATTTCGTACACTGCGTACCATCGAGCATCGGGTGATCGGGCGATGCGCAGCTCTCAGATACATATCCCCCGCCGACTCACATATAGGGATTTGCTCGGCAATACGGCAATAGCGACTTCGACAGTGGTCCTCGATAGGGACCGACTTGGTTCGCAGGTTCAAATGAAGCCCGTGTTCTATGACGACTTCGCCCTTTGGTGTGACATTCTTCGTGCGGGGCACATCGCATATGGTCTGGACGAAGATTTGATGGAGTACACGGTTGTGCCGGGGTCCTATTCCCGCAATAAAGCCCGGTCGGCCCGCGAGGTGTGGCGGGCCTATCGTCAGGTCGAGCGACTGGGAATGGCCTA
>SXGT01285451.1_pt1 | contig 18572 bp, 16 predicted proteins | sample 3176221 | NCBI WGS metagenome assembly SXGT01 (sample SAMN11356862, study PRJNA531348) | freshwater metagenome | isolation source: freshwater sample F1-120 | place: China: Fuxian Lake, Yuxi | collected 2017-12-25
ACCGGCGACCCGTCGCAAGTCGACCTGCCCGGCAACGTGACATCGGGACTGGGTGACGCAGTGCGCAGGCTTCAGGGCGTGGACGGCATCGGGTTCGTGCAACTCGGCTCTGGCGACGTCGTGCGCCACGCGGTGGTGAGTCGCATCGTCAACGCCTACGACCAGAACCCCGGCACCGAGCGTCCGCGTCGACAGGGTCCGCCGACGTGAAGGCCCGGCGAGTGGCCGCGGCGAAGAAGCCCTCGCGGCAGAAGCAGCCTGCGGCTCTGGGCCAGCCGCAACTCTCAGTCGTCGATCGCGCCCGTCCGCGCTCGGATCTTGCGCGGTTGCGCCGGGTTGCCGCCGCAGCGCTCTTGGTGGGAGGGCGTGAGGAGATGGCGGTGTCGCTGCTGCTGACCGGCGACCGGGAGATCGCCGCCTTGCACGCGCAGTTCCTCGGTGATGCGACGCCGACCGACGTGATTTCCTTCGAGATCGATGGCTCGGCAGAAGTCGTCGTGAGCGTGGACACTGCGAAGCGCTGCGCCAAGGAGCGCGGCCATGCGTGGGCGGACGAAGTCGCGCTCTACGTTGCGCACGGAATCCTGCATGCCTGCGGTTTCGACGACATCGCCAAGAAGGACCGCGTGCAGATGCGCAAGGCAGAGCGTCGCGTGATGGCGATGCTCGGCATCGAGATCGACGACGTCGACGCGTGATCGCGGGTGCTGATGCGTCGCATGGTGCTTGTTGCGTAGAGATCGCCTTCGACTAGTCGTTGCGCGTCGCGTTGCAGGTGCGTTATGGTGCGCCGCCGTCCGATGATCCGCGTCGATCCTGCATTTCGTCGCGACGGTGAGCAGCCCCAAGGCATCGAAGCCGGAGCGGCAGCGAACGCGTCGAGTGAACCGAGCGTGCCCGCTCGTGGTGCAAGCGTCGGCCCGCGCGAAGGTCTGGCCGCGAAGTCGATGGACGTCGAGGACACGCTGCGTCGTTACCGTCGGCGCAAGAGTTCGCGGTTGCGCGATCAGGTCGTTGCGGAGTTGCACGCGACGGTCGACTCGATGGCGCGCCGGCTGTCCTCCCGCCTGCCGCCGAGCGTCGACCTGCACGACCTCGTGCACGCCGGGGTCTCAGGCCTGATCCAGGCGATCGAGAACTACGACCCGGTGCTCTGCGACCAGTTCGCTGCGTTCGCCAAGATCCGGATCCGCGGTGCGATGCTCGACGAACTCCGCCAGATGGACTCGGTGCCGCGGCCGCTGCGCCGCCGCTTGCGCGAGCGCGAGTCCGCCGCGCAGCGGCTTCGTGCCGATTTGCAGCGCGAGCCGACCGAGGCTGAGTTGGCGCAAGCGCTCGGCGTGTCCTTGGCGGATCTGCAGACGCGCTATTCGCGGAAGGGCGAGCAGCATGCTCTTGGCGGGACCGGCGACGGGGAGTCAGACACCTTTGACATCATGGATTCGCTGGCCGACCAGGGCGTCGAGCCGCCGATCGAATCCGCGTCGCGGCAAGAACTCGTCGCGAAGATCCAGGAGAGCCTCGACCCGATCGAATGGCGGGTCCTGCAATTGCACTACCTGGAAGGGATGACGGGCCGCGACATCGCGCGCCGATTGCGGCTGTCGGCGTCGCGCATCTGCCAGATCCACGGCAGGGTGCTCGACCGGCTCAAGCAGCAGATGGTCGAGCGCGAAGAACGGCCCGACGCCGGCTCCGGTGACTTGTCGCACTGACGACGACAGGTTCGCGCCGCAGGTGGCGCGTCATTGCCTGTCCTCTTAGCCTCTTTCGCCGCGATGTCCCATTCCGTTGAGCGCCGGCCTTGCCCGATGTCGGGCACGGACCGATTTTCCTATCGCGGTCGCGACCTGTGGTGCGAGGACTCGCGCATCGAGGATCTGGCGGAGGAGCATGGCACTCCGCTCTACGTCTACAGCGCAGCGTGCATTCGTGACCGCTGGCGCGAAGTGCGGCTCGCATTCGGCCCTGACGCGCAGATTTGCTACGCGGTCAAGGCGAACTCAAACCTTGCGATCCTGCAGTTGCTGGCGTCGCTCGGCGCCGGTTTCGATCTCGTCAGCGGCGGCGAGTTGTTGCGAGTGCAGAGGGCCGGCGTCGACGCATCGCGCGCGATCTTCGCTGGTGCGGGCAAGCAGCGGTGGGAGATCGAACTGGCTGCGAAACTCGGTGTGCGTGCCTTCCAGGTCGAGTCGCCGCACGAGATCGAGTTGTTGTCCGCCGTCGCGAAGGCCATGGCGAAGCGGCTCCCCGTCGCGCTGCGTGTCAATCCAGGCGTCGCCGTGGACACGCACGCCTACATCGCGACCGCCAAGCGCGACAGCAAGTTCGGCGTCGAACTGGAGCGCGCGGGCGAGGCCGTGGCGCGCATCGTCCGCGACCCGGGCTTGCAGCTCGTGGGCTACCACGTGCACCTCGGCAGCCAGTTGCGCGAAGTTGCGCCCTACGTGCGCGCCTTCGAGCGCGTGGCGGAGTTCATGGACGGCGCCGAGCAGCGTCGCGCGGGAGTGCGCCACTACGACCTCGGCGGTGGCTTCGGCATCCAATACGGACACGGGGCGGCCTTCCCGTTGGTTGAACTCGCCTCCACGTTGACTGCGCTTGCTGCATCGCGCGGGCTCCAACTCATGCTCGAACCGGGCCGCTACCTGGTCGGCGACGCCGGCGTCCTGGTAGCCGAGGTTCTTGGGCACAAGCGCGCGGGCGACACCGACTTTGTCCTCGTCGACGCGGCGATGAACGACCTGATGCGGCCCAGCCTCTACTCGGCGGAGCACCCGGTGGTGCCGTGCCGCGACGAGGGGCGGGCGGAAGCCAAGGTCGATGTCGTCGGACCGGTTTGCGAGAGCGGCGATTTCTTGGCTCGCGGGCGCGCGCTGCCGCGGCTCGAAATCGGCGAACGGATCGCCGTGCTCGCAACGGGCGCCTACGGCGCCAGCATGGCGTCGTGCTACAACTCGCGTCGCCGTCCAGCCGAGGTTCTCGTCGATGGCGCGGGCCATCGACGGATCCGACGGCGCGAGACCTTTGAAGAACTGTGGGCCGGCGAAGAGCCAACCGAGGACACCGCATGACCAAGATCGCAGCCATTCTTCGTTCGCGCGTCGTTGCGCAGACTGCACTGCTGTTCGTCCTTTGCGCATTGCTGTCGTCGTGCAGTTGGTTGCGCGGCGAGTTCGCGGCCGCAAACCGTCTGCCCGCGAGCTGCAAGAACCCGGAAGGCGCGCAGATTGCTGCCGGCGCGCTCTCGCGCCCATAGCGCCACGATGGTGTCGCCGCGATTGCGCCTTCTCGCTGCGGCTGCGCTAGGCGCGGGTCGCATCGACGTGGCACCGACGGCGACTGCCTTGTTGTCGTATGGCCGCGGTGAGCATCCGATCTGCGGCGACGAAGTCGAAGTCGACCTGGTGACCGAGGCTGGTCGCATCACGGACTTGCGATGGCGAGCGAAAGGATGCCCGGCGACCTATGCCGTGGCCGCCGCGGCGCACCAAGCCTTGGTCGGAGCCGAGGTCCGCGATGCTGCCGCTTGCTTGCGCGCGGAGTTGGCGCGGCTTGGTGACCTTGGCGCTGCGGATCGGCATGCCGAGGCGATGTTCGGTCGCGCGATGACGCAAGCGATCGAGCGAGCTTCTCGCGGATGATCGCCGTTCCCGGCGCGTGGATCAGCGGCGCCAATCGGTGTCGCGACCGCACGCGGCGCAGGCGAAGCGGGCAGTCTGTGGTGCGCCATTCTCGAAGGTCGCCACGCGCGCGCCGCATCGGCAAACCGCACCGACGAGCCGCGCTGGAGTGCCGACGACGAGTCCATGCGCCTCGATGTTGCGGGTGACGACGCTGCCCATCCCGACCATGCAGTAGGCGCCGAGCTCGATGCCAGGACCGATGGTGCAATTCGCCCCGATCGAAGCGCCGCGGCGGACCGTGGTCGCTTGTGTTTGTTCGCCTGGCTCGCTGGGCAAGAGCCCGCGCAGGTCCGGATCGCAGGCCCGCGGCGTTCGATCGTTCGTGAACACCGTGTGCGCCGCGATGAGCGCGCCGTCTTCGATCGTCACGCCGGCGCACACGTAGACGTTGGCGTTGAGTTTGCACAGGTCGCCGACGGTCGCGCCGCCGGCGACGTAGGTTTTTTCGCCGATGATGCAGTCGCAACCGATGCGCGCGCCGCTGCGCAGGTGCGCGGAGTCCCAGACCGAGGTGCCGTCGCCGACGAGCGCGCCCGGTTCCACGATTGCCGTCGCGTGGATGCGAGGCGCCTGCTTGTGGTCCTTGGGGCTCATGTTGCGCAGTGTGCCGTCCGCGGCAGTTCGTGCCACCTCTGCTCGCGCGCAGAGCGATAGGCCGCTTCGAGCGCCCGCACCGAAGCCATGGCATCGGCGTCGGTCACCACGAGCGAGGCGTTGCCCAAGATCGCGGCCGCGAAGTTCTCCAATTGTCGAGCGAAGGCGCCCACCTTGTCGTAGCCGTCGCCAAAACGTGTCCAGCCGTCGGCCCCTTTGAGCTTGTAGCGCGACTCGGTCCACCCGACTTCGATCGTGCCGTGCTCGCCGTAGAGACGAACGTAGGCCGGCGCTTCCTTGTGCAGGCTCCACGACAGGTCGATCGATCCCATCGCGCCGGATTCTGACTCGAACAGCAAGCGGGCCGTGTCTTCGACGGCGATCGGCTGCAAGGGCTTGCCGAACATCGCCTGCACCCGCGCGAGCGGGCCGAGCAAGAAGCGCGCGATGTCGACGGAGTGGCAGCCGTTGTCGATCAGCACGCCGCCGCCCGAGACGCGCGGGTCCGAGTTCCATCGCTTCGTCATGTCGACGCGGGAGCAGAACACATTCTCGAACATCGCGACGGATCCGATCAGGCCTTGCTCGAGCAGTTGCTTGCAGCGCGCGATGTCGGTCGTGTAGCGAAACTTGGATCCCATCGTCAGCAGGCGCCCGCTGCGCGAAGCAGCGCCGAGCATGCTCTCGGCTTCTGCGACCGAAGGCGCGAGCGGCTTCTCGCAGAGCACATGGAGGCCGGCTTCCAGCAGCGCCACCGACAACGACGCGTGCGAGTTCGGTGGCGTGAGCAACAGTGCCGCGTCCGCGCGCCCGCCGCGAAGGATCCACGTGAGCGCGTCCGTGGTTGCTTCTGCGCCGCAGCGTTCGGCTGCCGCGCGCGCGCGCGATTCGTCGAGGTCGGCGCAGGCGACGACGCGGAATCCCGGCACGCTTACCAACGCATCGAGATAGGCATTCGCGATGCCGCCGCAGCCGATGACGAACAGGCGCAGGGAGTCAACCATGGCTGAGCGCCTTGGCCTCGTCTCGGATCACGTCGCAGACGATCGCGACATGGCGGTCCTCATATAGCTCGTCGATCGGCAGCACGATGACGCTGTCCAGCGCCGCCACTGCGCCTCCGTAGTCCGCGCGGCGGAACAAGGGCTGCGCCTGCGATCGACGAGGATTGTGTTCGAGTGGCAGTCGCGTGACCGGGTGGGCATCGAAGTCGCGGAACAGCTCGCACTCGAAGGCGGGCTTCTGCACGTAGCGCGGCGCGCAGAACACGCCCCGCGCCTTCATGCGCGCGCCGAGCGCGACGGCGCCGCCTGCGATCTGCCTCGGGTCGACGAAGAACGCATACTTCCACCAGGAGTGCATCCCGCCGTCGGGGTCCTGCGGCAGACGCAGGCCAGGGACGTCCAACAGAAGGCGCGTGATCGCCGCGGCCACGCGACGACGATTCTGGATCACCCAGTCGAGCTTTCGCAGTTGCGGCAGCGCGACTGCGCCCTGCAGTTCGGTCATGCGCGCGTTGGGCGCGGGGAAGTAGTGGTCTGGCGCCGGGTCGCCATAGCCCCAAGCCTTGTTGACGAACAAGAACATGCGGCGCGCGAGGTCCGCGTCGTCGGTCGCGACGACGCCGCCTTCGCCAGTGGTCATGTGCTTGCCCTGCTGCAGGCTGAAGCACGCGATGCTGCCGAAGGATCCGGCGCGGCCCGCGCTCGATGTTGCACCAAAGGCCTGCGCACAGTCTTCGATCACCGGGATGCCGCGCGCGCTTGCGAGCGTGAGGATCGGCTCCATCTCGCAGACCAAGCCGAAGAGGTGCGTGACGATGATGGCGCGGGTGCGGTCGGTGAGCTGGGCCGCGATCGTGTCTGCATGCACGTTCATCGTGCGCGGGTCGACGTCGGCAAAGACCGGCACTCCGCCCTCGTAGCAGATGCACGCGAGCGCGCCCATGTCGGTGATCGGCGTCGTGACGACCTCGTCACCGGCCGACAGGCGCAGGGACGCGATCGCGGCGTGCACCGCTGCGCTGCCCGACGAGCAGGCGATCGCGTGCCGACTGCCGATGTGCGCGGCGAACTCGCGCTCGAATGTCGCCACGAACGTGCCCTTCGTCGAATTGAGCGTGCCACTACGGATTGCTCGCGCGGTCGACTCGCACTCCTCGGCGCCGAGCGTGCGGCCGGTGAAATCGCCGTCGCTCGGCAGTTCGGGTGCAGCGGTTCCGACGCTCGGCATCGCGAGCAGCGTGCGCAACGACTCTGCAGTCAGGCCGCCCACATAGGGCGACGCAAAGGGGCCTCTGGCATCGAGCGCGATCTCGAGCGCGCGCGCCACGGCCCGCGGCTCGTCGCCGGCGATGCGGTTTGCGCCGCAGGCGACTGTCTCCGGCCGCGCGGTCTGCCAAGCGACGGTCGTGCACGGGGCTCCGAGCGCGCAGGCGAAGGTCGCTGCGTCGTCGCAGTCGGTGACGACCGCAGTGGCGCCGACGAGGTCTGCGAGGTCGCCGCAGTCAAAGACGCGGAGTCCGCGTGCTGCTGCGACCAGACTGATTGCTTGCCGCAGCGCATCGCGGTCTTGCTTGCCGTGCAGCAGCAAGGCAACGACTCGGCTCTCTCGCTTGCTTATGAGGCGCTGCGCCGCCGCTGCGAGGCCGCAGCCTGCGAGCAGCGTGCGGCGGACATCGATGCCATCGCGGCGAAGGTTGTCGCGTTGGAGCGAGGTTGCGCACAAAAGGAAATCCGCGCGGCGATCGAGCTCGCGGGATGCGCGGTCATCGACGAATGCGCGCGCGCCGGCGTCGACGCGAAGGATGCGCGCGCCGCTGGTGGCCATCGCTGCAGCCAGCGCGAGCGTGCCTTCGTCTGCGTGCGCAATGGCGATCAACGCTCCAGCAAAGCTCTCCTTCGGCGGCGCCGGAGCAGCATCGGGCGGCATGCCCAACAAGATCGCGGCCGCGCGCTGCGCCGCCGATCCGACAAAGACCCAGGCCACGCGGCGTCCGATTGCAGCCAGAGCCGCCGCGACGGGAGCCATGCGCGCAGCGCACGCTGGCGTCGCAGAGATACAGAGCGCGAGATCCACTTCGTGCGCAGCGGCTTTCAGCCTGGGCCAGGTCGCTGGTCGAGGCGAACCGCGACGTGCGAGAGGAGGTCGTTCACGCGCGCCTCGATGCGGTTCACCTTGGCGACGTTGTCCAGCACGATTGCTTTCTTGGCATTGGACGGCAAGAAGATCAGTCGGCCGCTGCGCAACAGCAGGTACTCGACCATGTCGTAGATCTCCTTGTTCATCTCGAGCCCGTCGGTTGACCAGCGCGTGATGTCGCCGAGGTAACCGTGGTGGTGCAGGATCTCGCGCGCGTTCACTTCGTAGTAGTGGAAGCGGGCGTTGATGAAGACGAGCAGGAACAGGAAGCCAAGGAATCCGGCGAGGAACCCGTAGAATGCGGTGTTCATCTCGATATCGATGCCCCCGAACAGGCGCGACAGAAAGCCGCCGACGTCCCACTTGGTGTCGGCGAGCAACAAGCCGAGCACGATTGCGATCAGGCCGACGACGATCGTGATCGACTTGATGCGCGAGAAGTCGAAGCTGAACACCAGCAAGTTCAGGCAGAACAGCAGCATGAACCAGTTGCCGACGGCCCGTGATTCGGCTCCGAACATCGACAGCAAGAAGCACAAGCAGGCTGCGATGAAGGTCGGATAGAGGAACACGACCTTGGGCCAGGGGCGAATGATGACGCTCTCTGGCGCTTGCGGCTCGGCGACCGAGGCTGCGGGTGCTGGGGCGTTGCCGGGCGGAGTCTGTGTCATGGTGCCTGATACGCAGGAGTGGGTGGAGGATTCTGGCTGCTTGATGGCGGGCAGGAAAGCCCGCGGCGACTTTGGCGTGGCATTCCTGCATGGCCGTGCGCTCCGTGCCCTCGCCCAGCGCGCAACCGGGAAATCGCGCCGAGCGTGTGCTACACCGTCTCCGTGATTCCGCGTCTTGCATCGCAGTCCGTGGCGTCCGGCTTCTGGTCCTGGCTCTTCGTCGGGTTGATGTTGGCCGCAAGCTGCGGCGGCAACCTCAAACCGATGCAGGAACCGGCTCCTGATGCGGCCCCGCGCGTTCAGCTGCTGATCGTGCCGGTGACCGGGGTGCTCGGGACCCAAGAACTCGCCCTGTGCCACCGCGCGCTGCGGCAAGCGGAGCAGGAAGGGTGCAATGTCGTGTTCCGCTTCGAGGATGCCGGCGGCGACTCGGAGTCGCGGAGTGACGTTCAGGCGCTGCTGGACCACATCGAAGGCGTCCGCGGCAAGGTCGGCACGACCGCGGTGCTCCGAGGCAAGGTCCGCGGCGGCGCGGCCTATGCGGCCTTGCTTTGCGATCAGGCGTGGTTTCTGCGCGGCGGCGACATCGGCTCGATCACGCCGATGCCGACCTTTGACGAGCAGATTGCGGAGTGGACCGACGACTCTGCGGCGGGCCGTCGCTTCCGGGCGTTTGGCGCGGAGATGAAGGAGCGGCTGCAAAGGCGCGCGCAGAAGCTCACGGCCGAAGCGGCGCGGCTCTGCGAGGGCATGGTCGATCCGTCGCTGCAACTCGTGCGCGTGCGCGTGCGAGAACGCGGCCTCGAGGCGGAGCGTGTCGTCGATCAGAAGGAACTGACGGGCCTGCAAGGCGCGGGCGCGACGATTCTCGATCAGGCTGAAGTCACACGACCGGTGGTCCTTGGCGACAAGGAAGCGGAGGCGGCGCGGATCACGAGCGGCACGGTCCAATCCCTGGAACAACTGTGCGCTGATGTGCTCGGCATCGACCCGAAGGAGTGCTTCGAACTTGAGTATGCGTGGATCGAACGCATGGTCGCGTGGCTCGAGTTGTTCCAGCCGGCCTTCCTCGTGCTCGGGCTCGTGCTGCTGGTGCTGGAGATCAAGACCCCTGGGGTCGGCCTGCCCGGTCTGTTCGGCACGGCCTTTTTGGCGTTGGCCTTGTTCTACAACTGGCTCGTCGGCCTCGCCGAGATCCCCGAGATCGCCTTGTTCTTCCTCGGCATCGCGTCGCTGGCGACAGAGATCTTCTTGATGCCAGGCGTGGTGGTCTTTGGCGCGATCGGCTTCGTCTTTCTGGTCGCGTCGCTGGTGCTCAGTCGGCAGACCTTCGTCTTGCCGGACACCGTGTCGCAACAGGAGATCCTGTTTCACAACCTGCTGCAGCTGACCGGCCTGTTCGTCGCAGTGATCGTCTTTGCGTCGTTGCTCTGGCGGTTGTTGCCGCGCATTCCGGTGCTCAATCGGCTGTGCCTGCCGCCACAGCCGTCGCCGGGTCCCGCGGCCGTGCGCCCGTCCGATCCCGCCGCGCAGCAGCAGATCGCAGCGCTGGTGGGGCAGACCGCGCGCGCGGCAACGGTGCTGCGTCCATCGGGCGCGGTCGAGGTCGGCGGCGAGCGCTACGACGTGGTGACCGAAGGCGAGTTCGTCGAGGCGGGCGCGCTCGTTCGCATCGTCGCCGTGCACGGCAACCGCATCGTGGTCGAGCGAGCAATCATGGACGCGCAACGAGGCAGCGTCGGTGTGCTGCTGCTGATCGCGGTGCTCGGCGTCGTGTTGCTGGTCGCCGAGGTCTTCTTCGTCTCGTTCGGCGTGCTGATGGTGATGTCTGGCGGCGCGCTGGTCACGGCGGTGTTTCTCGCCTTTCAAGAAAGTCAGACGCTCGGCATCGCCTTCTTGATCGGCGAAGCGATCGTGGCGCCCATAGCGCTCTGGCAGGCCTTTCGCATCATGCCGCGGACCCGACTGGGTCGCGCACTGATGCTCGAGGGCATGAAACGCGAGGAAGTGCTCGGGGCTGTCGGGGACCCGAGCATGGTCTCACTGCTGCACAAGCGTGGCGTCGCGCTGTCGCCCCTGCGGCCCGCCGGTTTCGCGCGCATCGATGGCCACAGGGTCGACGTGCAGACGCGGGGCGAGATGATCGAGCAAGGCAGCGAAATCGAAGTCTTCGAAGCCAACGCCAATCGCGTCATCGTGCGCCTGGTCGCAGCTTCGGCAAAGTCCGCGAACTCCTGAAAGCAAACCAATGATCGCAAGAGCCGGTGAACTCGGTTTGGGCACGTGGGTCGTCATCGCCCTGCTCGCCCTTCTCCTCGTCCTCGTCCTGATCCTCTTCAAGTTCGTGAACCTGTGGGTTCAGGCGGTGATGACGCGCACAGAGATCAGCTTGTTCCAACTGGTCGGCATGTCGTTGCGCAAGGTCAACCCGACCGTGATCGTTCGCGCGATGATCAGCGCGACGCAGGCGGGCGTGCCGTTGACGACGCGTCAGGTCGAGGCGCATTACCTCGCCGGCGGCAACGTGCTCAACGTCGTGCGTGCGCTGATCGCCGCAGACCGCGCCGCCATCGATCTCGACTTCAATCGCGCTGCCGCGATCGACCTCGCCGGCCGTGACGTGCTGGACGCGGTGCAAACCTGCGTCAATCCCAAGGTCATCGACTGCCCGGTCGACGGCAAGGTCGCGGCGATGGCCAAGGACGGCATTCAGGTCCTCGCCAAAGCGCGCGTGACGGTGCGCACCAACATCCAGCGCCTCGTCGGCGGCGCCACCGAAGAGACGATCATCGCGCGCGTCGGCGAAGGCATCGTCAGCACGATCGGCAGCAGCAACTCGCACAAGGATGTGCTCGAGAACCCCGACCGCATCAGCAAGGGAGTGTTGGCCAAGGGGCTCGATGCGGGCACCGCCTTCGAGATCCTGTCGATCGACATCGCCGACGTCGACATCGGCGACAACATCGGTGCGCGGCTTCAGGCAGATCAGGCTGAGGCCGACAAGCGCGTTGCGCAAGCCGCCGCGGAGAGCCGTCGCGCGATGGCAGTTGCGGCGGAGCAGGAGAACATCGCTGAGATCGCGACGAATCGCGCCAAGTTCGTGCTGGCCGAGGCCGAGGTGCCGAAGGCGATGGCCGAGGCCTTCCGGAGCGGCAATCTCGGGATCATGGACTACCAGCGCATGAAGAACATCGAGGCCGACACTCGCATGCGCGGCCAGATTGCAGCTGGCGAAGAAGCGACCCAACAGCAGGCGCGCGACCGGCGCAGCCACCCCAATCAGTGATGATCGCGCTGCCGCAGAATCCGCTGCCCGATCTGATCGGGCGGCTCTTGCGCGAACCGCTCGTGCTGCTGCTGCTCGTCAGCTGGGTGCTCGGCGGACTGGGCAAGGTCTTGCAGGCGAAGCGAAAGCGCGACGAGCTGGCGCGGCAACAGCCAGCGGCGAAGGGCGACTTCGGCTCGCCGCCGCCGATCGCACGGCGAGAGATCCCGCGGCGTCGGACGGCCGAAGAAGTCGCAGCCGAGATGCGCCGTGTGTTGGGCATGGATCCAGCGCCACCAGTCCCGGCCGCTAGCCCAACGTCGCTGTCGCGGCCCGAACCCGAGACACGGCGCCGCGAAGCATCCGAAGGCGATCGTGGTCCGCAGCCGATGCGCGTCTCGCAACTCGGCAAGGTCAGCACCCACGTCGATCCGCATGTGGGCGATACGGTCATGCGCCGCGCGGCCCCGCTGTCCGGCGGCGTCGCGGCGCACGAGATGGGCACGCTTGGTGGCCGTCATCACGCTCCCGTAGCGGTGGCCGCGGAGCGGGCGCGTGGCCTGATCGACTTGTCGGACTTGTCGCGTGCGTTCGTGCTGCGCGAGTTGCTCGACGCGCCGCGCGCGTTGCGCGGCTGGGATATCTAAAGCGAAGGGCCGCTCGCGCGGCCCTTTGTCACTTGCCTGGCATCATCGGTGCGGCGGGCATCGCGCGACCCTTGCCCCGGTACTTCTCCCAGAGTTCGGGGTCGACTTCGGGGCGGCGCTGCTGCACGCCCAACTCGAAGCCGACGTCGTAGACCCAGCGCGAGATGCGGAGCAACTTCTCGTAGTTGATCTTGTCCGGCGTGTCCGTCGTCTGGTGATAGTCGCGGTGCAGGCCAGTGAAGAAGAACGCGATCGGAATGCCCAGTCGCGCGAAGTTGGCGTGGTCGCTGCGGTCGAACATCTTCTCCTGGTCCCACTCGATCTCGAGACCGATGTTCTCGTTGCGTTGCAGGCAAAGGTCGTGGAGCGCAGGCGACAGTTTCTGCGTGCCGACGAGGTGCACGGTGTTGAGGTTGTTCGCGGCCAGTTCGCCGGCGTCGCCTTCCATGTTCTCCTCCTCGTCACGACCGATCATGTCCATCTGCAGTTCGGCGATGATCGACTCGGCTGCGACGGGCAGGTTGTCGGCGAGGTAGCGAGAACCCAGCAGGCCCATCTCTTCGCCGCAGAAGCACACGAACAGCACGCTGCGCGCGGGTCGGGTGCCGTTCTTCGCGAACATCTGGCTCACTGCCATCACGCCGGTCGTGCCCGAGCCATCGTCGTCCGCGCCGGGATAGACGTTGCCATTCGAGCGACCAAGGTGGTCGAGGTGGCTGCCGATCATCACGTATTCGGCGGCGAGCTTGGGATCGCTGCCTTTCAGCAGACCGACGACGTTGTAGGCGGGGGCTGGCTTCTCATCGACGGCGATCTCGATGCTTGCCTTCACGTTCAACGCGTGCACACCGGCAGCAGGCATCTCGGTCTTGCCGGCGAGCTGGAGCAGATGCTTTTGGTCGTCGCCGCCGAAGCTCAGGCTGGTCGGCATCCGGCCGCGCGCTCGCGCCGCTGGATTGCCGGCGCCTGGGCCACTGCTGCCGACGAGTCCGCCGGTGACCGCTTCTTGTTGCATGAACAAGACGGCTGCCGCGCCCTTGCCTTGCACCGTGCGCAGAGCTTGGAACTGGCGGCGCGTGGCATTCGATCGGCCGCGTCGCTCTCCCGTCGGTTCGGGCATTGGCGGGAAGGCGATGACGACGACCTTGCCTTGCACGTCGGTGTCCTCGAGGTCCTCGCCATCCGCCCAGACCACGAGCAGCGCATCGCCGTTGGCCGACATCGAAGCGTTGGCCGAACCCTGCAGGCGCGCGCCTGGCACCACGACCTTGGTCTCGCCTTTCGCAAAGGTCACCGACGTCGCATCGAGCTTCGGTTCGCGCGCGGTCCAGGGCATAGCCTGAAACCACTCGCCCTTGGCGCCGGGCTCGAGACCGAGCGCAATGAAGTGGTCGCGCACGTATTCAGCCGCGAGTTGGAAACCAGGCTGGCCAGTGCCACGGCCCGCGAGCTCTGGGCCGGCCAAGTGGTGCAGCCACTGCTTCGCTTCGGCGATCGTGACCGCGTCGCCGCCCTGCTTGCGGTCGTCGGGAAGGCTCTTTGTCTGGGCCGCCGCGGCGGCGACCAGGAAGGCCACAAGGAATGCGGAGAGTGGTCGGGAGGTCTGGTTCATGCCCATTGTTGGCGTCGAGGTCGCTCGCTCGGAGTTTCGAGGAGGCGCGTTCTACGGACCTTGGTGGTCGACTGCGAGGCCCGGTGCGCAATGAGTGCGCAACGTCTGCTGCTTCAGGGCAGGATTCGTCGCAGGATGCGGGATGACCAGACGGCTTCCGGGTGGTTGTCCCTTGGATCGGTGCGGTGCTGCACGTCGTCCGGCTCTCCAAGCGGGCGCCGGTCGAACTGCAGCGTTCGCGGCATGCGGAGGATCGCAGTTCGCAGCTGCGACAGGTCTTCAGTCGGGTCCAATGCCGCAAAGCCCTGGCTTTGCCTCAATAGCCCGAAGCGGTCCTGTTCGCGGTCGACCAGGGCAACGGCACTGTCGGCCATCGCGCGCGCCCGCTCGCTCTCGCGGCGGGCGACGGTCGAGGCCACGGTTCCGGCGTTGCCAAGGTCCGCCTCGTCGGTCGCTAACTGGGTCGCTCGTTCTCGCACTTGGCCGAGGTCGCGCGCGACGGCGGTCGGCGACAAGAACTGGTCAACGATGCGCGCCGCCGAGCGGACTGGAGCGCCGAGCGGTCTCGGTCGATCCTGAGTCGGTTCGGTCTGGCACGCGCCGAGCGCGAGGGCCAGCAACACCCACATACGGCCATGCAGGTGTTCTGCTGCCAGTCCCTGTTCGTGCGTGCGATGCGCCATTGTCGGGACTCGCGCTCGGCTCAACTGCCGCGCAGCGAGACCAAGGGATCATGCCTCGCCGCCCGGAACGCGGGAAGCGCGGACACGATGGCGCCGACCAATAGAGCGACGCCGGCGACCTGGAGGATCCAAAGCGGATCCAACTCGTGCGGCACGCGGTCGAGGTTGTAGACCTTGACCGGGAACAGATCGACGCCGGCGAGCCACAGCACGAACTGGCGGAACTCTTCGAGGTAGATCGCCGACAGGCATCCGATCACCGTCCCTAGCACGATGCCGATCGCCGTGATCGAGAGGCCGCACGACAGAAAGACCGTCATCACGCCGCGCGGCGAGCCGCCGAGCGCGCAGAGGATGCCGATGTCGGAGGTCTTCTCCGCGACCATCATCGACAAGGTCGCATACATGAGCACTGCGGCGACGACCATGATGACGATGAGGATGATCTTCATCAGCGCGCGCTGCCACTCGACGCCTTCGAGGAAGCCGCGGTGTCGCTCGTGCCACGAATACGCGAGCGGCGCGCGCTGGAACTGGCCGCGTTCGAACCCGAGTTCGCGTCGCACGGCGCGCTGCACGCGGTCGGCGGTGGCCTCGGTGTCGGCAGGGTCTTCGACCTTGACTGAGATTTCCTGCACGGCGTCGGGCGGCAACGACAGCATTGCGCGCAGGTCTTCGATGTGGACGAAAGCCGTGTTGCCGTCGTAGCCCGTGTGCCGCGTATGGAAGGCGCCCGCGACAACGAACACCGGTGCATCCTGTCGGTTGCCGCCGATCGCTTCGCCGGTGACCTGCACGAGGCTGCGGCCGCCCCCTTCGCCGCGCTCGACGCGACCCGTGCTGAGCGCGAGCTTGTCGCCGATTCGCAGTCCACTGCGCGCCATCCGTTCTTCGCCGAGCAGGATCGCGGGCAGTCCGTCGATGCGAGCGAGCGGCTTCTGCAAGTCCTTCACGCGTAGTTCGGTCGCGACGGCGACGAGCCACGCGTCGAGCGCTGTGGTCTTGCGGTCCAGGTCCGGATCGACGCCGAGCACCGAGACGAAGGGCGTGTCGCCGCCCTGCATCGCGCCGCGGCCAAGCAACGGCGGCGGCGGCGGCGTCTCGCCGGGGCGGTTCAACAGGCCGAAGTGCACCAGCCGCGGCGAGCAGGCCGCCACGTTGGGCACTTCGTCGATCGCGGTCTGCAGGTCGTGAAAGCGCGCCGAATCCGGCAGAAACCACACCGACACGTCCGCCGACGCGGACCGGACGTGTTCGCCGACGACGCGCAAGAAGCCCGAGAAGATCGAGACGACGACGATCAGCGCCCAGACCCCGAGCGTGACGCCGCCGATGCCGAGCAAGTTGATCGGACGCGACAGCAGGTAGCGCGCGGCGAGGAACAGCCGATACATCAGCCGACGACCATCCCGTCGCGCAGCCGCACCACCCGGTGGCACTTCCTTGCGAGATCTTCGTTGTGGGTCACGAGCAAGAACGCGAGCTGCCGCTCCCGGTTGATGCGGAACAGCATCTGCATCACGTCGTCGGCGGTTTCGGAGTCGAGGTTGCCGGTCGGTTCGTCGGCGAGCACGACGCGTGGGTTCTGCAATAGCGCGCGTGCGATGGCGACGCGCTGACGCTCGCCGCCCGAGAGTTCGGCCGGACGATGCGACAGCCGTTGCGATAGCCCGACTTCGTCGAGGATCTGCTCGGCTGCCGCGCGGGTCGTCCTGCGCTCCTTCCAGTATTGGCAGACCGACTTCTGCATCATCGCTGCGAGCAGCACGTTCTGGATCGCGGTCAGCTCGGGGATGAGATGGTAGAACTGGAAGACGAAGCCGACGAACTGGTGTCGAAGCTTGGCGCGCGCGCCGACCTTGAAGTTGTGGACCGGCTGGCCGTCGAAGCGGATCTCGCCCGACGTCGGCGTGTCGAGCAGTCCGAGCAGGTGCAGCAGCGTCGACTTGCCGGCGCCGCTCGCTCCGAGCAATGCGACCATCTCGCCGCGTTCCACCGCAAGATTGACGCCCTTGAGGATGGGGATCTCGCGCTTGCCGAGCCAGTAGCTCTTCTTCACGTCGTGGGCAGACAGGGCTGGAGCGTTCATTCGTAACTCAGCGACTTGACGGGTTGCATGCGTGCGGCCTTGCGGGCCGGCAGCCAGGCGACGAACAGGGTCAACAGAAAGGAGCCGACTGCGACCGCGACAATCCAGCCGGGCTCGATGCGGTAGGGGACCTTGGGCAGGTCGAACAATGTGCGCGGGAACAGCTCGAACCCGGTCTGCTCGAACAGCCAGTCGTTGATGCCGTTCAAGCTGTGCAAGGTGAGCAGGCCGAGTCCAGCTCCCATGACCACGCCCAGCGCGCCGATGACGAAGCCGCAGCGCGTGAAGATCTGGCCGATGCCGCGCGGCGAGCCGCCGAGCGCGCAGAGGATCCCGATGTCCTTCGTCTTCTGCGTCACCATCATGTGCAGCGTCGCAAAGATCAGGAAGGTCGCGATCAGCATGACCGCGAACAGCACCAGCGTTGTCATTGCGCGTTCGGTGTCGACCGCATCGAGGAACACCGCGTTCTGTTCTTCCCAGGTCAAGGTCTCGGGGCTTGCGCCCGGCCTCGCCTCATTGAGCGCGGTGCGCGCCAGAGTCGTGAGGCGCTGCGCGACGATGCGCAACTGCTCGATCGTCAGGCCATCGGTCGCGCGCACCGCGACATCGGTGCAGAGGTCGACACTGCCGTCGTCGAGTGCGTCGTGGCCCAGCATGCTGCGCAAGGGTTCGATCGGCACGAGCGCGACGGAGTCGTCGAACAATCGTGCGCCGGTCTGAAACGTGCCCGCGAACGCGAACGCCCGCTGCAGCGTCACTGCGCGCGAGGTGCCGTCCTTCGCCGTGACGTAGTCGACGCTCAGCAGATCGAGCGGCGTGCCGACCGTGATCGTGCGGTTGAACCGAGTGCGCTCGCGTCCGAGCAGGATGCCAGGCCACAACGACCGGAACGCAGTCGCTGCCTCGGGCACTGCGAGCCCGAGCCGCTTGCGCGCGCGCAGCTCGTCCGCGGCCGGGACCTGCAACTCCGGACCGAGCTGCGGCGCGCTGTGGTCCATGCCGTCCCGCAGCGAGCGCGTCCGCGCGCGTTCGATCCAGTCGTCAAATGCCGTGACCTCGCGTTCGCGGGCAGGATCGACGCCGACCAGTTGGACGAAGCTGCTGTCGACGTTGCTGAACTCCAGCTCGATCGACTGCATGGCCGCGTTGCCGGTGCGTTGGAAGAAGGTGCCGTAGTGGCGAAGCCTCGGCGCGAGCGCGACGACGTCGGGGTCGTTCTTCAGCGCCGACTGCAGCAGCGCAAAGCTCGTTGCGTGCGGCAGGGTCGTGACCAGGAGGTCCGGCGAGCTGCGGCGCACGTCGGTGCGGATGTCCTCGATGAATCCCGAGAAGACGCCGCGCACGACGATCAGCGACCAGACAGCGACGATCACGCCGATGGTCCCGAGCACATTGACCCAGCGCCGCTGCAGATAGCGCAGGGCGAGCGCCCACGAGAACATCGGCCCCAAGTCAGCTCTCCGTGACAGGCTTCGCGGCGTCGACTTCGCCCGCCAGTTCTGCGGCGGCGTCGAGCCGGCGCAGCAGCGGGAACAGCACGACGTCGCGGATCGAGTTGCTGCCCGACAGCAGCATGCAGAGTCGGTCGATGCCGATGCCGAGGCCGCCAGCGGGGGGCATGCCGTACTCGAGCGCACTGACGTAGTCGATGTCCATCTCGCTCGAGTGCTCCTCGTCCTTGTGCCGCAGCTGGTCGACGAAACGCTGCTCCTGGTCGATCGGATCGTTCAGCTCGCTGAACGCATTGCCGAGTTCCATGCCGCAGACGAAGAACTCGAATCGCTCGGTGACGCGCGGCTCGCTCGGGAGGCGCTTGGCCAGTGGACTGATCGGCGCCGGGTAGTCGTAGACGAAGATGGGGCCCTGCAGCGTGTCCTCGACGGTCGCCTCGAACACGTCGTTGGCGAGCGTGTGCGGCGCTATGCCATCGGTCTGCAGCTTGAGCGCCTTGGCGCGACGCACGACCGCTTCGTGATCGAACCAGTCGAGCCCGTCATTGTGCTGGCGGAACAGGTCGAGATAGGCAGCCTTCGCAAACGGCGGCTTCAGGTCGAACTGCTTGTCGCGGAAGTTCACGACAGTGCGGCCACCGAGCACCCGGTCGCAGAGATGGGCGAAGAGGCCCTCGACGCGCGCCATGATGTCGCGGTAGTCGGCCCACGCCTCGTAGCTCTCGAGCAT
>SXGT01255091.1_pt1 | contig 18571 bp, 12 predicted proteins | sample 3176221 | NCBI WGS metagenome assembly SXGT01 (sample SAMN11356862, study PRJNA531348) | freshwater metagenome | isolation source: freshwater sample F1-120 | place: China: Fuxian Lake, Yuxi | collected 2017-12-25
GAAACCGAGGACACGACGATCGCGGACGTCGCGGTTGCGACCAACGCGGGACAAATCAAGACGGGGTCCCTGTGCCGCACCGATCGGACGGCAAAATACAACCAGCTGCTGCGTATCGAGCGGCGGCTCGGGGCGAGAGCCAGGTATCCGGGGACGGCGGCTTTCTACAACCTGCCCAGCTTCGCCAGCTGAGTCGCGACGAAACCGGAACCCCCTCTCTTGCAACCTCCGGAGGTATGACCGGTCGCAGCGATGGCGAACGATGGCGAACGGGGTCGATGCCGGGCACCGGAACGGAAGGTATGAGATCGAGCAGGCGATTCGTCGCTGGCTGGACCCTTGCGGGGTTGCTGGCGTGCGCCCGATGGCCTGGGCCGGCCATCGCGCAAGGCGCCGCCGAGACCACGGTCGCTCAGGACCGCCAGGCACCGCCGGCGACCCGCGCGGAGGTGCTTCGCCGGAAGCGGGAAGCGAAGGCTGAGACGCTCGAGCCCTACGTCATGTCGGACGCCGAATCCCGCGTGTTGGGTTTCGAGGCGATGAACTTTCCGGCGAACATCTTCCAGCGCGGATGGCGGCAGTTTGTCCCGGTCATCGGAGGCATGCCCTCCGGTTCTGGACTCGTCGGCGGTCTTGGCTATCACAACGGTCTCGACGACGAGGCGTTCGAGTTCGACGCCTCCGCGCGCATCTCCACGCGTCTGTTTTCGTCCTACGACGCCGCCGTGCGGTTCCCGGCGGCTGGACGCGCGACGCCGGTGCGCGGGCGCGTGACCTTCCGGAACAGTGACTACCGCGGTCTCCGTTTTTTTGGCCTGGGTGGTGACACACGATCCAGAGATCGGTCCACGTATCAGCTGCTCGAACGCGCGGTGGACGCCGGCGTGGGGGCTCAGCTGGGCCGGTTCGTGACACTCGACGCCCACGCGGGCTGGCTCCGCGCCGAGGCCGAGGAGGGTTTATTTGGCCGGTCTCTCGAGGAGTTGTTCGACCCGGCTGGTGTGCCCGGCTTCGAGACGACGACCGACTATCTCCACTATGGCGGCAGCGTGGAGCTCGACCTACGGGATACCACGGTCCCGGAGGCTGGCGTGGTGCTCCGCGGCGAGCTGGCCCAGTACAACGACCGAGATGCGAGCCGATTCACCTTCAACCGCGTCGCAGCCGAGGTGCAGGTGCATGTGCCGCTGGGCGTGCGGAGCCGAGTGCTCGCGCTACGGGCTCGGACATCGCGGTCGGTGGCCGACGCCGGTAGTGAAGTGCCGTTTTATCTGATGGAGACGCTCGGAGGGGGCAGCACGATCCGCGGGTTTCGGGAGTTTCGGTTCCGCGATGCCCGTACGTTGCTGCTGAGCGCCGAGTATCGCTGGGAACTGTGGACTTACCTCGATTTCGCGGTGTTCGCCGACGCGGGCAAGGTGTTCTCCGAGTCGACGGAGCTCGACCTGCATAATCTGGAGACCGCGGTCGGGTTTGGTCTGCGCGGCCATGGTCCCGGCGGCACGGTCATTCGGTTCGACCTTGCTCGGAGCCGTGAAGCGATCAAGGTACATATCGGAGGGGGGCCGTCGTTTTGACAACCAGCTGCGCACGGCGGATGCGTAACACCGGCCAACGTCAGCAGGTTCGCGGCGCACGCCGTGTCGCACACGCGGTCTCGGCGTGGCGGGTGGTGGTGGCCGGTCTGGCACTCGCCTTCTCGCCTGCGGTCGGGCTTGCACAGGGACCCCCGTTCTATCCCGACGATCCGATCCTGGCCGACACGGACCTGCTGGATGTGACCACCGAGCCGGCCGAGCTGGAACTGAGCGACCTCTTTGATCGCTTTGGGCACATCCTCGCGGACACCGGGGAAGGCGGCGGCGAGGCGCAGAACGTCAACACTCTCGACGAGGTGCCGGACGGGAACTGGTTCGTCAATCGACATGGCGTCCGCCGGCTGACGCTCGAAGAGTTGACGCGCGGTCCGAACACGACGGACGGTCCGAACCCGAATGCGCCGTGGCGGGTGTTCCGGAGCAAGAGCCAGGGGCTGACGCCGGGATTTCAGATCATCGACGATGTCGGCGACCGATACATCATCAAATTCGACCCCGTCGAGGTGCCGGAGCTTGCGTCCGCGGCCGAAGTGATCGCGACCAAGCTGTTCTACGCCATCGGCTATCACACGCCGCAGAACCACATCGTCCGGGTGCGTCCAGACAACTTTGTGATTGACGCGGGCACGACGCTGGAGGACCAGTTCGGAGACGAACGTGAGTTGACAGCCGAACGGCTGGCGCGCGTGCTCCGGGGCGTGCCCCGGCTTGCCGATGGCAGGCTCCGCGTCACCGCAAGCAAGTATCTCGACGGCCAGCCGCTCGGACCCTTTCGCTACTACGGTACCCGCTCCGACGATCCGAACGATGTGATCCCGCACGAACATCGGCGTGAGCTGCGCGGCCTCCGGTTGTTCGCGGCGTGGACCAACCACGACGATACACGGGCGCAGAACACCCAGGACAGCTGGGTGGACGTTGACGGGAGTCGGCATATTCGCCACCACCTCCTGGACTTCGGGTCGACGTTTGGGAGTGGCAGTGTCGAGATACAGCTTGCGAACCTGAGTTTTCAGTACTGGCTCGACATGGCCGAGGTGAAACGCAACTTCCTCGGATTGGGTCTGCGGGCGCCCGCGTATCGCTCGGTCGAATGGCCGGAGTTTCCCACGTATCAGTCTGTTGGGCGGTGGGAATCCGTTGCCTTCGATCCAGCGGCCTGGAAGAACGACTACCCGAACCCTGCGTTCGTGCGCATGACCGACCGCGATGCGTTCTGGGCCGCCAAGATTCTGATGCGCTTCACCGCAGAGGAGCTGTTGGCCCTCGTGCAGACCGGCGAGTACAGCGACCCTGACGCCGAGCGGTACTTTCATCAGGTCCTGGTGGAGCGGCAGCAGAAGAGCGGTCGCTACGCCATGGGGCGGATCAATCCGCTCGATGAATTTGCGCTGACCGGCGCAGGGCTGGAATTCGTGAATTTGGCTGAGCGCTATGGCTTTGCCGCTTCAGGCACCCGCTACCAGACCGCCTGGTCGATCTACGTGAACGGCGCCGACGGTGTCTTGGGGCTTTCTGCGCCGGCGACCGGTACCAGCACCGTGCTCTCGCTCCCCGCTGACCCGCCGCTGGGCGGCGACTCCTACCTGATGGCGGAGATCCGGTCCCTGCATCCTGACTTCCCCGCGTGGGACACCCCGGTTCGGGTCTACCTGCGCCCGGACGGTGACCGGTTTGAGCTGGTCGGCATCGTCCGCTAGCTGCTCGCACCGGGGGGGAACCACATGCCCGGTGCAGGCATCCGTCTACCGGATGGTCTGCAGCTGGTTGTCGACTCGCAGCACGCCCTCGGTCGTGCGGGCGATCTGTTCCATTACGCGCCGCTCGATCTCGCCCTGGACCCAGCCGACCAGCGTGACCGACGAGCGCTCCACGATGATGTGAAACGGAGGGTGACGTGCGTTCCGGAATTGCTCGAAATGGGTATTCCCGAAGATGGACATGGCCAGGCTGCGCCGTAGGTTGGTGTCTTCCGAGGAGGGAGTCATGGTCTGGATCTCGCTCCGCACGTCCTGCACGCCAGGGATTTTCGCCACTCGCTCGAACAGCTCTCCAGCCTTATCCCGGTCCGGGGTGACCCGTCCCCAGAGCGACACGGTACCCTTGTCCACAGCCCCGTCGAGATGGTCGTAGAGCGAGTAGTGCGGATAGTTCTGTACCGCCTTGGCGACCTCCTCGGCGAGGTCGTCGTCGCTTTCAGCGGACGGGAGCTCTATGTCGGTGGCGACCGTTTCGACGCCATCCACATCGAGCGCGCGCCGGATCGCCTCGCTCTTCTGCCAGAACGAGTCGAGCGCCCCCGTGAGCGTGACCTCGGAACCGGTCACGGCGACGTCGAGGCGCTGAAGCGACCGCTCTTTGCGCAACGCCTCACGGATCTCCTCAGCGAGTGGCGCGGCGACCTGCGCCAGCACGGAGCCAGCCGGGAGGCTTAGCGTACCAGCGAACAGGGCGGCTCGTATGGCCACGGTGGCGTAACGCGGCATAGCTTCTCCTTGTCGGGTTGCTCCACTGTTTGTATCACATTGGCGTCGGTCCGAGAGCCGGGCGTCGATCGGGGCCTGACCTCGAGGCCGCTGCACTAGCGCGGGCGTTCGCCGAACAAAGCGGTGAAGATCTGCTGCAGCAGATCTGGTCGCTGGCCGAGCAGGTCGTAGAGGTCCTCACGGTCGATACGCAAGGCGGCGCCTGCCTGCAGGACACGGAGCTGGCGCGGCTCACGCCCCGTATCACCGGCCTGGCCGGCCAGAACTTCCAGTAGCTCGACCACATCGCCAGGTTGCGCCAGCCATGGCGGGTCACTGTTGCCGGGCGTTTCGACCGCGAGGGTGCCCGAGAGCACCACCCACACCACCGGGGGGTCGGCCTCACCCGAGACAATCGCGTCCGGCGACAGGTCGACCTGGTGCGCGATACCAGCGAGATGGCGCATTTCGGTCGCGCTCAGCCGCGAGAACACGGGCACCCGCTGCATGGCCAGCGCTCTTTGAATCGGTGTGAGCGGTTCTCGGCCGGGGCCGACGAGCGCACCGTCGAGATGCCCCTCGAGAATCGCCCGTCCGTCCGTCATGCCGCGGCCCGCCAGCGTGCGGAACAAGCCCTGGACCAGGTCGAGGTCGTCTGCCAACAAGGTAACCATCTGGTCGACTGAGAGTCGCAGCGTGACGCAGGGCTCGAGCGTCTTGACCGTGTGGGCCATCAGGTTGCCCTTGAGGAGTTCGTCGAACCCCAGCGTGACCGGGGGTGAGATGTCGCGCGGTTCCCGGTGGCGCGTCGTCGAGACGACCCGGCCGTCCAACAGGACGTAGAGCGCGTCCGGCACCGCGCCTTCGTGGAGCAGGGTGGTGGCGGTCTCGTGCCGCGTCTGTTGACCGGTTCCCGCAATTCGAAAGAGTTCGTCGATGCTGACCGAGGCGAACATCGGCAGGCCGCGTAGCCGATCGACCAGGGCTACGGCCGGCAGGGGCTCGAGCCACAGCTCACGGCGGCGTTCACTCGTCAGGTGTTGGGACGCCAGTGTCCAGGATGCGGCTTCGAAGACATACCAGTCCGTCGGGTCGCGATGCTCCAGCACGAAGTCGATATCGTCGGACAGGCTCCAGAGCCGCTGCTCGCGAATCAGGTCGATCGCCGCGGCGGCGACAACCGGATCATCGTCGTTGATCAATTGGAGCAACGTCTCTTCGACGTTGCGTGGGCGTGTGCTGAGGATCAGATTCGCACGACGCACCTTCTCGCCAAGCGGCATGTCCTCGAGCACCGGCATCAACCGACTCCGAAGCTGGGCGGTGAGGATAGTGTCCAGGTATTCGAACGCGCTCGCGCGCGCCCGCGGGCTGCCCCGTTCGATCGCCCACCGCGCGGCCGCGACGTCTTTCCAGGGATACAGCAGCCCGAGCAGGCGATAGATGCGGTCGACATTGCGGCGAAGCTTCTGGGTCAGCGTCAGGGCCAGCGTCGAGCTGGTCGGGAGGCCCTCGCGGACAAACAGGTTGTAGTGCAGCGTGAGCGCGGTGCAGTAGGCCCGGCTCTCCCTGAGGGCCAGACCCTCGAGCGGCTCCGGCTTGAATGTCAGTTCGGGACTGGCCCGACTGAGCTTCTGGATGGCGCTCAGCACCTTGTAGCGGAGGAAGCCGTCCGGTTGGTCCAGCCCCGCAATCAAGAGGTCCATCGAAGCTTGACGGGGGATGCGCGCGAGCGTGGCCGGGATGTGCCGACGGACCCAGATGTCTTCGCCGGCATCGCTCAGGAAGTGGCCGAGCATCGCGACCGCCGGCTCACCGTAGCCCACCAGGGCTTCACGCGCACCGCTCTTGAGCTGCCGGTGTCCGAGGAGTGAGATCAGCGTCGGGGCAAAGAGGTTGTCGGTTGCTGGCAGCGCGCGTACGCTGCGCATGGCTTCCGCCGCAACCGAGGGGTCGGCGTCGTGCAGCAGCGGGATCAAGATATGACGGCAGTCCGCGTTGCCCACCTGGCCGATCGCGGCCGCGAGGTCGCGTCTCGCGCGAGGGTCGCTCTGGCCCGCGGCGGCGGCCAGTGCTGAGAGGGCGTGGTCGGCCGACTCTTGGTCGGCGGCATCGCCGCTTTGTGACAACACGACGGCGGCCGTGGCCACGATCCGGGGGTCCGTGTCCGCCAACAGCGTGCGCGCGTACGCCGACGCGTCCTGGTCGTTCACCTTGGCCAGGGCGCCGATCGCGGCGGCCCGGACGTCTGGGCTGTCATCGGAAATCATCCCTTGGATGACCGTCGCCCACCGCCGCGCGATCTCCGGCCGAGCCGATCCGATGGCCGACAACGCCCGTTCTCGGACGGCGGCCGACGCATGGTGCAGCAGCAGCGGCGTGACCAAGTTCCGTTTGTCGAGCGACTCGAGCATGTCGATGGCGTACAGGACGCGGCCTTCTTCAGGATGCGCCAGCTCCTCCACCAACGTTTCCACGGTAGACAGGTCCGCCACATCCAGCCGCACTTCAGCGGGTTTGACGGCGCGTTGCTCGATACTGCGTTGGAACGCCTCCAGATAGCCAGTCCGGGCCTGGATCGACATGTAGATCCAGCCGACCAACAGAATCAAACTGGCCACGCTCAGGGACGGCCAACCGAGCGCGAGCCCCCACGGCTGGACCAGCACCAGAATCAAGATATTGACCGCTGACTTGGCGAGGCCATCCACCGTGACATCGACGAACGGTTTCGCCTGATATTTCAGCTCGCTCGGCAGCGGCATGAACAAGATCTCGCGACTTGTCTTGTCGATCGAGTAGCGCAGCGAGGTGTCGACGGTCTTGGCCAGCATCGCAGACCAGAGCTGCTGGCTCAGCAGCATGGCGATAGCGGTGCCGCCCAGGCCGATCGGGAGCAGGAGCAGTGCCACGCCGATCCCCAGATAACGGTGAATGCGGGCGGTGAGCCAGATTTGGACGATGAAACTGATCGTCGACGTGAAGAGCTGCACCGTCGCGAGCAGTTCGGCGATGCGTGCGTCGGCTCCCGCGCCCTCTCCCACGAACTCTTCCACCGCCATGCCCAGTTGTTGCTCGACCAGCGCCGCGCCCATCGCGGCCAACGCGATGACGCCGGCGATGACCTGCAGATGCGGTGACTGACGGAGCATGGTCCAGGACTCATTCCAGGCCACGCCCTTCTTCGCACCGGCCGACGTGATGTCCTTGAGCCCCACATCCTTGGAACGCGTCAGCACCGTGGTCACGATCACCAGACAGCAGGCGACGACCCCCGCGCTCACGAGGAGCAGGTTGCTCAGCCCAACCTGATCCACGGCTTGTTGCACCAGAAACGACGCGGCCAGTCCACCCAGCGCGCCCCCGCCCCCGATGAAGCCGAAGAACCGTTTGGCCTCCCGTGGGTCGTAGATGTCGTTGGCGAGCGTCCAGAACTGGCTGAGCAGCAACACTCCGAGGATCAGGCGGAACAGATACAGGCTGGTCGCAGATAGCGGGTTGACCCCCGTCCGGAACAGCACCGAGTACCCGACCAGCAGCGCGACGACCACAAGCTGCGTAATCTGGATGACCCAGCGGTTCGGGAGCCGAGCGATCCCGGCGGTATAGACCTGCATGATGCCCGCGATGAGCGGGCCAGCCACGAGGATCATGAACGGCAGATTGTCGGCGCCGAAGGCCCCGATGAACACCCCGGCCGCAAGCGGTTTCAGGATGTTGTAGGCGGTCATCGCCAGGAACGAGTACAGGAACATGAGCAGGAGGGTGCCGCTCTCCTCCTGACGAACCTCGACGACCGGTGCGAGCAGGCGATGGACGATAGCCATGCGACCCGTGGGCGGCTAGGGCCCGCTCCCGGGCGGTGGCGTCGATGCGCCCTGGCGCTGATAGAGATACGAGGCCCCGACGAGCAGCAGACCGAGCGCCAGGCTGCTGAGGATCCGGTAGAGGGAGTCGAGCTGCGAAAAGTCGACCGTGAAGACCTTGATCACCGTCACGCTGAAGATGCCAATGGCGAGATACCGGATGGGCGCATAGCCGCGCTTGAATCCGGCCGCCGTCAGCGCGGCGGCGTAGGCGCCCCAGGTCGCCGACAACATCAGATGCCGTATGAATTCCGAGCGTGCGCCTCGGAAGTCGGTGGCTCGGACGTGCCAGAAGGCGTAGATCTCGGTGGAGAGGGTCACGAGCATCACCAGGTTCGCGCTCACAACGGCCGCCGCCAGCGCGGTCGGGTACGCGCTGCCGGCATCGGAGCGGGCATGAAGCCAGGCTACCGCGCTGAGCGCACCCACCACGAAAAACCCGAGCAGCGCGCGTTGGTTCAGCATGACGCTGTAGGGGGCCGGCACTGGTCCGAGTTGCTGCGCGAGCAGATCCACGGTGGCGGCACCGAGGAGCAGCGCACCGACCGCGCGGACCCAGCTGCGCTGCTCATGCAGCCCGATCCAGACCATGCCGACGCCCTGCGCGGCCAGAAGCACCGAACCCCAGCGCCCATCGAACCAGATGGCGACGGCGGCCAGGGCCAGCGCTGCGGTCACGCTGAGGGCGTGTCTCGCGGCTCGTGGGTCGAGCCTCCGCAGCACGGTGGTCAACCCCGCATAGGCGGCAGCCAGTGCGGCCGCAACCGGCGCCGCGAGCGCGTACCGGGACGGCGCCAGCACCGCGTACAGACCGGCACAGAGGCCGAGACCGGTCACCGGTACGAGCAGGACGTCGGCTGCGGCCAAACGGGTACGGACCCGTCGGATGAGCTCGACCTGGCCGGCGACGTGCATGGCTGCGATGGCCAGCCAGCTCAGCGCGGCCGGCACAAGCCAGGATGGATCCGGTTGGCTGTCCGCCCACGCGAACAGCGGGATCGCCACCGCAACCCACAACACGAGACGCGACCACGTGCCATCGCGGCGGACCGCGAAGACCACACCAACGCCGGTGCCGACAATCAGATAGACGAGGAAGGCGAGCCGGTGCGGGGTCAGGACCCACAACGACGCGACGTGATACCAGGCTGGGGTCGTCCACAGGACCAGTCGGACCCACCTGGCGTACGGGTGCGACGACCGGCGCATGCCCTGTTGCACCCACAGGAACAGTGCCGCATAGAGGGTCAAGAACAGCTCCGCCGTCAGGTATGCGTCGGATTCAAAAAATTGGGCATGCCAGATCGGCACCGTCAGCCCGGTGAGCACAAAGCTCAGCAGGTAGATCGCTGGCCAGTCGCAGCGGTGCGCGAGGAAGACGATAGCGCCCAGTAGAAGCGCGGTATAACTGAGGAGGCTGACGTAGGTTGCCGCGTCGCCTCCGACCAGGAACGGCGCGCCGAATCCGCCCAGCACCGCTACCGTGGCCAACGGTTGAGACCGCAGCCGGTCCGCCTGTACTGCGGCCAACGCCGTGACCGTCACGAGGAGCCCGAATCCGGCGCCCTGGCCCAGCAGGCTGTACAGATTCACGGCCGCGTGCACCGCGAGATACCAGATCGCGATACTGCCTCCGACGAGCGTCGTGCCGAACCGCCGGTGCCCGGCCGCGACGGCCCGCCGCCCGGTGAGAAAGACCAGCAACCCAGCGAGGCCGCCGAAGGCGACTCTGAGCGGCTCCGTGATCCACTGATTTGCGAAGGCGTACCGAATCAACAACCCGACCCCAATGACCAGGGCCGCCACTCCGACATACAGCATCCACCGGGTGCCGATGCGGGTTTCGAGTCGCGCGGCGACCGTTCCTGCCGCTGGACCACGGGCGGTGTCGTGTGTGGGTGGAGCGTAGGGCGGGGCGTGCACCTCGGATGGCGCGGATCCCGACGCCGACGGCGGTCCGGCCGGACTGACGCCGTGTGGGGGAACCGGCGCATCGGTGCGAGCGGTGTCGGGTGTGTCGCGCAGCCGCGCTTCAAGGGCTGCGAGTCGGCGCTCCAGTCCGGCGACCGCGTCTCGGGTCGCTGCGGCGCGGGCGAGCGAAACCAGCGGCAACACGATAGTGAGGAACAACCCGATGACGACCGTCAGTAGTAAAGCGACCACGGCTTAGCCCAATCGCGCAAGTGCTTCGGCGGCCGGTGACTCGGGCCACGTCGTGATGGGGGCGGCGAGGTAGCCGGCGTGCGCCAACTGGCTTTGGAAGTACCCGATTTCAGTCGCGTAGCAGAACAGCCGGGCCGCGGTCCGGGCGCCCAAGCCCACCAGGGCTGCGATCAGCCAGCCTGCACTCGATCCCGATGTCACGACCGGCGCGGCGGCCACTGCTGCCAGGAGCACGAGACTGTTGGCAGCGAACAACCCGACACACATCAATGGGCGCCTACGCACGAATCGCCAGCCTGCCAGCACCGCCCCCATGGCGCTGCGGCGATCTTCCACGACGGCTCGCACCCGGGCATAGTCGAAGACCAGGACGATCCCGCCAAGTAGGGCCGTGAAGAGCAGGTACAGGCTCACGCGGACGGCTGTTTGTGTCGATGGCGAGGCGTTTCCCGCGAGTGGGTACACCGTGTGGAACACCAGATCGTGAACCGGGCCGAGCAACACGCCGTAGACCAGCAGGGCCAGGAGGCGGAGTCGGACCAGACGCGCCGCGTACATCCCACAGGCCGCGAAGAATCCGACCGAGCGCGTTGGCCGGTCACGCGCGAAACGGTCGTGGATGCCGCCAGACAGGAAGGTCCACAGGAGGAGGCCGCCGCCAAGCAGGTACGCGATCAGAACCGGGTGCGGAGGATGTCCGGGGGAGGCTGGGCCGGCGAGACTGGCGGCCTGCGCGCCGCAGCCAGTAACGGCGGCCGCCAGAGACCGGGTGACCCCAATCGCTGGCGCCGCGCACTGTCGCCACCATTGACCGGCTGAGGCGGTCCCGCTCCGCATGGTCGGCGCGATTGCCGGCGCGCCGGCGTCGAGCACGCCCTGGAGGGGGAGCGCCAGGGACGCGGTCAGCAGTGTCGCCCCGAGCAGCACAACCGGGGCTCCGAAGACCCGGCGCAGACCGTCCCGCAAGGCGGACACGATCGGCATTACGCGGTTCCCGGGTCCTCAGGACCCCGGACGCCGACAGCCGGTCGTCGACACCCCTTCAATCGACTCCTGGCACGTGGCCCTACCGATAGTCGTCCCGCACCGGGTGGAAGACATCGATGATCCGGCACTCGGTCAACGCGCGCCCGGAGTGCGTGACGTTGGGTGGCACGAAAGCCACCATCCCCGGCCTCAGGCGCTGGGTCTCGCCTCCGATGGTCAGCTCGAATTCCCCGGACAGCACGTGGGCCACCTGCTCGTGCGGATGGGCGTGCTCGGGAAGGAGCGCACCGGCCGCGATGGTCCAGCTGACCGAGGTCATAGTGGCTCCGCTCGAGAACCGACCGACGAACCCGGGGATCGGCTCTCGCTCCGGCTGATCGGCGATCGCCAGAAACCCCACCGCCGTCAGTCCCTGAGGCCGAAGGAGTACACCACGTTCCCGGCCGCGATGGTGATGTACTGCTTGCCATCGACCGCGTAGCTCATCGGCGCCGAGTGCACCATCCGGCCCACGTTCATGTGCCACAGTTCTTCGCCGCTCACTGCATCGAGGGCGAAGAAGTAGCCGTCAACACTGCCGCTGAACACCAGGTCGCCAGCCGTGGCCATGATGCCGGCCGTCGAGCGTGGCTGAATCTCATATTCCCACCGCAGGTTGGCGGTCTTGGGGTCAATCGCCCGGATGGCGCTCTTGTAATTCTCGACCGGCAACGGACGTCGCCCACCGCCGCCAGTGAACTGGTCACCCTCGACGTAATCTTCATCACGTTTGTAGAAGATGTCCTCGCCGTCATAGGCCTGCACGTAAAAGAGTTCCGTGCGCGGGCTGTAGGAGGGGGAGAACCAGTTGGTGCCACCGCCAATGGGGGGCGAGACCGTGACGCCTTCCGCGGTCGGGGACGTGCCCGGAATACGGATGGGCCGACCGTTCGCATCGAGCCCCTCAGCCCAGGTCTGCTTGGCGAACGGTTTGCCTACGAGAAATTTGCCGGTGACGCGATCAATCGTGTAGAAGAAGGCGTTCCGGTTCGCCCACATCATCACCTTGCGCATCTCGCCGTCCATCTCGAGATCCGCCAGAATGGGCACCTGGATGGCATCCCAGTCGTGGACATCGTGCGGGGTGAACTGGAAGTACCACTCGAGCGCGCCGGTCTCGTGCTTCAGTGCCATAGCCGAATCCGAATAGAGGTTGTCGCCCAGACGGACGTCTCCGTTCCAGTCCGGTCCCGGGTTGCCCGTGCCCCAGTAGACGAGATCCAGATCCGGGTCGTAGGCGCCGGTGATCCAGGTGGCCGCGCCACCGGTGCGCCAGGAGTCGCCGGCCCAGGTCTGGTTGTCCGGGTGGTCGGGTCCGGGGATGGTTTCGGCGCGCCACTCCAACTCTCCGCTCTTCGCGTTGTAGGAGTCGATAAACCCTCGCACCCCGTACTCGCCACCGGCCATACCGGTCACCACTTCGTCCTTCACAATCAGTGGTGCCTCCGTCTTGCTGTAGCCCGCCCGATAGTCGGCCACTGCCTTGTCCCAGACGAGGTTGCCGGTGCGGGCGTCGATGGCCACCAGATGAGCATCGAGCGTGCTCATGTAGAGCGTCTCACCCAGGATGGCCACGCCTCGATTGTTCCGCCCGCAGCAGATACGCAGGTCGTCCGGCAGCGAATGGTTGTAACGCCAGTACTGTCGACCGGTCGCGGCATCCACCGCGACCACGTTGCTCGGCGCCTCCGTGATGAACATGACCCCGTCGACGACGACCGGCACGGTCTCCGCGCGGTCGAGCTGTGGGATCTGATACGCCCACTTCAGCTCCAGGTCACCCACGTTCCGGTTGTGCACCTGGTCGAGGCCGCTGTAATGCTGGCTGTCGAGGGTGCCCGAATACATGAGCCAGTTGTGAGGTTCGTCCTTCGCGTTGAGCAACCGCTCCCACGTGACAGGCGAGAACGCGGGCGTCGTACCGGGCTGCGACTCCGTCTCCTGGGCCGCGGCGGGCACGACACCCGTAACCAACACGCCGAGGGCGATGACACTAGCAAGCCGTTTCATGTTCAAATCTCCTCGCGTCGAAGCGAAAACAGATACGCCACCAGGTCGTCCACCTCGGCGTCGGTCAACGTGGCGTTGACACTGGGCATGGTCGATGTTTTGATGCGGTCATAGGACCGAACGTCGCGTTTCGAAAACGACCAGAGGTCTTCGTCGTCGTCCATCAGCCGCATGGAGAAGGTATCTTCGTCCATCCGGAGGCCCTGGACCACGGTCCCATCGGCTCGAGTGACGCGAAGCGTCCACCAGCGCGGCGCCACATCTTGGTCCGGCGTGCGCAGATCGCTCACCAACTCCGCTGGATCGCGACGGTTCCCAACCTGGCTCAGATCGGGTCCGAGGCGGCCACCCTCGCCGTTGACCATATGGCAGCCGCTGCAGTTGCCTTTTCCGGCGTACAGCTGCTGCCCGTTGGCCGCGTTGCCCGGCAGGTCGACGTCGTTCGTGTCGTTGAGCGAATTCAGGTAGGCCACGACCATCCAGGCCGACTGGTCGGTCGACCGTCGGCTGATGCCAACCATCTGCGTATTGGGAATGCCCTCCCGCACAATCTTGAAGAGTCCTTCATCGGTGCTGGCGCTGCGGAATCCGTTGGTCAGGTCGGGACCGCCCTCGCCGCCGGTGCCGTCCTCTCCGTGGCAGCGACCGCACTGCTGCTGGAACACACGCTGGCCCATCTGCACATCCAGCTCACCGGTAAAGACGTTGTCGGCCGGCGGCTCTTCACGCGCTTGCGCGCTCACGTCAGGTGGGGCCGCCGTGAGAGACAGCACCGCCACGAGGATCAGCGTAACGGCCGACCACAGACTACGCATCGACATGGTGCCCTCCAGGGGATCGGGTATTTCTTTCGCGCTGCCCGGTACCGGTCCCCGCAGGACCCGCATCATCGCGGTGTTTGGGGGAGACGTTCAGGCACCCGGACTGATCCGGGCGACGATATCACGCGCGCGGCGCACGATGCTACGCTCGAACCGTCCAATCGCCCTGAAGCGGTCCGCACGCCGCTGCACCAGTTTCTTGGCTTTCAGCACCGAGAGTTCGGCGAGATGGTGGACGATGCGTTCCTGGACCTGACGGGCGGCTGCGTCGACGTCGCGATGGGCACCGCCGGGAGGCTCTGGGACGATACCGTCGATCACCCCCAGCTCCAGCAGGTCGTGCGACCGCAGTTTCAGCGCCGGCAGCAACTCCTCGATGCGGGCGGCGTCGTGCAGCAGAATCGCCGCCGCGCCTTCCGGCGCGATCACCGAGTAGATGGCGTTCTCCTGCATTAGAATCACGTCCGCCAGGCCCAATGCCAGCGCGCCGCCGGAACCGCCCTCCCCGATCACGACGTTGACGATCGGTACCGGGAGCTGCGCGAGCATTCCCAGGCATTCGCCAAGAGCGAGGGCGATACCGCGGCGCTCCGCTGCCATTCCGGGAAAGGCGCCGCGCGTGTCCACGAGGGTCACCACCGGGAGGTCGCACTTTTCAGCCAGGCGCATCAGCCGTTGCGCTTTCCGATAGCCCTCCGGCATCGGCATCAGTTGCCCCGCCTGCGCAATGACCACCACCGGGTGCCCTTGGAGGCTCGCAATGCCGCCCATGATGGCCGGGTCGTCACCGAAGCACCGATCGCCGCGCATCTGACTGAACGCATGGAACACGCGCTGGACGTAGGCTTCGGCGCGTGGCCGAGCCGGATTGCGCGCCAGGTCCAGCACCTCGACCGCCGTGCGCGTGGACTTGGGGGTCGGCGCCAGCTGCACCCTCGGCCACGCGCCCTGGCGGCGGGGTGCGAGCTGGGACACCAAGACCGCCAGCCGGTTCCGCAGCAGTGGTCGCTCGATGATCATGTCGATCATCCCGTTCTCGATCACGGCTTCGGCGCGGCGTTCCGACTTTGCAATTTTCTCGTCAATCGTGCCTTCGACGACGCGAGCGCCGACGAATCCGATTTGCGCGCCTGGTTCCCCGATGAGGACGTCACCCAAGGAGCCGAAGCTGGCGAATGTGCCCCCAAGACTCGGGTTCGTGAGTACCGAGATGTAGGGCAGTCCGGCGGTCCGATGCTCCGCGACGGCGATGGCGGTCTTCGCCATCTGCATCAGCGCGAGCACGCCCTCCTGAATACGCGCGCCGCCGCTGGCGATGATCGAGACCACCGGCAACCCGCGCCGGGTCGCGACGTCGAAGGCGCGGGCTACCTTCTCCCCCACCACGGAGCCCATCGTGCCGCCCAGAAAGTCGAATTCCAGCGAGATGAGGACCACTGGCCGGCCATCCAGCCGTGCCTCGCCGGCGAGCGCCGCTTCGTGCATGCCCGTCCGGCGCTCGGCCTCGCGCAGTCGGTCACGGTAGGGCCCACTGACGCTGAAGTCCAGTGGGTCGGTCGAGAACAGTCGTTTCCCGATTTCGCGGAACGATCCGCGGTCGGCGAGGTGGTCGATCCATTCCTGCGCTGTCAGCGCGCTGTGGTGGCCGCATCCCTCGCACACGCGCAACTCGGCTGCGAACGCCACCGCGTCCACCTCGCGGGTGCATTGACGACAGGTGTGCGTCGGCGGTGTGGATCCGGATTCGACGGCGACAGCCTCTGCTACTACGCCCACGGCAACACCTCGCTTCGGGGGCTCTCGCTATCGGCTCTTTGCCCCAACTTGACCAATCCAGCGTACCAGCATCGGGAGAAGGGCGGCGGCGGAGGTTGTAAAAATTGTGTAAATCCCCTCAGTAGAACAGGCGTTGAAGGAGTTGTAGTGCAACCACCAGAATCATGGGCGAGAAGTCCAACCCTGCGACGGGGGGCACGGTGTCGACGGGCCTGCCCCTCGCGTCAGAGCTGTGGAGGCTCCGTCGTCCACCCGAGATAGGTGTTCTCGGGAATGAAATACATGTGTACGGTAGGGCGGCCCGTCGTCGTCCCGGGAGATCCGTAGTGCAGGACGTGGACGTTGTCGATCGGCGGGATGGGCACACCGTCGAGCGGCATCGCCGGCCAGGACGCGCCGGCCGCCAGCTCAGGCTGACCGACGATATATTCGATGAAGATCAGGTTGCCTGCGGCTTCGCCGTAGGTGACCCCGTCATCTCCCGGCGAAGTCGCCAGGCGCCCGAGCGGTTTGGTGAGATCGGCGCGGTGCCGTCCCATGCCCGGGCAGAAGGCGTTGGGATAGGCCTCACAGGCGTACACGGTAAATCGCGGGGGCAGGACCGAGAGCGGCGGGAGATCGCCGAGCCGGCGCACGGCCGCGACCGGACCCGGCCGCGGAAGGAAGTGCCAGAGGAACAGATAGAGGTTGGCCTCCGGCGTCGGTCAGATCGGCCTGCCGGACCAGGTATCCGGCCGACGTGACCGCCTCCTCCTCGAAGCCGTAGAGAACCCCTTGTGGACGGAGGCCCTTCGGCTCCTTCGCCCAGACGGCGGGACCGTCGTAGCCGTGATAGTGATTTCCGTCGTCGATGCGAAACGCAGCCTGGCCGCCGGCGGCGTAGAAGGTACCGTGACGCGCGAGTGCGCTGACCGGAGAGAAGCCTGAGGGCAGATCCTCCGCCCGGGGCAGCGACCGACGCACAGCGGCACGGTCTGCGTCGGGCTGCTGCGCGAGCATCTCCAGGCCCCAAAGCGCTGCTCCGACGAGCCCGGCCGCCGCAGCCAACGCGGCGACTCCGCGATTCCTGTGCATCACGGCCGCGATGATAGTCCGAGGCCCTTGGACCGCGCCCGGACGCGCTTGTTCGACAGGCCTGAATTTGGTTCAATAGCAAGGTCGGACCGCTGGGCGGTTCGTGTCCTTTTCTCTCGCCACTGGAGCCTCGCCATGACATCTCGTTCGCACACCGTCCTGCAATACGTGTTGGTCGCGTCCTTTGCCTGCGCCGCCGCCACCACCACCCTGGCCGCCGTTAAGACGGAGCAGAAGACGACGATGAAGTTTGAGGGGGGGCTCGGACGGGTGATGGGTCTCTTTGGCGGTGACGCCGCCAAAGACGGTCTCGTGACCACCACGGTGGTCGCGGGTGACCGCATGTACACGAGCAGCGACGACCGCCGCGCCCAGATTATCGATCTCGCCGAAGGCCGCATGTATGACCTCGACCTGCGTGACAAGAAATACGAAGTGACGACGTTCGACGAGCTGCGCGAGCGGATTGAGGAGATGCGGGAGCGTGCCCGCAAGCAGGCGCCGCCTGACGCGCCGAGTCGCCAGGCAGACGGCGATGGCCAACCGCAGCGGGAGGTCGAGGTCGATCTGGACGTGCAGCGACCGGGTGACACGCGTGAGTTCAGTGGCCGTCAGGCCGAGCTCGTGGTGACAACGGTTACGGTTCGCGAGAAGGGGCGCACGTTGGAAGATGCCGGCGGCATCGTCATGACGGCACGTTCCTGGAACACCGACGACGTGACCGGCATGCAAGAGATTCTGGATTTTCAGCGGCGGTATGCGGAGGCGTTGGGCGAGATCTTCGGGTTCGAGTCGTCGGCCGAACAGATGACGTCAGCCATGGCGATGTTCCCGGGTCTCGGTGAGGCGATGAAGCGCTTTCAGGAGGAAGGTGTCCAGGCGGAAGGCACCGCGATGCTGACCGAGATGACCTTCGAGAACGTCAAGCCGAAGGCTGAGGTGGCGGCAGCGCCCGCGCCCGCGCCCGAGCCGGAGCAACCGCGACGTGGCCGCTTCGGGGGGCTGGGCGGCCTGGGAGATAGGCTTGGACGTTCGATCGGGGGCGGCGGCGACGCCGACGCGGACGCAGGTAAGCCACGCTCGACGATCTTCGAGACGACGAGCGAACTCTTGAATATCGACACCAACCCCGACACGACCTTGACGGTGATTCCGGCCGATTTTGAAGAGGACTAGGGTTGTCCATCCTTAGGGCAGCGTGAGCGCCAGCAATTCCGCGTCTTCCGCGGTCCCGACCGCTACCACGAGATACTGCTTTCCGTCGTGCAGGTAGGTGACCGGGTTGCCACCCGGAACGGCCGGGAGGTCCAGTGAGCCGAGGTGGTCACCAGTGGCCTTGTCGTAGGCGCTGATGGTGCGCGAGCTGTCGGCGATTTCCGCGTAGCCCCGCCCGCCGTGATTCATGATGAGTAGCGTCGGGGTCACCAGTGGCCCCGACGTGATGCCGCCGCCGCCGCCAAGCGGCGGCAGATCGAGATCCGCGAGCGCTGGGTGATTGCGCGGGCCGTCACCGTGCGCCTGCATCCAGTCCATCTCGCCGGTGTTGAGGTTCAGCGCGGTGACCCGTTTGTAGGGCGGCTTGAACAACGGGAGCCCTTGGGGGCCAGTCAGGCCCCTGCCCCACGGGTCGGTGAAGTACCCGATGGTGGCCGGCGCCTCGTACTCAATCAGATCCGCGAGAATGAGTGTTTTGGACGACGAGACGAAAAGCTGACCGGATTCGACGTCCACGGCCGACCCTTGCCAGTTCGCCCCCCCTCCTGCGCCCGGGA
>SXGT01167397.1_pt1 | contig 18568 bp, 14 predicted proteins | sample 3176221 | NCBI WGS metagenome assembly SXGT01 (sample SAMN11356862, study PRJNA531348) | freshwater metagenome | isolation source: freshwater sample F1-120 | place: China: Fuxian Lake, Yuxi | collected 2017-12-25
CGGGAATTTCTCACCCAGGTCGGCAACGGCGGCGTCGAGCGTCAGCCCCAATTCCGGCGATTGAAAAAGCCTCTCAAGAAAAGCGAGTTGCAATTCCCAGGACAACTTTTCGCGCCCGGTGCTGGCAAGTTGGATTCCGCGCTCTTTGAGTTGCTCGCCCAGTGCGATTGCTTGGTTCGTATTCATCATGGCTGTCCCCCTCTCCAATTCGCGGGACAGCCGGCAGCAATCCAATCGGCGATTTCAGCGGATCGCCAGCGCACCAACGAGCCGAGCTTGACAGGGCGCGGCAAGCGGCCGGCGTCCGCCAGTCGATAGCAATGCCGCGATGAGCAGTTCAACAGCTCGGCGAGCTGGCCGACAGACAGCAGCGGGCCTTGCGGTCGATCGGCGGTTGACGCGATTTCGGTATTCATAGAAAATCCCCCAAAAACTGGCGGCAAGTCTCAGTTGCTTGCCGACGGGGAATTTTCTCACTAGCTCGGGACGGAATAATTCGGCTTGGAATTATTCCTTTGGAGAGACAGGGTCGGTCAGGTAAAAACCACGGCGGAATAGACTTGAATTGTGCGCGGGAATAATTCGCAGGGACTTGACAGGCTATTTGTCCTTCGCTCGCTGGGATCGCTTTTTGTGCCGATCTATGGCTTTCTGAATTTCTCGCTTTGAACGTCTACAGACAGTCGCATATTCTTCAAACGAACGACAGCCTGATTCCTTCCAGCCGTCATAGATACGCTTGTCTTCGTCGCGATTGGTGTCCATTCTGCGGCCACGCTTTGGTTTCCCCTTCACTTTGTTTTCGTTCCCGTCCGTCGTGGTCGGCGGCACGGCGTTCGGCGTGGCCATCACTGCCGGCATCAAGTCATCAGTGTTGCGTGGCGCAAGAATGTTCGCAGCGGCCGCTGCGAGTTCCTCATGCATTTCTCTTAGTTTTTTTTTCTTTTCTTTCGTAAGGGGTATTTTTCTGGGGAGGTTCAACGCATCGAAGATTCGCTTGGTGTTTTCTTGAGATGGCGTAGACATGGTTCTGCTCTTTTGCTTCGGGTAGGCGACCAGCCGAAGCGAAGAGCAGTACGCTTCGGCTGGCCATACCTCTTGGCGGGTAATTAGTCCGCCATCCCGTGTTCTTACTCTATTGCGCCGGCGGTCGAACTGGTTGCGAATGATCCAGATGCACGCCGGCGTCGGCTAAGTGAAAATGAGTAATCGCAAACAAAGTTAATGGCATTCCCTGGCTCTTCGTTGGGCCATACAGAAAATATCGTCCGTCTGGAAGAACCTAAATCTAGGGGGGGGGGGATGCCAGGATGCCACGCAACCGCGCCTGGACCGCTTCCCAGGCACGCCGAGCGGGTTCGGCGTCTCGCACATCGTTTTTGCCGTTCTGCGCCAGGGCGCAATTGCTAGGATTGCCAGCGGTTGACATTTCATCCGGCATCGCCGAGAAGCTTCGCCAAGAGTCGGGCGCGTTCTTCTTTCGGCAGCTTCATCAGATCGGCGGCGAGCGCGTCGAGGTCGATAGCTTTCGCGGTTTTCGTTTCGCTGGTGCAAGCACTGGTGCAAGCGTCGGAAGACGTCGGCGTAACTGTTGATTCGGTCGATGCTTGCTGCGGCGTGTGCGAAGTATCACACCCACGAGGTCGGGGGTTCGAGCCCCTCAGCGACCATTTGACGGACCCGTTGACAGCGATTGTCAACGGGTCGTTTGTTTGATGTGCGGAAATTCGTGGCGGCAAGATCGGAATCTTACCGCCACGAAAGACGACCCTACTGGCCCTTCTTGCCGATTTGCTCTTCCAACTTGCGTGTCTGCTGCCGCACGGCGCCGTCTTTGTTTCCCAGCGCATCGTGGGCGGCGATCAGCGATTGATGGATTTCCACTTCGTTGGGCTGCAACGCCGCGGCTTGCTCTAATTGTTGGATAGCCTTGATATGTGCCTTCTTATCCCCGTAGGCTTGGCCGAGGGCCTTTCGAACGACGGCGCTGTCTTGCTTTTGTTTGTCGAAGTTGAGCGACGAACGCGTCCAGATCAGGATGTGGCCGCGGTTCAACTTGCCGAGCAGCTGCAGCTGGAGGACGGGTATCGCATCGTCATCAACTGTAAGGACGGCGGTGGGCAGGTCGTGCCGCACTTGCATTTCCATTTGCTGGGCGGACGTCGTTTTGCCTGGCTGCCGGGATAAATACGGCCTGGTTCAAGACACACAGAAAATCAAAAAGGACAGCACTCGTTGGAGAATGCTGTCCTCGGGACATCAAGCTAATCAGCAACCGTTACCGCGCAGGCATATTCACGGCGTCATTACCTTGTTTGGTCATCGCGTTGTTCAGGCCAGTACCGGCGCCCGAATAGTTGTACGGGAAAGAACGAACCGTTGCATCACCCATGCATTGCAACGAACCGCCCGGGTAGGAAGCACCCCATGCGACGGTGGAGGCAGAGCCATCTCGGCCGTGGGTGTTGGCGACCACCAGTCCTGAGCCTGCGGTATAGTTAGGGGTAGCGGTACCGTAGGTATTGGTTGCACACCCCTTGTGGCCGACAAAAAGTGTGTTGGAAGTGCCGTCCGTAATGCTCGACATGGTCGTTCTGGGGTTGACCGTTGGGGCTGCCGTGATGTTGGTGCCGGTAGCCTGGAGCCCGGTGTTGTAGCCAAAATCGGAATTAAAACTCTTACCGTTCCGGCCCCGTCCAGGGCACATATAGGCAGAAACCGCTATGGCCGGGGCAGCGGCAGCTGACGAAATGAAAACAGGTTGTTGATCGATATATGCCGTGATCTGGTATCCCCAACCGCCTTTATCTGGGTCTGCACTGCCGGCCGTGCCGTTTGGGTTAACATTCCCTTGCCACGGGAGGCACAGGACGACGTCGTGATAGCCGTGGAAGGCGAGACCGATGTTTTTCAGGTTGTTGGCGGATTGCGTGCGCGCTGCCGCTTCACGCACTTTCTGAACCGCAGGCACAAGCAACGCGATGAGAATGGCGATGATGGCGATAACCACCAGCAATTCGATCAGCGTGAACGCCTGGCGACCCTTCAGGACCTTCTTAATCATGACCGATCTCCTAAAAGAAAGAAAAGAAAAGAACTACGGGGATATTCCCCACTTACGTCTAACTAATTAATAATTGATGATCAATTCATGAGTTTTATGGATACTTAATGAGTTGTTTATGAGATATTTGTGAGTATAAGCCAGGTTCCCCCAATTGCAAGTGGATTTTTGGAAAAAATGCGCAAGTCAAGCGGTTTTTTCGGAACCGATCGGGCGACCGTAGCAAGGCAAGCGGCCCGATTTGGAGCGCGATTGCGCTGCCGATGTTGCTGGAGCAATTCGCTTTGCAAGGCGTAACTGTAGCGATAGCGGCTTCCCTTCAGCGGCAATACTTGTGTGTAGACGATCTTGATGCGCTTTTCGGAATTGGCGGGGATCGGGAAGACGCGGGCCTAATGTTGATCTTCCAGCATCAATGGGTTCGCCGTGAGAGGCCCATGGCCGAGGCTCCGGTCGGCGCCGCGGTTCGTGGAAGTGCGGCTAACCTACAGAGTATTTGCGCGCCGGTCATGAAATGTGTCGCAGGAATCGGCAAGGAAAATATATTTGACCCCGAAACGCGGGCGGCTACACTTTGCCCAACGTCCTTCACACTCCAACAAGGGCATCACCATGAGTCGAATCCTTCCCCTCGCGTTCTTGTTCCTCGCACCATCGGTGTTCGCGCAAAACTCGGAGCTGTCCCCGTTGGCACGCCTCGAAACCGGCGTCAGCGGGCATATCCATCCCGCCCTGTGCATTAGCAAAAAGGGAACGCTCGTCGGCGTCTACTGCAAGAAAGAGTACATGCCGTACCTCATCGTGCGTTCGACCGACGGCGGCAAGACGTGGTCGCCACCGGCCCTCTTCCCGCACACGATCAAGACGCAGGTCTACCCCGGCTCGCTGACCACGCTCGCCGATGGCCGGCTTGTGCATGCCTGGAATGTTTGGTTTTCACCCGGTGAAAAAGAAAAGTCGTCGCGCTACGTGGCCTATTCCATCAGCAGCGATGACGGCGTCACCTGGAGCGAGCCGAAGACTCTCGCCAAGGCCAAGGATCCCAAGGTGCACAGCGTCATCCGCCATCCGTTTGTCGAACTGTCGGCGACCGCGTGGCTGATCCCGCTGGCGGACCGCACGGCGCTTTACAACCCGGAGACCGGCCAGGAGACCACGTTCGGTGACGGCAGTAATCATGGGCTAACGCCAATCGTCCGCACGGCGAAGGGGACGCTGGTGAGCGGCAAAGGCCTACGCTCCATCGACGCCGGCAAGACCTGGGAGCAGATCAAGCCGTTCCCGGATGTGTCCACGCAGGGCTGGCGGCATCAAATGATCGCGCTGAAGAACGGCATGCTCCTGGCGTCGCAAATCGTCGGCCCAGGCGTCGGCGGTGAACAGATCAACTTCATCGTGTCGCGCGACGACGGCAAATCATGGGACATGAATAATCCCGTCGAGTTCTACAATCCCAGCCGCGCCATCGGCGGCCGAGCCTGTCCGCGCACGGTCGAGATCGACAATAAAACGCTCGGCACCATCTATTACGACACCGACGAAAAACAAGCCGGCGGCAATGGCGTCTTCTTCCGCACCACGCCGACCGCTCGCCTCGACAAGCGCTGACCGCCGACCCAGAGATTGAACCACGGGGGACACGGGGAGCACGGGGATCAAATAGAAAGAACCCAGGGACAACACTAAAGACCACCGCTTCTCGAAAGAGTAAGGGTTGTCGACGATCGTGACCGTATTATTTCTCAGGCCATTCCCCGTGTCCCCTGTGTTCCCCGTGGTTCAATCTCTGGTGGGATAGGCGAGTAGTGTCAAAAAAAAAGAGCGAGGCAATCACGCCTCGCTCGTTGCGTTTCTTCGTCTGTCAATTACACCAGTTCCGCGATCGGCCGAGCGCCTTCCGGCAATAGGTATGTCGGACGGCCGCTCTGGTCCTGGTAGTGCGTCTGTTGATTGATGCCCAGGACGTGGAAGATGGTGGCCATCAGGTCCTTGGGATAGATCGGCGTGGTGCGCGGCACCTCGACGCGAGCGGACGAATCGCCGATCGCTTGCCCCATGCGCAAGCCGCCGCCGGCCAGGGCGAGGGTGCAGAGCGGGCCCCAGTGGTCGCGGCCAGCCGAGCCGTTGATGCGCGGCGTGCGGCCGAACTCGCCAGTGATGACGAGCAGGATCTTGTCGGACATACCGCATTGTTCGAGGTCTTCCAGGAACACGGCGATGGCGCGGTCCATCGGCGGGCAGGCTTGCCGCAACTGAGGCATCATGTCGTTGTGCATGTCCCAGCCCTGGCTCGAATTCGAATAGTTCAAGGTGACGAAGCCGGCGCCGGCCTGGCACAGGCGACGGGCCAACAGCAAATTGGCGCCAAGCCCCGCGGTGCCGATCGTGTAGCGGTCGCGCGTGCGTGGATCTTCGCGCTCGACGTTGAAGGCATCGCGCGCCCGACCCATGAGCAGGTTGATGGCTTGCTGGTCGAAGGCGTCCAGCCCGGCCATCGTGCCGCTGCGGTCGATGTTGCGATCGATATTGTCGAATTGCCGCAGGAGGGCCCGGCGATCGTTGACCCGTTCGAGCGGTTGATTGAGATTAATGTTGTTGCGCGCCTGGCCACCGACGTCAAAAGGCGCGAAGGCCGAGCCAAGCCAGTGCGGGCCGTCGGCGTAAAGGCCGGAGATGCGCACATAGGTCGGCAATCCCGTCGCGGCGCTGTTGGCGCCGCGCACGCGGGCGGTCATGGAGCCGAGGGAGGGCCGAATCGGCGGTTGCCCGGCGTCGGCGGGAGGATGATCGACGCCCGTCATGACGAAGTGCGTGCCGCCGGTGTGCCCGGAGTTGCCATGCGCGAACGAGCGCACAAACGCCATCTTGTCGGCCATGCGTCCCATCTGCGGGAACAGCCCGCCGATGTGCAGGCCGGGGACGCTTGTCTGCACGGAGCCGACCATACTGCGAAATTCGGCCGGGGCGGACATCTTCGGATCAAACGTCTCGACATGCGTCGGTCCGCCGCCGAGCCACAGCCAGATGACGGAGGTATCAGGCGTCGAGCGCCCGCTGCTGGCGGCGGCGCTGCGAGCCTTGAGCAGCCCCGGCAACGTCAGCCCGGCCATGCCCAGCGTGCCGACCGAGAGAAAATCGCGACGATTGATGCCGGAGCAATCCTTGCGCGTCTTGCTTCCCCAGAGGTTCAACATGGCACGGTTCCCCCCTATCAAGAAATTGGATTCAAAGCGAGCGAAGCACTTGGCAGGTCGGACGAAAAAAAAGAGTTCAACTGGCCTGTCAGAAGATTTGTAGCAGGAATCATTGTCCGTGTCAACCAGGAGGCCCGTTTCGGTAACATTCAAGGCCGAAAATCGGCATAGAATAGGGACCTGTTCGCCTGCGCGCGAACGGCACTGAACCAAGGACGAAAAATGGAACCTATTCTCGGACTCGCCCTCCTAATCTTCCCCGTGTTGGGCTACCAAGGGCCGGAGCGCATCGAGGTGGAGCACATCGATCCCAAGGCGGGCGTCTCGTCTGCCGTGATCGTGCCCAACTCGGCGCCGCTTGTTCACACCCAACAATTCATGGCCGACACGCTCGAACCAGCCGTGAAGCGCCTCGAGACCGTGTTGAGAGACGCCGGCTCTTCTCTTGATCGCATCGTCAAACTGAACTTCGTCTTGACCAACGATGACCAGCAAGAGATGTTGAGAAAAGAGCTGGCGCGCGGGACCTTCGGCAATGGCAAACCCGCCGTGAGTTTCGTGACGGGCAATCTGCCGACAGGCGTGAGCTGGGCTGTCGATGCCGTGGCGCTGGGCACGCGCCGGCCTATCGGGAAGCAGGTCGAGCACGGCGCCGGGTTTACGATCTTGCCGCCAGGGACGCGCATCTACGTGTCCGGGCAGGCCGTCCCCGCGCTGGACCTGGCCGAGGCGACGCGCAAAACGCTGGCCGAGCTGCGCGACACGCTGAAGTTTCTCGGTCTGAAAGAAAACTCCGTCGTGCAGGTCAAGGCATTCTTGCAACCGATGGCGCAGCACAAGATCGTGCACGACGAGACCGCCAAGTTCTTCGCGGCAGCCAACGCCAAGGCTCCGCCGCTGGTTCTCGTCGAGTGGCAATCTTCCTTGCCCGTGGAGATCGAGTTAATCGTCTGGGGCGGCCGCGAGCGCGCCGGCGAACCGATCGAGTATCTCACGCCGCCGGGCATGAAGGCGTCCGCCGTTTACAGCCGGGTCGCGCGCGTCAACGACGGCAAACTGATCTTCTTGTCGAGCCTGTTCGGCAAGACCGCCAACGGACCCGCGGCGGAGATCACCGAGATCTACGAGCAAATGGGCAAGGTGCTTGAGAAAGCGGGGAGCGACTATCGCCATCTTGCGAAGGCGACCTACTATGTCACGCGACCCGAGGCGACCAAGAAGATGGGCGAACTGCGGCCGAAGTATTACGATCCGCAACGTCCGCCGGCCGCGTCGCTGGCGCAAGTTCAAGGACCTGGTCGGGCGAACCGCACGGTGACGATGGACATGATCGCCGTGCCGTCGCCGCGCCTGAAAGTCAACGAATACGGGTCGGCGGAGCGCGGACTCGGCCTTACCGAAGCACAACTTGGCGAAGGCTACATCGCGCTGTTCGATGGCCATACTACTTTTGGCTGGTCGGGGGCTCAGGTCGACGATGGCATTCTCGTGGGACACTCCAACATGGTTTTGCCGATGGGCACGATCAAGATGGACGTGGCCAAAGCAGGAATTCTTCGCTGGGGCAAGATGTCGAGAGCCTCCAACATCGGTAAGGTCGAGCACACCTTGGACGTTGGGCGGGCGGCAACGTTCATCGCCATGGTCGACGGCTTGCGGGTTCGCTCGGTCGCGTTCAAGCCGAAGACGACGCTCGATCTGACGCCGCGCATGCTCGGTGTCGACTGGAAGCCGATGTACCATCCAAAACTCCCGAAGGAGCGGCAAGCGGTCTGGACAATCAAGGACGGCATACTCACTGCGGTCGGCGGCCCCGGCTGTCTCGAATACCAGATCAAGCACTTCGGCGACTTCATCCTGCAAATGGAAGTGCGCACCAAGCTCCGGCACGCCAACAGCGGCGTCTTCTTCCGCGCCATGCCCGGCGCGTTCATGAACGGCTACGAGGCGCAAGTCTACAACCGCTGCCACGACGGCGCCGTGTCCAGACCGTGGACGTGGGCGACTGGCGCCATCGATGATCGGCAGAACGCGCGCCGCCTCGTCAGCCGCGACGGCGCGTGGTTTCACTACACGATCGCCGCCGCCGGGGATCGCCTGGCCACGTGGGTCAATGGCTACCAAACGGTCGATTGGCAGGACGAGCGGCTCCAGAACGACAATCCACGCCTGGGCAAGCGGACCGCGCCCGGCGCCATCCAGTTGCAAGCTCACGATGCAGGCACCGAAGTCGAGTTCCGCAACATTCGGATCGCCGCATGGAATTGATGAATCCTTGGGCACGTGCTTGAACGCGACGCGGAGCGTCGCACCACATTGTGGCACGACGCTCCGCGTCGTGAACGAGTACGTAAGATTCTGCCGCACGCCTCAAGGATTCTTGGCGGGCGCCTCCACAGCTTTTCGGCCAAGCGTTTCGAGAATGCGCTCGCTCACGCGTTTGGCGAGTTGCTCATTCCCCTTGGCGTTGAAGTGGACCTTGTCGCCGCTCTGCCACTCCTTGACATTCGGCAACACATACGTGTACAGATCGTTGATCGGGATCTTGCGCGCCTTCATGATGTCCTCGGCGACTGCGTTGAGATTCTTGATGTCCTCGAAGCGTGCATCCTTGCGGCTCATGATCGGCGTCGTCGAGGCCCAGGTGAGCTTCGCGCCGGTCTTTTCCATGGTGTCCACAAGCTGCGTTAGATTTTCGCGGTACTGCTTGGGCGTGTGGCGAATATGGAGCGGTCCGGGAGCATCGTCGCGCACGAGCCGATTCTGGGCGTCGAGCATGTGCGTGTCCCAGATGCCCCAGTTGAAGTGGATCACGTCAAATTTCTCCTTGCCGAGCCAGGTCTTGATGCGCGCCAGCCCGTGACCGGTGTGCTGACAATTCTCGGCGGGACGCACGAGGTCGGCCTTGCCCTGCAACAATTTGCGAACCGGCTCGGTGTACCCAATGGAGATCGAGTCACCAATAATTAGCACGCGAGGGAGTTTGCCTTTATCCTGGGATTTAGCCAGGCCCGGAAGAACCAGGACGGAGAAGCAGCCCAATAGCAGGGTTGCGAAAAGGCGGGAGAGAAGCGATGGCATGGCGGAACCTCACATGGATCGGATCAGTTATTGCCGCAGCGCGAGAGTTCTCCGGTCGCGGACGCTCCCGGCTCGCCAGGATAATATAGACGACTCGCGAGCGGGCGAAGTGCCTTTGGGAATTCTCCACTTTGCGCCTTTGCCTGAGTCCCTGGTTTTGAGCTGCCAAAATCGAGAGACACACTCTGCCCCTGGTTCCCAAGTTCCGCCTGGGAACGAATGAACGCAATTTCGCCTTTTCTCGTCTGCCCCCCATCTGCTATGTTGCGTCGGTTCATCGCTCACCCTCGATATTGGAGTAACGCAATGATGCCGCGCATCGGACGCCAAACATTCGTGGCCCTGACTTGTCTCGCGTTTTTGCCTGCCCTGGCGCGGGCCGATGATACCGAATTGCGCGAATATGCCATCTTTATCGAGGGCAAGGAGTCGGGCACGTCGCGCATGACGATGATTCAGAAAGACGACGGCTCCGCCTACATGTCAGGCACAGTCGAACTCAAGTTCCGCCAGATCATCGTCGATTACACGTTGAAGGTCGAATCTCAGGAATGGTGGAAGAACGGCCAGCTCGTCGCCATGAAAACCACCTGCATCGAGAACGGCAAGAAGACCGAACTCACCGTCGCTCTCGACAACAATCAGCTTCGCATGCGCTTCAACGGCAAGGACACCCCGCTCAAGCGCGAGGTTTGGCCGACGAGTTACTGGAAGCTCGCCGACGCGCGCTTTCACAACAAGCAGATTCCGGTCCTCGAAGCCGATACCGGTAAGGAACTTCTGTGTGAGCTGAAGTACATCGGCCTGGAAAAGTTAAAGGTTGGCGAATTGCAGGACTGCTACCACTTCCGCGTGGTGTCGGCCTCGTCGTCGCCGACCGACCTGTGGTTCGATCGCTACCATCGCCTGGTCCGCCAGGAGTTCACGGAATCAGGGCACAAGACGATCGTGCAACTGACCAAGATCACACGCTGACGTTGCGCCGCTTGCCAAGCCGCAACCACCAACATGTAGGAAAGCTGCCATGCCAGACCGGGATTTCATCAGACTGACGCTCATCGAGTTGATCGAAGCCGACACCGGCGTGAACCATGCGACGCTTGAGGATGATCAAAACCTCCGCGTCGATCTCGGCCTCGATTCGGTGGACCTTGTCAGCATCGTTTCGCAGGTCGAACGGCGCTTCCGCATCCGCCTGACTCAGGAAGAGCTGCCGAAACTGGTAACGGTCGGTGATGTCCTCGATCTGCTGGAAGCGAAATGGAAAGTTGCCGCGCCGGACGCCAAGGCGGCGTGAACACGACGCGGAGCGTCGTGCCACAATGTGGCGCGACGCACCGCGTCGCGGTATGCTTTTTTTCCGCCGCTCGCCTTACGCCGCGAATGGCAACTCCTTTGACTCGGCCGCGGGCAGTGTGAATTGCTGTTTCAGCGCTGCGAGCGCTTCAAGCAACTCGTCGATTGCCGACGGTTGATGATTCGCGTTCACCTGGATGCGCAAGACTCCCGCGTGGTACGGCACCGCCGGGAACGTCACCGACTGCACGTAAAATCCCTTCTCGAACAGAAATCGCCCCGCTTGCAGAGTGATGTCTTCGTCGCCGATTAAGATCGAAACGATCGGCGTTTCCCCACCGAGCACCACAAGCCCAAGCGCGTGGGCGCCTTGCATCAGCCGCTGGAGATTACTGGTGAGCCGGCCGTGGATTTCTTCGTATTCTTCGGAATTGAGGATATCGCACACGGTGCAGACCGCCTCGAGGTACGCAGGCGGAACCGGGCCGCCAAAGATGAAGGTGGTCGAACGGATCTTCAGAAGCATCTTGAAGTCGCGCGGGCAGCCGATGAAACCGCCGAAGCACGAGAAGCCCTTCGACAGCGAACCGACGACCAGCGTGTTGTCATAGCTCCCCAGCGCGTCATAAACGGTGCCGCGCCCCTTGCGGCCCAAGACGGCGGTGCCATGCGCGTCATCGACGTAGAGGACGGCGTTTCGTCTCAGGCAAACGTCATTGAGTTGCGCAAGCGGCGGCAGGGCCCCAGTCATGCTGTAGACGCCATCAATAGCAACGACCGCGCTGCGATATTCTCCGGCTTGGTCGAACACCCGTTCGAGGTCGGCCGGGTTGCAGTGACTGAACGGCATGACGCGCACACCATTGGCCTGGGCGATCTTCGCGCCTTCCTGCATCGAGTTGTGTGCATGTTCATCGATGACAAGCAAATCCCGTTTGCTGACCAGCCCCGGCAGCGCGCCCAAATTGGTCAACGTTACCGATGGGTAGATCAAGACGGCTTCGGTCCCTAGCCAGCTTGCCAGCTTTTCCTCGGCTTCCTCGTTGGCCCGGACGGAAGCGAAGAATCGTGACGTGCCATTGTGGCTGCCCCAGCGCCGCACCCCTTGGATGAGGGCCGCCTGCACGCGCCGGTCCTGATCGAGACCCAGGAAGCTGTCGGAGCCGAAGTTGATGACGCGCCGCCCGTCCACCTCCATTTCGCGGTTCGGGCCGAGATCATCGGCGATCAGGTTCTTCAGATGCGCGTCGGGATACGTGCGTGCGTAGTGTTCCATGAAGCGGACGAGCCCGTGCTGGCGCATCGCCTGCGCCAGGCAAGCCATCGGAGAAGCGGACATGCGTAGCCTCTTCTTCCCTTGAAGATTTCCAACGTCTTTTCGCGAACGGGCCGTGGTTAGGAAGCGGTGTATAATCGAACGCACACCAAATGCAAGGTGAATTGACCCGTTCGGACAGGCCGGGTTGACAAAACTGCGGCATTTGAGAAGAATAGCGACCGCCCCGAATAGGCCGTTTACGGTTTAGCGTTCAATGCGAAGCCGTGCGCGACAGCTGGCCACACCGAGCACGGAATGGAAGCCATTTCCACCACCACCTTGACGGAATCGAGCCCGACCTTGCGCTGTCAGTTGGCGGCGTGGACGACCCTGGCAGGCGATCCGGGTGCCATCGCGACATGGCGTCGGCAATCACTCACGGCCGGCGCGGGCGCAAAGCCGGCGTCGTTCCTGAAACAAGCGGACGATCAGACCGTACTGGCCGTGCGCGCGGTTCTGGACGCGATTGATCGGGCCGGCTGGCCAACGCGCTCGTTCGCGGATTGGGGCGTCGTCGCCGGCGCGAGTTTCTTTGGTCGAACCGCGACTGCTCATGCGATCCACCGTTTTCTTGACGAAGGCGCCTGGTGTGTGTCGCCGCACCTGGTGCCGAATCAATCGCTGCACGCGCCGGCCGGCGCCATCAGTCTGGTTCTCAAGATCCACGGTCCGAATTTCGGCGTCGGCAGCGGCGCCAACGCGGCTCCCGATGCGCTGCTCCTGGCGGCGGCGCTGCTGGCGGACGGCGCTTTGCCCGGCCTGTGGGTTGTATTGACCGCCTACGATTCCGAGTGGTTGCCCGGCGCCGACGGGTCCAGTACCGGCGCCCCGGTTTGCCGCGCCGTGGCGCTCGCATTGACGCCGGTCGATGGTCGCGCCGATGGGCCGCTCGTGACGTTCGGACAATCCGAAGACAGCCAGGCGTTATTGCCCGAGTTGCATGTCGGCTCGTTAGCGGCCGAACTGGGCAATCGCCCCTCCCGCTGGCGGCTTGCTGACTTGAATTGGGTCGGCTTTGACACGCCCCCTGGCTCCTGGGAGGGGATCCGATGACCCCCCCTTCCATCTGGATCACCGGCATCGGCGCCGTCACGCCGCTGGGCAATACGCCGGACGAATTTGCCGAACGCTTGCTCGGCGGACATTCGGGGGTTGGCCGCATCACCGCGTTCGACGCCAGCGAGCATCCCGCGCAAATCGCGGCGACCGTCGGCGCGATCGCGTGCCCCGCCGGTTGGGATGAGCCGGCGTTCGCCCAGCTCGATCGGCTCGATCAGGCAGCACTGTGGTGCGCCGCCGGCGCACTTCAAGATGCGGGCTGGTGGGAGCGCCGATCCGAAATCCGCGTCGGCCTCGTCCTGGGCAACGCCGCCGAATGGAACAGCCACTGGGAAGACGATTTCGTCCGCGGCGGCAGGCAAATCCACGAGCCGCAAGCGCAACGCGAACCACTGACGCAACGCACGCGCCGCCGACTGGAATTGACCGGACCCGCCGTGAGCCTGTCCGCGGCGTGCGCGAGCGGCAATTATGCCCTGGCCATGGGGAGGCGCTGGCTGCAAATGGGCTGGGTCGATGTCTGCCTGGCCGGCGCCTGCGACCTGGCAATCTCGCGTCTGTCCCTGGCGAGTTTCGGCAATCTGCGCGCCCTGTCGCGCCGCAATGACGAGCCGCGCCGCGCCTCGCGGCCATTTGACCTGGATCGCGACGGATTCGTCATCGGCGAAGGCGGCGCGTTGTTCGTGCTCGAACGCGCCGAGCAGGCACGGCGCCGCGGCGCCCGCGCATACGCTGAGATCGCCGGCTGCGGCGCATCGAGCGACGCGTATCACATGGTTATCCCCAGCCCGCACCCGGAACCTGCCGTGGCTGCCATGCGCCAGGCCCTCGCCGACGCCAAGCTTGATCCTGCCGGGGTCGATTACGTCAATGCTCATGCGACCAGCACCCCGGTCGGCGATCAAGCCGAGGCGAAAATCTTGCATACCGTATTCGGTTCGCACATCGACCGCCTGCCGGTCAGCTCGACCAAGAGCATGACGGGACACCTGCTCACCGCCGCCGCCGCCGTCGAAGCACTGGCGTGCATCATTACGCTGAACCGTCAGACCGTACCACCGACGATCAACCTGGAACATCCTGATCCCGAGTGCCGGCTCCGCCATGTTCCCAATCAGGCTGAGGCACACCGTGTCCGCGTCACCGCGTCCAACTCCTTCGGCTTCGGCGGCAGCAATACCTGCTTGTTCTTGCGCAGCGTGTCGTGATCGTTCTGATCCTCGAAATCGGCGCCGGCCAGCGTATTTCGGCTTCCCGATTATACTGCACGCGGTCAGGATTGACTCATTCACTAGCCCGCAGCGCCAGCAAGGGATGTCCGTGGTTGCCCTTGCTAGCGCTGCGGGCTAGTGAGGCAAATGTGTCATTCCCGCCCGAGCGCAGTATAGCGATTACACAAGCGGGTTAGCGTATTTCGGAATATTGGCAAGGTGTAACTACACCGGCTTCGCCGACGCCGCCCCACGCTTGACCCGGTCGAGTGCGTCGCGCGCCTCATAATACAGCGGATGCTGCTCATACGCCGTAACCTCTTCGTAGCACGCGGCGGCGCGGGTGAAGTCGCCGAGGGCCTCGCACGCCTTGCCCATCTTGTACGACGTGTCGGCGCCGGCTTCGTCGCTCTTCTTGAATTCGATGAAGCATGCCAACGCCTCGGCTGGCTTCTCGTCGAGGTAGAGATCGCCGAGCATGCGGTGCGTGAAGTACCAGGCCTGTTCGTCGTCCTTCGAGGCGAACTTCTCCGGACGATTTTGGCGGATCGTCTCAAGCGTCGCGATCGTCTCAGGGATTTCGCCCTTCAAGCGATGGACCCGTGCCTTGAGCAGCCGCGCGCTGAGGCTGCCGGGCTGCGCGACGATCGCCAGGGCCGACAGATGCGCAGCCCAGTCGAGCAGGTCGAAATCGCCGTTCCATTTTTCAAGGACCCACGTCGCCTTGTCGCGGCAATACTGCGGGTCGAACCACTTCTGCACGCTCTCGTAGCGCGCCTTCAAATCGTCTGGCGCAGTGGAATAGTAGTAGCGGTCCTTGCGTTCCTTGAGGTCCTTGTCTTCCGCGTTGTAGGTCAGGGCGTGCTCGGTGCAGTGGAGCGCTTGCCAGATGTCATCCTTTTTCTCCTGAACACCGCCGGGCCGACGCTCGAAGAGATCCGCGAGCGTGCGATAAGTTTCGATGCCGGCGCTCTCGTTGACGCTGTAGAACTTGAAAGCGTCGAGGGCGACGTCGATGTGGTTTTCCTTGATCGCCTGGTCGCCGATCTTCTTGACGACGACGAAGAGGGCGTCCCTGTCCGCGCCTTGAAGATTTTGCACGCCGATGGATCGGCCGATCTGCATCGCCTTTTGGTAGTTCGCCCACATGCCGGGATGGTCGCCGTGCTTCTCGTGTGTCTGGGCGATCTGGATGTAAATGCTCGCGGTCTTGAGCGGCATGCCATGGGCGGCGATGCGCAGGTACTCGCAGCCGCGCCGCCACTGGGCGGGATCGTCAACCAGGGCGAGGCCGAGCTGCTGGACGTATTCGTAGTTGAAGGAAGCGGCGGGCTGGTCAGGCTGCGTCAGGCTCCAGTATTCGCGTTCGCTGAGCTCGCTGTAGAGCTGGCGTTTCAAATCCCAGGCGGTCGGATCCTGTGGCGTGCGCGCGAGCTGGGCCTCGACGGCGGCGATGGCGTCCATGCGCTGGCCCGGTTGAGGCAGCAGCGTTGCGCCGATGCGCCGCGCCATCTCCGGGTGCGCGTGCGTCGCCAGGTACAATGCCGAGAAGTGGATCGCGTGGCGCTGGGCCGTGTTCATCTGCGGCAATTGCAGAACGCTGAGGAGTTGCCGGGCCGCCTCGTCATAGTTGCGTTCGTGCAGATAGGCGACAGCGCGCCAGTAGGCGCAAATCGGCAATGCGGCGGGTTGCTCGGTCGCGATCAGGTCGAGCATCTTCGTCGCCTCGCGCATCGTTTCCGCACTCGGCCGCGTGTCGAGAATCTCGCTGACGCGCTCCAGGCAAAAGTCGAAGTCCAAGAAGGGAACGAGTTCGGGCTGGTTCTTCAGCTCCGCGAAATCGAGCCTGCGATGCAGGTCCCAGAGTTGCGCGCGGGCGAGCACGTTGTGCGGATCGAATTGCAGCGCCCGGCCCAGCGAGATGAGAGCGAGCCGAGTTTGTCCCATTTGGCGATAGCTCATGCCGCGCAGGGTATGCTTGAAGACGCGCAGGGCCGGCAGGTAGCGCGTGGTGTAGACGAAGAAGAGGCCAAGAGGGAGGACGACGACCACGACGCCGACGGGGTAGTTGACCAGGAACGCCCACAGGCTGAAACCGAGGGCGGCGCACATGGCGGCGATTTCAATTTCGGATTCTTCGACGAGGCCCGCGAAAGTCAACAGGTAGAAGCCGGGAATGCCGAGCAAGAGCAGCATGCCGATCGTTTGCAGCTTGTCGGGTTGTAGCTGGTAGCCGCCGTAATTGAAAACCGCGAACGCCCCGCCGACGAGGAGAGCGATCATGCCCACGCCGATGTAGAAGCGGTGGAGTCGCTTGCGGATATTGCGCATCGCGTAGAAAGCGCCGCCCAGTACCGCGCCGCCGAGGATGGGCCACATCGCCTCGGGTGGGATCTGGGTCTCGTCCGACAGGATTTCGGGATGCCAGTATTTGAAGGTCCAGCCCGTGCCGACCATCAGGCCCACCAAGAGGCCCGCGTAAACCATCCACGGCGTCTCAAGCAGCAAGAAGATGATAAAGCCCAGCCAGCGGCCGCGGACGCGATAGCCTTCCCGAATCTTGCGCACGGCGGCGACGGTCAGAAAAAGCACCAGCCCCGCGACCGTGAAGAGGGCGATGATGGCCAGATCGTCGGGCCGCGGGTTGAGCAGGCCGATGGTGACCAGAATGCCGAGGTAGACGCCCTTGAGGAGGAATTCGGATTGTTGCCAGGTCAACATGTAACAGCCCGTTCGGTGGGAGTCGGCGCGGTACTCGCTATGATAGACATTATACGCGCGCCGAGTAACTAAAACGCGAGTAACCGTTTCCCCTCTCCCCCTGAATACAGGGGAAAGGGGTTAAGGGTTACAAACGTGGTTCTTTTCCAAGGTATATTCTCATGGCTGGCCAGGTTCCCATCGTTTCCATCCTCATGATTGTCCACGGCGCCATGTTGTCGCTCATGGGGCTTCTCTATGCCATCATGGGCCCGGCTTTGTTCGCCATGATGCAAATCGACAAGCAAAACGTCCGCGGCGACGACCAGGCATTCATGGGCGTCATGTCCGGCGTCTACATCGGCTGCGGCGTGGTGATGCTGGCCATCGGCATACTGCACGTCACCTCGGGAATCATGGCGCTGCGCTACCGGAGTCGTATCCTGGCGATCGTCACCCTGTTCACCAATGTGGTGGCGCTGTGGACGTGCTATTGTGCGCCGACGGGACTCGCCGTGATGATCTTCGGATTGATCGTGTTTTTCAACCATGAGGTTGCCGAGGCCTTCCGCATGGTTGGCGAGGGGGCGAGCATCGAGCAAGCCCTGGAGGCGGTGGATCGTTCGCGCGGCTTTGAACGTCGAGATGACTTCCGCCGCGACGAGGACGACCGCCGCGACAACGGCTGGAGCGACCGCCGTGATGAACCGCCTGGGCCGCCGGACGAGCGCATTCGGCCCGCGTGATCGATTGGCTCAGACCGAAGGGCGAATTCTTCGTCGGCTTCCTCCATCGTGGCATATGATCCCAATCGCGTGATGGTCTGCAATCACATGATTGGGATCATATGCCGCGACGGACCATGTACCACGGAGCGGTGACAGTGCCCGTCGTGCCTGCTATGATAGGTCCAAAGGAATCCGCTTCTCAAGTAGCACAAGGATTCTTCGCATGGACTTGCGCACGCATGGACTGGTGAACATCGGGCAAGTTTACGCCCATCTCGCGCCGACGCGGCTGATCGAAATGGCCCTGGCGCGCAAGGAAGGCGTCCTCGCCGCCAACGGAGCGTTCGTCGCGATCACCACCCCCTACACGGGCCGCGCCGCCAAGGACAAGTACCTGATTCGCCGACCCGCCAATGAAGGACAGATCCACTGGGGTCCCGTCAATCAGCCGATGGACCCGACCAACTTCGAACGCCTGTGGGAACGCGCCAAGACATATCTGCAACGCCGCGACCTCTTCGTCGCCGACGCCTGGGCCTGTGCCGATCCCGCCTATCGCATCGGCGTGCGCGTCATCACCGAGAACGCCTGGCACGCCGTCTTTGCCGAGTGTCTGCTGCGTCGCCCCAGCCCGGACGAACTCGCCAACTTCAAGCCCGACCTCCTCATCCTGCACGCTCCCGGCATGCAGTTCGATCCGCCGCGCGATCAGACCCGCTCCGAAGTCGGCGTCATCCTCGACCTGGAGGAGCATCGCGTTCTGATCGCGGGGACTCCCTACGCCGGCGTGATCAAGAAGTCGGTCTTCACCGATCTCAACGACTGGATGCCGACGCGCAACGTCTTCCCGATGCACTGTTCCGCGACGATCGGCAACGCCAACGACACCGCCCTTCTATTCGGCCTGTCCGGCACCG
>SXGT01623877.1_pt1 | contig 18568 bp, 18 predicted proteins | sample 3176221 | NCBI WGS metagenome assembly SXGT01 (sample SAMN11356862, study PRJNA531348) | freshwater metagenome | isolation source: freshwater sample F1-120 | place: China: Fuxian Lake, Yuxi | collected 2017-12-25
CATGTTCACCTACTGATTTGTTTTTGTTTTTTCGCAAAAACACAATAGCAGAAAAGCAGGCGACTGCCTCGACTTTCATTCATAAATGCTACCATTTACGCAATTAATTCAGATCAAAATTCAAATTTTGCAAGTAGCTCTTCATTGATAGAGATTAAATTACGCGCCGAAAAGACTAGGCATTGGTTTTGATTCTATCGCTGTGGGGCGACTCTCGGCGCAGCGCATTGACTGAAGGTCCTGTTTGACTTTCGATCGACAGAGTATTTTTACAGATTTTGGGGATTAAGGGGAAAAACATGCGTCGCTTGCTAATTGCGTTAATCTGCGCTCTGGGCGCATTGAGTCTTTTCTCATTGCCCGTCGCAGCGCGTTCTGGGGCGCAAAGAGCGCAACCACAATCCAGCGATCCCTTCGGCGATCTCTTTGGCGGATTTGATTCAGGGCCGGTCGCGCCAGGACAAGATGGACGTCCGCAAGCAGTGGCGGTCCCCAGAGAGACGGTGGCTTTTGATGCGAAATATGCGCCGGGCACCGTCGTCATCTCAACAAATGAACGTCGTCTCTATTACGTTTTAGGCAATGGCCAGGCAGTTCGTTATGGCGTTGGCGTTGGCCGTCCAGGATTTGAATGGGCTGGCACGCGGTTTATTTCAAGCAAGCGCGAGTGGCCAGATTGGACACCGCCAGCGCAGATGTTGCGTCGTCGTCCCGATTTGCCCCGCCACATGGAAGGCGGGGTCGATAATCCTCTTGGCGCCCGCGCAATGTATCTGTCAGGCACGCTTTATCGTATCCACGGCTCAAATGAGCCTGAGACGATCGGACAAGCCGTCTCTTCAGGGTGCATACGCATGACCAATGATGATGTGATTGATCTTTACAATCGGGTTCACGTCGGAACGCGCGTTGTCGTTACGCGCGACTAAGCTGCTGCGGGAAGGTTTGCCTCAGTGAAAGGAAGGGCCAAGAAAAATTGGCCCTTCTTATTTTTCCCCCGCCACATCGCGATTAAGTCCTTTGAGCGACAGCTCATCCAAATAAGCTGCGAAGCTTTGGTCTTTTGTTTCGCCCAATGTGCGCAAATAACGCCAAGTATAGATGCCTGTGCGGTGTGAGTCGTCAAAATCCAAGCGTATGGCATAATTACCAACGGGCGTGACGGATAGAATTTTAACATTGCGTTTGCCGCCGACAGTTTTTTGGTCTCTTTGCGAGTGACCCTGAACTTCCGCGCTTGGGCTTCTTACGCGTAGGAGCTCTGCAGTGAGCGCATAGGAGACTTGATCATCGTAGTTGATTTCAAGGAAGCGGCCCTGATCAAGCAGTCGAACTTCCGTTGGCCAAGGCTCCTGCACCCCTTTTTCTCCCTATTAAGCGACGATTCTCATAATCCGCATCGGCGTTTTAACGCCACAGCGCTCTTTTCGCATGCTTTATTGGGAAATATATGAAAGAAGGACAAGAAGCCAGAAAGTCGGCCTTGAACCGAACTTTAGGGAAAGAAGCATTATGCAAGCGTCTACTGAGCCGCTCACCCCCCTTCAATCGGCTCATTTGATTGATCCATTCGGTCGCGCGATTAGTTATGTCCGCGTCTCGGTGACTGATCGATGCGATTTTCGTTGTGTTTATTGCATGTCAGAGCATATGGCGTTTTTGCCTCGGCGCGATCTGTTGAGTTTGGAGGAACTCGATCGCCTGATCGCCGCTTTTGTTGCGCGGGGCACGAGAAAGCTTCGCATCACAGGCGGCGAACCCCTTGTGCGCCACGATGTCATGCGTCTTTTTGACTCTTTGTCCCGTCATTTGGAAACAGGCGCATTGGAAGAGCTCACCCTGACAACAAATGGGTCTCAGCTTTCACGTTTTGCCCACCGCCTTTATGACTGTGGCGTGCGTCGGGTGAATGTCTCCCTTGATACGCTCAACCCAGAGTTGTTTCGTCAAATTACGCGCACAGGCTCTCATGAGCAGGTGATGGCTGGTCTAGAGGCGGCGCAGACGGCTGGGTTAAAAGTCAAAATCAATGTTGTCGCGCTTAAAGGCGTCAATGAAGACGAATTTATCTCCCTTGCGCAATTTGCTCATGCTCGGGGGTTTGACATTACCTTTATCGAGGTCATGCCTCTGGGGGAGCTCGAGGGACCCGAACGGATAGATCAATATTTGCCCATGCAAATGGTTCGAGAAAAATTATCGGCAAAATTTACGCTTCACGAGACTGATCATCGCACAGCCGGACCTGCACGCTACGTGCGGGCTGCGGAAACAGGCGGGCGTATTGGGTTTATCACGCCTTTGACGCATAATTTTTGCGAAAGCTGTAACCGTGTTCGGGTGACCTGCACAGGTAAGCTTTATATGTGCTTGGGACAGGAAGACGCCGCCGATTTACGCGCGCCTCTTCGCGCAAGTAGGGATGATTACGCGCTGCACGCCGCGCTTACAGAGGCGATCGGCCGCAAACCAAAGGGGCATGATTTTGTGATTGACCGGAGCGTCCAGATCCCAGCTGTGCCGCGCCATATGAGCATGACGGGCGGCTAGATGCCGTTTGATGATAATTTTTCATTTTGGTAAATTTTTTCATGATGCGATGCAACCAATCCTGATTTGCCGCGTTATCCCTCCAAATAAAAGATCCGTTCTCACCGTAAGCGTAGGGACAAGGGTCTGACTTTCCAGCAGGAGGGCCCTATGGCCAATATACGGGACATCACTTTCGCCGGCCGCACCACCCGCATCATTCTCGGAGCGACGATTGCGAGTTGCCTAGTTGCCGCTGTGGCGGCGGCTCCCTCAGCGCCAACGGGTCTGAAAGATCGCGCTGCGCCTGTCAAAGCCGCCGTAAGCCTGAATGATGGCGCCATCCGCCCACTTGCTCCCGGTCAAGGCATTCGGGTCAGCCGCGCTTATGATGAGAGCGATGAGGATTGCACGCTTGTCCTGACGCCAAAGACTGACGCCAAAGGTAAGACCCGCTATCTTCGCAGTGTTTCTTGCGAGAATTAATACTGTTACATCCGAGCGCTTAGCGTAAGGAGTGCGTCTATTTCCAGCGAAGGTTGGTCTCCCAAAGACCCCTTCGCTTTTTTGTTTTCACGCTTAATCAAGGCGCATTGACGCCCTCAACCGCGCTTCCTACTGTGCCGGCGATTTAGCGTTAGAGATTTGATAATCGAACAACACATCATGAGCTCTCCTCCCGCTTTCCCACCTGATCTCCTTGAGGCCGCGCGTATTTCTCAAGCCTGGCCTTTTGAGGAGGCGCGTAAGCTGATCGCCAGAGTGGAAAAAAGCGGTCAAACTTCTGTTTTGTTTGAGACAGGCTATGGGCCGTCAGGATTGCCGCATATCGGCACTTTTGGCGAGGTCGCGCGCACAAGCATGGTGCGCCACGCCTTTGAAACGCTCACAGAGGGAAAATTCCAAACACGTTTGCTGGCATTTTCTGATGATATGGACGGCTTACGTAAGGTGCCAGATAATATTCCCAATAAGGATTTGATTGCCGCTCATTTAGGAAAGCCGCTCACTCAGGTGCCGGATCCTTTCGGCACGCATGAAAGTTTTGGAGCGCATAATAACGCGCGCCTACGCACCTTTCTCGACGCCTATGGTTTTGATTATGAATTTGCTTCATCAACGCATTATTATCAGAGCGGTATTTTTGATGCAGCGCTTAAACGTGCGCTGACCTGTTACAGCGCTTTAATGGACATCATGCTGCCGACCTTTCGGGAGGAAAGAGCGGCGACATATTCGCCCTTTCTGCCTATTCACCCGCGTACTGGCATCGTGATGCAAGTCGCTTTGACGGGCCATGACGCGGAAGCTGGCACGATCGATTGGAATGATCCCGAAACAGGCGAAAAATTTACAACGCCCGTAACGCGAGGACATTGCAAGCTCCAATGGAAGCCTGATTGGGCGATGCGTTGGTATGCGTTAGGCGTCGATTATGAAATGGCAGGCAAGGATCTAATTGATTCTGTCAAAGTCTCCTCCGCAATTGTTCGGGTTTTGGGAGGGCGGCCGCCAGAAGGCTTTAATTACGAGCTCTTTCTTGATGAAAAAGGCCAGAAGATTTCTAAATCGAAAGGCAATGGCCTTACGATTGAGGAATGGTTGACCTATGCCAGTCCAGAAAGTCTGGCGCAATTTATGTTTCAAAAACCAACCGCCGCGAAAAGACTTTATTTTGACGTCATTCCCCGTGCGGTAGATGATTATTTGTCGTTTTTAGACGCCTATCCTCGTCAAGATTGGAAGCAGCGACTGGGCAATCCAGTTTGGCATATCCATGCAGGCGCACCGCCGGAGGCGGAAGTATTAATCCATGACAAGGAAAGCAAAGGGACAACGCTTTCCTTTGGCATGCTGCTTAATTTGGCGGCTGTTGCAAATGCTGAGGATCCAACAATTCTTTGGGGATTCTTGCGTCGTTATGCGCCAAGCATTTCTCCACAAACCCACCCGCGATTGGATAAGCTTGTCGGTTACGCGGTGGCCTATTTCCGTGATTTTGTTCGCCCAGCTAAGAAATATCGCGCAGCGGATGAAATTGAGCGCGATGTGTTACAAAAAATCGATCATATTCTTGGCGCGTTGCCTAAAGATGCGCGCGCAGAAGATATCCAAACCTCACTCTACGACGTCGCTCGGGCTGTATCGCGCTACCAAGATTTAAGCGCTAAAGGAGCGACGCTAGAGCGTCCCGGCGTGTCAAATGACTTTTTCAATATGCTTTATGAAGTTTTGCTTGGTGAAAAACGTGGACCGCGTTTTGGTTCATTCATAGCGCTTTACGGTATCGATAATACACGTCGCTTGATTGCAGATGCCCTTGCAGGCGCATTTATAAATTGATGGCTTATGCGCGTAGCTGATGCAGATATTTTGATCATTCCGGGCTTGAATGATTCCGGACCTGACCATTGGCAAACGCGCTGGCAAATAAAACTGTCAACCGCGCGACGCGTACAGCAAAAAGATTGGCGGCGACCTTGTCGATATGATTGGGAAGCTGGCGTGATATCCGCGATAGATGAAAGCATGCGACCCATTGTGTTAATAGCGCATTCGCTCGGGGTCATTGCTAGTCTATTTGCGCTGCAGCGACGTGATGAAAAAATCGCTGGCGCTTTCTTTGTTGCCCCGCCAAGCGAAGCGGTTATACGAGAAATCCCAGTTATTGATCGCGAATTTTTGCCCATTCCGCGCCATCGCCTTACATTTCCAGCCATTATTGTTGGAAGCGGCAACGATCCCTATGCAGATTATCAGGTTACAAAAGATCTATCTGAAGAGCTTGGCGCTAAATTTATTGATGCGGGACCCGCGGGGCATATTAATGTCGAGAGCGGACATGGCCCTTGGCCAGAAGGCTTACTCGCTTTCGCACATTTTATTGCAAAACTCTAAGAGATCATGCGAATATTTAACGCTTTTGCCCAGGTTCTAATTTATATAACAACTTTAATTTATTTTCTTTGCTTTCCAGTTAGAAGCGAAACACTCTCCTCTGAGTCTAATATTTTTACGCAAGATGAAATTTCTCAAAGAATTTTGATTAAAAGAGATAAAATAGACATTTTCTTAGATGTGAAAATTTTAGCGCCGCGACAACAGAAAGCGCCAGCAGCGCTTTTGATCCTCCCCGCGAGCGAGGGACTGTTTGCACAAGAGGCGCGCGCGCTTGGATTTAACGTTGCGCTAATAGATCTTGATCGCTTGCCAGAAAATAGCCAAAGCCTTGCTATGCATGAGGCTGGTTTGAAACTCAAATCATTGACAAAAACCAGTATTTTATTGGGTTTTGTTGAGGTGCGGTTCAGCCAGCTCTATGTGCAAAACGCTCAGATATTTGATGGCTTATTAGTGAGAGAAGTCGATCTTGAACCATTGCGCGCGCTTTCAACGCCAATTATCCATTTTTGGGGAGAGGATGCATATTGGCGCTGGGCGCCTTGGCGCGTAATTTCGGGGAATAAAAAAAATATCAGGGAGTTTTTTATCTCTGGCGAGACGACTTCATCGCTCTCAACGAACTGCCGAAAGGATCAAAACCCATTCGGGATGATGGCCGCACAGAAAGCGCTGCTAATTGCGCTTTATGCATGGGTTCTTGGTGAGCCGCCGCCAGCCTCGCGCGCGCCGGGACCTCGTGATCTTATCTTAGCAAAAGATGTTATTTGGCCAGATATAGGCGTTAGGCCTATGCGGCCGAGAGATGACCGAATAGTTCCTAGAATTGATCGCGATGGCAACACGCAATCTGGCGTGCGGTTGCCAGATCATATATTGCCAATCGCCACTAGTATGAGCTTTGCTCTAGATCAACAGAGGGTAGAGGGAGCCTGTCCTGCAACGTTAGTTATGCCTTTTAGCGCTGATAAAGCCGGGCGCGAGAAATCACATGATCCGCGTCAGTCGCTTGTTGAGCGATATGGCTCTCGCGCTTATTTTGTCGCCACGATGCGTGTTGTTGCAGAGAAATTAGTCAAAGAGAAATTATTACTCCGGCAAGACGCTGAGTCATATGTGCGCGCCGCAAAAGATGCGCCATTTTAGATCGGTTTAGGACTTATTCAGCAGCCAGAAACCAAAATTGAGATAGCTGGCGTAAGCAACCCATGCAGCATAGGGCCAGAGGCATCGCGCAGCGATCGGATCAAGTTTATTAAAGATAATAATATTACTTAAAATTAGCGCCTCTAAAGGAAGAATAATTAATAGGCCGGCAAAGGGATTATGTCCGCTGAAGAAAGCAAAAGACCAGCAAGTGTTGAGTAAGATTTGACTTAGAAAAATGGTGATCGCAAATCGGCGCAATGGCGTTATGCGATCCAAGCGTATAATGCGAAAAAAAGACAGAGCCATTAAAATATAAAGTAAGCTCCATACTGGACCAAAGAGCCAATTGGGGGGCGTGAAAGGCGGGCGAATTAACAGCGCATACCATTGAGCAAGATTTGGAAGGGTTGCATAATTTCCTAAAATCGCCGCCAAAAGGACGGGCGTGATCGCGTAAAGTCCATCATAAACGATCAGAAAACGAGAACTGTTAGACAACGTCTTCTCTCAGTTATTTCTATAGAAATGATCATTAGTTTTGTAATCCCTGGCGCTTAAGGAGCTAACTGCGCGCCAAGCGAGTCTAGGTGATCGTTCATTTGTTCGCGTGTGTGGGGATCGATGATCGCGAAGGGCGCTGCGACAGCGACCCCCGCTGCAGCTCCGACAGTTGCAACAGCCCCTGCCGTCGCCAAGCCGAGCCTTTGACCCACGCCAGCCTTGCCATCATTCAAAGTTTGACCCTGCGCCAGTCTACCGCCAATAGCGCGAACCACAGCAGGGGCTTGTGCAAATTTTGTATGTCCCAGTCGATCTCCGGAAGCTACATCCGTGAGATCAACAATTTGAATGCGATCGCGATCAAGGGCTTCTTGATATGGCTCATCTGCTGTATTTACGGCTCCCAATCTTGGTTTATTCCCCCACACTCGTCGGGATACGGCAAGCGCTTCATCATCTCGAGAGACAAACAGGGTGAAGAGCGATGGCTTGACGCCAATAGCGGCGATCTGCCGACGAAAAACGTCGAAATCAACATCTGGCGCAGCGAGCATGATATTTTGGATTTTAGTTGGCAGGGCGTGGTTGCGAATAGACATTTGTCGCAGAGCTTCGAGCGTCACCCAATTGCCCATTGAATGCGCGAGAATTGAAATCTCGCCAACAGATGGATCCCTTGCGAGAACCTGCAAGGTATTTTCTAGCGCGTCGCGAGAATAGCTGGCGCTTTCATGATCATAGCCATATTGCAAGAGATTGCCGCGAGAGGGCCAAGTGAAGAGAACTGGAACAACATCTGCATTCGCATCATGAATGATTTGCGCAAAGCGATAGACTGCTTCTTCAAATTTTGTATTGAACCCATGTACAAAAATTAATACTTGGCGCTTAGGCGTTTTTCGGATGCGCTGATCAAAATCTTTCATCGCTTCATCTTGCGTTAAGATTTTGGCTTCGACAGTTGAAAATTCATACGACGGATTTGCAATTTTTTCTGCAGGCCATTGTATTTCCCCCGCGAGGCGATTGGCGTCTGGCGGAACAGAAACAATAATATTGGCAAAAGACGCATGGTTTGCGCGGTCGCCGCCAAACATCACGCCTTCTTGCATGTCATCAGGCGCGCGGGTGGTGACAACGAGCATATTCACTAAATTTACATTGTCTGGCCGCTTATGCGTTGCAAGAAGAACGCCTTGTGGACGTCCAGCGCAAGCGGCGAGAGACACACTGGCTGCAATCAGCACAATGACGTTTAATAGCGAGAAATAATAACGCATGAGCCAAACAATAGGTAAGAAGCGGCGCAGAAAATCCATGCCTGAACTGGAGATGGGAGCTTAGACACGACTCTCGGACTTATGTCACGCGCGTGTTAAACTGGGACCAGTTTAGTCCCGTCGTCTTCACGATGCTTTTATCGCCAATGATTTTTCGATATCGCTCACAGGGTGGCGCGTCAGATCTTTGGCGATCTCCCCGCTAATTTTACTTTGGGCTTTTATTGAAAGCTCTTTGCGGATTTCTCCTAATGTGCGCGGGGGCGCGATAATCACAATCTCAGGCAAAGCTCCGCTCTCAGCTTCCTGATTAATTTTCTGCGCCATATGACGGGCAAAGCGTTCTTCTTCCACTTCGTGCCAATCAGTATTGTCCAGCGCGCTCCGCACGCCGCCTTTGGAAGCAAAATTGCGCCCCGGCGCGTCAGAGCCTTGATCGCGCGTTGCTGGATTTTTATCGATGCGCGTTTCAATAACGCGAAGATCAAGGAGCTCAGCGTCGCCTTGATTGACAAAAAATAAGGCGCGTCCGGCCATCTCCAATGAGTACCCACGCATTATGACGCACTGCTATGGACGACATGGCCGCTCCCTCCTGGAACATCTTACGCTGAGAATGGGGAGGCATGGATGCCCTTACAAGGAGACCTTTTGTCGCCCTTGAGCAAAAGCGGCGGATCTAGCGACGGCAGATCAGCTCACGGCGTTAATTCTTTTCCCTCTAATGGGCTGCGCGTAGCCCTGCCAGCGCTCTTTTGAGCCGGCGCCTGGGCGCTTCCGGCTGTTGTTTAAAATGACGCGCTTGACGAGAGGCTTTGATCCGCGCCTCATTCATCGCCCATAAAAAGAAACACCCCCCTGCAATCCAAAGTAGGCCTGCATAAGGTTCAGCAAGCGTCAGGAAAGTGAGATCTGGCGTACACTCATTTGCGTATTCGCAGGCGTCTGACCAATCCTGAAACCAATTTTTGATTGTTTCCATTAAAGCCTCCAGCCAAAAGCGCTGCAACGGAAGCCGCGCAGAGACGACTCATGTTGCGATGCAATATTTAAAATATTGTGCGGCGCAAAAAGATTTGCTAGCGCAATAATGTCGCAGCAGGCGTTATAAATTATAAGTAGTTGATTTTATTAAAAAATTATAAAGTTGAAAAAAGGGGTGCTGGGCAGCAATAAAAAAACAGCCCGGCATGTCCGGGCTGTTATGAGGTAAACGAGATGGAGGCTCTGCTTTAGCCTTCCAGCAATCGGCGGGCGATAACTTGCGCCTGAATTTCAGCAGCGCCCTCAAAAATATTCAGGATCCGCGCATCGCACAAGACGCGAGAGACAGGATATTCAAGGGCGAAGCCGTTGCCGCCATGAATCTGGAGGGCATTGTCGGCCGCCGCCCAAGCAACGCGCGCGCCTAATAATTTTGACATGCCAGCCTCAAGGTCGCAGCGCTTGCCCTCATCTTTTTCACGCGCGGCGAAATAGGTGATCTGACGCGCGACATGGATCTCGACCGCCATTGAGACGATCTTGTTAAATACGCGCGGGAAAGCGAACAGAGGTTTACCAAATTGAACCCGGTCTTTGGCGTAGCGTAAGCCCAGATCGAGCGCGCATTGGGCGACGCCAAGCGCACGGGCCGCCGTTTGAATACGGGCGGACTCAAAGGTCTCCATCAATTGTTTGAAGCCTTTGCCCTCTTCGCCGCCAAGAAGGTTCTCCGCCGGTACTTCGAAATTATCGAAGCCAATCTCGAACTCTTTCATGCCCCGGTAGCCCAGAACTTCAATTTCTCCGCCGGTCATTCCAACGGCTGGAAATGGGTTTTCATCCGTTCCGCGCGGTTTCTCGGCAATCAGCATGGAAAGGCCCTTGTAGCCCTTCTCATTGGAATTGGTTCGCACAAGAAGCGTCATGATGTCGGCGCGCACTGGATGAGTGATCCAGGTTTTATTGCCGACAACTTTGTATACCTCGCCTTCGCGCGTTGCGCGGGTGCGCAGACCGGCAAGATCAGAACCATTGTTGGGTTCAGTAAAGACCGCAGTGGGGAGAATTTCACCGCTGGCGATGCCGGGTAAATATTTTTGTTTTTGCTCTTCCGTGCCGCCAAGAAGGATCAATTCGCCGGCTATTTCCGAACGTGTGCCAAGCGAGCCAACGCCGATGTAGGCGCGCGATAATTCCTCTGACACAACGCACATGGCGATTTTGCCCATGCCTGAGCCGCCGTATTGCTCAGGAATCGTCAAGCCAAAGACGCCGAGCTCGGCAAGGCCTGAGATGACGTCGAGAGGGATGTAGTCATTTTTTGCATGCCATTCTTGCGCGAAGGGCGTGACATGGGTTGCAGCGAATTTACCCATTTCGCTTCTTATAGCTTCCAATGTCTCGTCGAGACCGGTGGCACCGATGGTTTCGGCTGCGGCTTGCTGATCAATAAGTTCAGCCAAACGGGCGCGGTTTTTAGGCGCATTGCCCGTCAGGATTAGGTGATCCACGACAGCTGGACGGCGCGCCGCAATCTGCTGAGGGGTTATGCCGAAATCTGTCAGTCGGACAGTTTCGCCCTGGCTCATGGGAATGCCGCCATAGACCTGCGCTAAGAGATCCGCAAAACCAATTTGATTTAGCAGCTCTTCCGTTTCGCCATAGAGGCTCTCAGCTTGCAGTCTTTCTGCATAAGCAATGAGTTCGCGTAGTCCCTGGACGTAAGTAGCAAACCAGGCGAGGCCATGAGCGGCGTGCTGATCCGCTTCAACGAGATCATTAACGATTTTGCCTTCTCGAGAAACACGGGCGCGTAGGCTACCAAGCGCTTCTTGATAGAGGCCTTCGACTGCGTGAAACGCCTGTTTGGCGTCGCTCGCCCAGCTTGCAGGTTCAGTTTTCAAAGCAACAGCCGCGGTCATGGGTTCTCTCCGCATAAAAAGCTTGATGAAGTCTCTTAATGACATGATTTCATTCATGCCGTCATTTTTTCCGCGATGCAACAGTCTTAATTAGGCCCGAACGCGAAGGGCGCTGGGAAAACTGGCGCATCGAGGGCCTTGAAGCGAATTTTAGCTCAGCTCAGTTAAGAGTGATCGCATTATCGTTTTTTTCCAGCCTCGATTACATCTTCAACAGTATGGAGGCCGGGTTTTGGAGAATTGACCAGCACCGCCATATTCCCGGGCGCGTGCTCATTCTTCCACATTTTGGTGTGCGCGTAGGGAATGTTCTCCCAACTAAACACTTCTGACATACACGGATCAACGCGACGATCCAGGACAAATTGATTAGCAGCGACGGCTTGCTTCAAATGCGCAAAATGTGAGCCCTGGATGCGCTTTTGACGCATCCAGACATAGCGAGCGTCAAAAGTTAGATTGAAGCCAGTTGTTCCTGCGCAAAAGACAACCATGCCGCCGCGTTTAACGACAAGGGCTGAGACAGGGAAAGTGGATTCACCGGGATGTTCGAAAACGATGTCAACATCCTTTTTGCCGGTAATATCCCAAATCGCCTTACCGAACTTTCTGGCTTCTTTGGTCCATTCAACAAATTCGGGGGAGTTTACTTTTGGGAGTTGACCCCAGCAGTTAAATTCCTTGCGATTGATGACGCCTTTTGCCCCCAATGACATGACATAGTCGCGTTTAGTTTCATCGGAAATAACGCCAATGGCCTTCGCGCCAGAGGCGGCGCAAAGCTGCACGCCGAAAACGCCTAGTCCGCCAGAGGCGCCCCAAATCAGAACATTATGCCCGGGCTTGAGTTGGTGGGGTTCATGACCAAACAGCATCCGATAGGCTGTCGCCAAAGTTAGCGTGTAACAGGCGGACTCCTCCCAAGACAGATGTTTAGGCCGCGCCATGAGCTGGCGATCTTGCGCCCGACAAAATTGCGCGAAAGAGCCATCTGGCGTCTCATAGCCCCAGATGCGCTGAGAGGGCGAGAACATTGGATCCCCGCCATTACACTCTTCATCATCGCCATCATCTTGATTGCAATGAATAATTACCTCATCGCCAACTTTCCACCGTTTAACTTTTGATCCCACCGCCCACACAATGCCAGAGGCGTCGGATCCAGCGATGTGGTATGGGTTTTTATGCACGTTAAACATAGACACGGGTTCGCCTAGCGACGCCCAGACGCCATTATAATTAACGCCTGCAGCCATCACCAGCACCAGCACATCGTGACTGTCGAGCGTCCATGTAGGCACAACCTCAACTTGCATGGCGGTTTCGGGAGGACCCTGACGCTCTTTGCGGATCGCCCAGGCATACATATTTTTTGGCACGTGGCCCAGAGGCGGGATTTCTCCTAATTCGTAGAGGTCTTTGTGGTCGGTCACTGTCAGCTCCCCGGCTGCGGAAGATATTGGCCCATTAAAATTCGGCCGCAGCTTATAATACGTTGCGCGCCGCTGCGAATAGCCCCAAAATTTCTATGCCTTAGCAGGCTTTTTCTATGATGTGTCTGAGGACGGGGCTTTTAGGATAAATCAACCGATGAGCGACCTAGCGGGCGGCTGTTGCCGGGGCTTGGCCGCCGGCGCCTTGTCAAAACAGGGTCATATGCTATCGCAGCCGCTGGAGGACGCGCCTGATGACCGATATGTCTGCCCCACGTCGCGATAAGCCCTGGATGTTTCGCACTTATGCTGGTCATTCGACCGCAGCGGATTCTAATCGTCTTTATCGTCGCAATCTTGCCAAAGGCCAGACAGGTCTTTCCATTGCTTTCGATTTGCCGACACAGACAGGTTATGACAGCGACCATATTCTCGCGCGGGGCGAAGTCGGCAAGGTTGGCGTCCCCGTTTCGCATTTAGGAGATATGCGCACGCTCTTTGAGGGAATCCCCTTAGGAGAAATGAATACCTCGATGACGATTAACGCGACAGCAGTTTGGCTGATGGCGTTGTATATTGCTACCGCTGAAGAACAAGGCGCGCCAAGGTCTAAACTACAAGGCACGACGCAAAACGACATTATCAAGGAATATCTTTCGCGCGGCTCTTACGTTTTTCCGCCGACGCAATCATTGCGTCTGACGCAAGATCTGATTTTGTTTACGACAAAAGAAGCGCCGAAATTTAATCCGATGAATGTGTGCTCTTATCATTTACAAGAAGCAGGCGCGACCCCCTCTCAGGAACTCGCTTATGCGCTCGCGACCGCGATCGCCATTCTCGATAATGTTAAAAAATCGGGCGAACTTTCTGAGGCTGACTTTGGTCAGGTTGTTGGGCGTATCTCATTTTTCGTTAATGCAGGCATGCGTTTTGTTACGGAACTTTGTAAGATGCGCGCCTTTACGGAACTATGGGAAGAGATCACCCGCGAGCGTTATGGAATAAAGGATGAGAAGCTACGGCGTTTTCGCTACGGCGTTCAGGTTAATTCTTTAGGACTTACCGAACAACAGCCGGAAAATAACGTCACGCGCATTCTAATTGAAATGCTTGCTGTCGTTTTATCTAAAAATGCGCGCGCGCGCGCTGTTCAGTTACCCGCTTGGAACGAAGCGCTTGGCTTACCGCGTCCATTTGACCAGCAATGGTCGCTTAGGATGCAGCAGATTATGGCCTATGAAACAGACCTTCTTGAGTATGGCGATATCTTTGACGGCTCCCCAGAGATCGCGCGCAAGGTTGCGGCGTTAAAAGAAGAGGCAAAGGCTGAACTTAAAAAAATCGATCAATTAGGCGGCGCGGCGGCGGCTGTCGAAATTGGCTATATGAAATCAAAACTCGTTGAGTCTAACACAGCGCGTCTTGAGGCCATTGAAGCTGGAGAGCAAACAGTTGTTGGCGTCAATAAATTTAAAGAAGGCGAGCCCTCTCCGCTAACATCCGGCGACAGCCAAATTATGGTTGTGCCTGAACATGTGGAAGCCGAACAAATTGCTCGCTTGAATGCCTGGCGCAATCAGCGTGACGCAAAAGCCGCACAAGGAGCGATTGAAGAATTGGCGCGCGCGGCGAAAGAGGGCCGCAACATGGTTGACCCGTCGATCGCCGCGGCAAAAGCCGGCGTTACGACTGGCGAGTGGGGTAATGTTTTGCGTGGCGTATTTGGCGAATACCGCGCGCCAACTGGAGTTTCCTCGACAGCGCGCCAAGTTGGCGGACAGTTAGACGCTGTTCGTAGCGAAGTCGAGCGCGTGTCGCAGAAACTTGGTGAGAGAGCAAAATTTCTCGTTGGAAAGCCTGGACTGGATGGCCATTCAAATGGCGCAGAGCAAATTGCCGTTCGGGCGCGAGACGCTGGCTTTGAGGTAATTTACGCCGGCATTCGTTCAACTCCAGCAGAGCTAGTGGATGCAGCCAAGAAAGAGAACGCGCATTGTGTCGGCCTATCTATTCTTTCTGGGTCGCATGTGACCTTAGCTTATGAAGTCATCCGCCTGATGAAAGAGCAAGGAGTGACAGCGCCGCTTGTTGTTGGCGGGATCATTCCGCCTGCGGATGAAAAGCTTTTACTTGAATCTGGGGTTGCGGCTGTCTACACGCCAAAAAATTATGACCTCAATAAAATTATGACTGATCTGGCGCAGATTATTGAAAAAAGCGTGGCGTAAATTAAAAGTTGCGGCGGGAGAAAATTATGCTGCAGCTGATTTATTTTAGCACGGCTCAACTCGGGTTGAGCGTGCAGGAACTCGAAAAGATTCTTGTTTCAGCCGTTGCCTATAACCAACGTAAGGGCGTCACCGGCTTGTTATTATTTAATGGTCTCAATTTTCTTCAAATACTTGAAGGCGCGCCTGAAGAAGTAGACGCGCTGTACCATAAAATCAGTGCCGATCCGCGCCATAGCGGTCTCAGATTGATTACGCGACGAGAGATTAAAGCGCTGAGTTATCCTCAATGGGGGATGAAACTCAAAGAAATTGGCGCTGACTTGGGGGAGGAAGATCCTCTACGTTTGGGCCAAGAGGCGGCAAATGCGCTCATGAATTGTTCAAGTGAAGAGCTCAAGCCAATGTTGAAAGCATTTCTTACCTTGAATTGACGCCTATCATTTGGGATTATTCGCGCTCTATTAACTAAATTATTTGAAAAGAAGTTCAGTAAATTTGGCGGCGAAAGCGGTGGATTGGAGATAAAATGGCGACAGCCTGCACAAATGGTCTCGACACGGGCTTTGTGGACCTTGGTTATATGAAAGTCGCAGTTCTTGGCGTTGTTCAAGGCATTACAGAATTGCTGCCGATTTCGTCTACGGCGCATATGCGCATTGTGCCCACATTGCTGGGATGGAAGGATCCGGGTTCAGCATTTTCCGCGGCCATGCAATTAGCGGCGCTAGCTGCAGTGATCAGTTATTTCTGGAGCGATATTCGTTCGCTTGCTTTTGGATCCATTCGGGCGTTTCAGCGGCGTGATTTTAGCGACTGGAGTTTTCGTTTTGTTGTCTGGATAGGTTTGGCGACAGTGCCGATAGGTCTTGCGGGATTATTACTTTCCCATACGCTGAATACCTGCGGTTCGCCTTTACGATCTTTGCCAGTCATTGGCTTATCCTGCATAGCCATGGCGGCGCTTTTGGCGATTGCAGAGCTTTATTGTAATCACAAACGCTCCTTAGATCATGTCACTTTAACTGACGCGCTGATTGTTGGCTTCGCCCAGGTTGGCGCGTTGATTCCAGGCGTCTCTCGATCGGGCTCAACGTTAACTGCAGCGCTTTTTCTCGATCTTAAGCGAGAAGAGGCGGCGCGTTTCTCATTTCTTTTGGGTTTGCCAGCGATCACGCTCGCTGGGCTAAAAGAATTATGGGAGTTGCATAAGGCGCATCTTGACGCGCATGGGTGGTCAATGCTGGCTGTAGGGCTTATTGTCGCTTCATTGTCAGCTTTTGTAGCAATATGGGGACTTCTTCGAATCCTTGAAAGGTTTTCGGCCTGGCCTTTTGTGGCTTATCGCGCGTTTATTGGCTTTGTGCTTTTAATTGGTTTTTATACAGGCTTCCTCGCTTAACTTAGCGGGATAATCTTAGTGAGTTATTCCGCCGCTTCGCGGAGTTCTAAACGAATGCGTGAGCGTAATTCGTCGATTGGATAAAGTTTACCCTTTTTTTCATAGTGCCAAAAGGTCCATCCATTACACGCGGGCAAACCCTGAGCCAGCGCACCTGTTTTATGGATTGATCCGATGAATCCAGATAAGGAAAGCGCGCCATCCGCGCGTACCTTAGCGCGATGACGTTTTTTTGCGTCCATCAACACAGCCCCTGGGGCGATTAAGCCACTTTCAATTAGGCTTGCAAATGCAACGCGCGGTTCTGAGCGCTTTGACGGCGCTGCAATAAGCGTATCATGCGCTAATGGCTCAATGGCGTTGATGCGGGCTGCGGCGGCCTGCGCATAGGTTGGCTCTCTTTCAAGCCCAAGGTAATCGCGTCTCAGTCTCTTTGCGACAGCTCCTGTCGTGCCGGCGCCAAAAAAGGGATCTAAGATGAGATCGCCGGCCTTCGAAGCAGAGAGAATAACACGCGCAAGCAGCGCTTCTGGTTTTTGGGTAGGATGCGCCTTACGACCATTTTTATCTTTTAATCTTTCTGCGCCAGTACAAATCGGCAAAAGCCAATCAGATCGCATCTGACAATCTTCATTACCAGCTTTGAGCATTTCATAATTAAAAGTGTAACTCTTACTCGATGCGTCGCGCGAGGCCCAAATCATTGTCTCATGGGCATTCGTAAAACGTCGCCCGCGGAAATTAGGCATCGGATTATTTTTGCGCCAAACAATATCGTTGAGGATCCAAAAACCGAGATCCTGCATGATTGCACCAACGCGAAAAATATTATGATACGAGCCAATAACAAATATGGTTGCGGATGGCCTCATCAATCGACGGGCCTCGATGAGCCAATCGCGCGTGAAGGCGTCATAGGCGGCAAAATCTGTAAATTTGTCCCAGTCGTCATCAACGGCGTCAACAACGGTTTGATCGGGGCGAGTTAGTGTGTTGGCCAATTGCAGATTGTAAGGAGGATCTGCAAAAATCAGATCGACGCTAGCGTCGGAAAGCGCGCGCATTAAGGTGATGCAATCGCCTTGAAGGATTGCATTACGTTTTGGCGCCGCGCGGGACGGCCTAACGATTGATGACCCGGTACGCGAAACCTTTACCCGGGGTTGAAGGCTGGCCGCCCCAACGCGTGCATTACGCATTTACTCGACACCACAAACACTACTCACTAGGCTGAGGATGTCGTAATGAGGTAAAGGTCCCGTTTAGAGGCTAGAAAATTAAGTGTCCCTTTTTTGAACGTATTTATTAATAAAAAGAAAATATCATTTCTGACGCTGCGTCCCACTACGCTCGCGCAAGGGGGCAAAGCTAAAACGATGAAAGGGCGTCGGACCCAGGCGCTCCAGCGCTTCTAGGTGTCGCTTCGCGCCATAACCGACGTTTGTCTCAAAGCCGTAGTCTGGATAGAGAAGCGCAAGCCGACGCATCATGCCGTCGCGCGCAACTTTTGCGACAATTGAGGCGGCAGCGATCGAGAGCACTGTCGCATCGCCTTTGATGATGGCGCGCGCTGGGCAGTCGAGCTCAGGGCGATCTCGGCCATCAATAAGCGCAAAACCTGGCTTTAGCGATAGGCCATCAATCGCCCGTTTCATTGCAAGGAGAGAAGCTTGACGAATGTTAATACGATCAATCTCGGCGGCTGTAACAAATGAAATACTGATTGCTCGCGCGCGCTCAATGATGCTTTCAAACGCCGCATCGCGATGTTTGGCGTTTAATGCTTTTGAATCCGCAACGCCCAAGGGCAAATTCTTTGGATTTAGAATAACAGCCGCAGCTGTTACTGGACCAGCCAAAGGACCGCGCCCCACTTCATCAACGCCGACAACAGGCGAAAATCCCTCACATAGAAGCGTTGTCTCTTGTTGAAAATCCGGCCATTGCATTGCTAAGCTCTAAGCTAAGTTAAAGGAGGAATAAAACAATACAATCAATTACTGAATTAGAGATATTATAAAACATAGAGCTTCTTGCAAAATTAGGAATTTGCACTGAATTAATCATTGAAATTGAATAGAAAGTCGAGGCAGTCACCTGCTTTTCTGCTATTGTGTTTTTACGAAATCCAAAAACAAATCAGTAGGTAAGCATGCCTCTACATGAGACTATAACCAGCAGCTGGAATCATATTCAAGGCTTTCTTTTTCCCTTGTTGCGAGAAGAAGCCGGGCCG
>SXGT01109854.1_pt1 | contig 18559 bp, 12 predicted proteins | sample 3176221 | NCBI WGS metagenome assembly SXGT01 (sample SAMN11356862, study PRJNA531348) | freshwater metagenome | isolation source: freshwater sample F1-120 | place: China: Fuxian Lake, Yuxi | collected 2017-12-25
AGCACGCGGACGATCTTTGCGTCATTCGTTCGATGTACACCGACATCCCCAATCATGAGCCTTCGATGTTCATGATGAACAGCGGCCACCTTCAAGCCTTGAGGCCCAGCTATGGGTCGTGGATGGTTTACGGGCTGGGAACGGAGAACCAGAATTTGCCCGGCTACATCGTTCTGGCGCCGGGACTGCCGGTGAACGGGGCCGCCAACTGGAGCAATCGGTTTTTGCCCGGCATCTACCAGGGCTGCCACATCAACCTGCCAGTCAATTTCGATCCGCGCACGGTGTTGCCGTTCTTGCAGAATCAACATCTCAGCACGGACAGCCAACGCCGACAACTGGACTTCATGCAACGGCTCAACGCCATGCAAACCGAACGGCGCGGCCAGGATGCCTTGCTCGATGCAAGGATCGCATCGTTGGAGATGGCGTTCCGCATGCAAACGGCCGCCCAGGAAGCATTTGATGTCAACCAGGAATCGACACAAACGCGCGATTCGTATGGCCGCAGCGTCTTCGCCAACAACTGTCTGCTCGCTCGTCGGCTTGTCGAGCGAGGCGTGCGTGCTGTGCAGATTTACTCCGGCGCCGGCCAACCGTGGGATACCCACGGCAACAACGACAGCGGTCATCGCGGTCTGGCCCTTGGCAGCGACCAGGCGATCGCTGGGTTGCTCCAAGATTTGAAACAACGCGGGCTCTTGGACGAGACCATCGTCCTGTGGGGCGGCGAGTTCGGCAGAACGCCGGCGTCGCAAGGAAACAATGGCCGGGATCATAACCACTGGGGCTTTTCCGTCTGGCTCGCCGGCGGCGGTTTCAAGGGGGGCATGGCCTACGGCGCCACCGACGAATTCGGCTATCGCGCCGAGGAAAAACGTACCCACGTCCACGACCTGCACGCCACCATCCTGCACCTGATGGGCCTCGATCACGAACGCCTGACTTACCGCTACAGCGGCCGGGACCACCGATTGACCGACGTGCATGGCAGCGTAATTCGCGAAATTCTTGCCTAATCCCAAGCCAAAGAGCATCGCATGTTCCAACGATCAACGGCGACCGGAAATGTGACGTTGCCGATTCCCAAAAGACTAAACTGAATGCCGCCGCTGATAATGCCTGAACACGAAGGAGAAGGTCGTCATGAATCCGTCGCTCTTTTCATCTAGCCGTGGAACTAGGGCGATCGGAATTGTCGGTACGTTGCTCTTGGCGGGCGGAGCTACGATTTTTGCCGGCGGCCTGGTCGTTACCAAAGGTTTCCCTCCTCAATACAAGCCGCCACAATTTGAGAACGCCGAGAACCATCTGCAGGTGCGCTTTCTGCCTGCGGCCCGTGATTGGGAGCGCATGGATGTTTATGTGCCGAAGTCCTCCAAGGAGGAACGCATGCCATGCATTGTGTTCTTCTATGGCGGCGGCTGGTCGGGAAAGGTGACGTGGGGAAAGGACAATTTCAAGGCGTTGCTCGACCACGGTTACGTGGTCGCGATGCCTGACTACGTCCTCGGCGCCCAACAACCGGTGCCGATGGCGGTGTGGGACGGGGCGGCGGCGATTCGCTACCTTCGCGCCAATGCCGCCAAGTATCGCATCGATCCCGAAAGGATCGCTGTCATGGGACTGTCGGCCGGCGGTTGGCTGGTGCAGTACCTTGCCCCTTCCGATTCATCGACTTTGTGCGTTCAAGGCAAGAAAGGAGAATCCCAGGCCTTTTTTCCGATGCTGGAGCCTCACCCCGCATATGCGAACGTCCCAGCGACAGTCAGCGCGTTCGTCACCGACTGGGGCGCCGGCAAACTCACCAAAGGAGGCGGTATTGTACATGGTGATCGCTGGTTGGGGCCAAACGACCCGCCACTATTCACATGCGTGACGGTTCCGGAAACGACTTTGACTCTCGGCGTTCAGGCCTATCGAAATGCGGGGGCCGTGGTGGAGGTCGCCCATGTCGGTCTGAAATCGTCAACCGACGAACTCGTCGGCGGCAAGAACCCCAACGACTTCGGCCACGGGCTGATCGGAGTGACCAACGCAAAATACCTGACAAAGGACAAGACGGGAAAGATCATTACCTTCGGCGAAAGAACGCTGCAGTTCCTGGATGAGTACGTGAAACAACCGAAACGAGCAAGTTCCCCGGAGATCATGCCCCACGGCGGTCCGATTTCTGGTCCTACGACCGTGGTATTGCGGTCGATCCATCCCACCGCGAAGATGGTTTACACCCTCGATGGCTCCAGTCCCGACGAGCGTTCTTCCGAATACTCAGGTCCGATTACCGTGAAGCCGGGAGACGCTCTCAAGACCATCGCGGTGAAACCTGGCTTGAAGCCAAGCGCCATCGCCACGGCTGATTTCACCAACGCGCCTTGTCTGGCGCCAGTTATCACGACCACGGAAGGTGTCTTCCGCGCCAAGGTCAAGCAACCTTTCTCAATCGAGTTCAAAGCGAAGTGCCAGCGTGAAGTCACCTGGCATCTGAGTGGGAAAATCACGCCTGCCCCGCCTAAAGGAACCGCCGGCTGGCTTTCGCTCGACTCGAAGACCGGCGTCTTATCTGGAACACCGATCGCTCCGGGGGTGAGCGTTTTGATCGTGGCCGTCATCCGGGTCGATGGCACAGCGATTCAGACCGATGCCCGATCCGTCATCGTGGTTGTAGAATAGAGAGAAATGAACTTGGACAATATCCAGCGACCGCTCCTACCCCGGCCGACGTGCGTCATAGCAGCGGCCATCGCGGCCGCGCATGAACCAGCGGCCGGCGACCAGTGGATCGACCATCGGCGCCTCGGTCCGTGTCGGCGGTGCAAGAGGATAGAAACAAGAATCGCTCAGTCGGTGGATCTCTTGCGAAAATGGCGGACGAAATAAGCTTGCCATTCCTGGAGATGATCGACCATGGCGCGCTGGGCCTCTTTCGGATCGCGTTTTTCGATCGCGTCGAGAATGCGCACGTGTTCTTCCAGGGCGTGTTCGAGACCTTCCGGCGTGGTGCCCAGCTTGTTGAAACCGCGATGCAGGAGGTGATACCGAGCGATGTCCTGGCAGAGTCGCGGGCTGCCGCTGGCTTCGGCGATGGCGTTGTGAAAATCCTCGTCGAAGTCGGCCCAGAGAGCGCCCCAGTTCGGATTGTCGCGGTCTTGCGCCAGGCCGTTGGCGGTCTCGCGCAGCCTGGCCAGCGTGGCGCGATCCATCCCCTTGGCAGAGAGCCGAGCCGCTTCGCCTTCGAGCAGCTTGCGCATCTGGTAAAGATCGTGGATGTCGGCGGCCGTGAATTCCGCGATGACCGCGCGGTGATTGGCACGTTGTTGCACCAGCCCATCTTTCGACAGTTGGCGCAGGGCATCGTGAACCGGCGTCCGACTTACCTGGAGCTGGCGGGCGAGAGCGACCTCGCTGACGACGGTACCCGGCTTCAGTTTGCCGGAAATGATCGCGTCGAGCATCGTTTCATAAACGGAATCCGAGAGGCGTTTTCCCTCGCTGCTCTCGCTCTGTAGGGTCAGGGTCGCAACCATCGGCACTCCGAAATGACAGTTCGATGCATGCACTTTGCTCTTCTGAGTATACCAGGAATACGAGGAAATTGCCCCCAGAATCTTGATAGCCGCATGATCGCCCTTGTACCGGTGGAGCTGAAGGCCGGAGTGAACCCGCAACGAGTCGAGCTTTTTGATGGCGACCGACTTCTGGCCAAGGTGGACCCGGATACAAAACTTTGGGATCGATGGCTGGAGTACGATCGGCTCGGAGAAGCAACCCATGAACGGTTCGGACAAGCCATTCGTGCCCGCAGACAAGCAATCGCCGTCCGGCGTGCGCTGGCGCGTGCTGGCATTGTTGCTGGCTGCTGTCGCGCTGGGGCACTTTAACCGCATCAGCATGTCTGTGGCCGGTAGCGAGCAGATCCTAAAGACTGATGGCCAAACGATTACTGAGACTCAGATGGGCTGGGTCTACAGCGCCTACCTGATCGTTTATACGCTTTGCATGACGCCAGGCGGCTGGTTGATCGATCATTCGGGGCCGCGGCGAGCGCTGTTGGTGCTGGGTTTTGGTTCGGCTGGTTTTGTCATTTTGACTGGGGTAGTTGGGTTGGCTTGGTCATCGGCAAGCATGCTGGTGGCTGGTCTGCTGGTGGTGCGGGCCTGCCTGGGAGCCGTCAGCGCGCCGTTGCACCCGGCAGGGGCACGAACGGTATCGTTCTGGTTCCCGGCCGGTGCCTGGGCGGGGATCAACGGTCTGGTGACCGCGGCGGCCTGTATCGGGATCGCCTCGACTTATTTCGTCTTTGGCGGGCTCATGGATGTGCTCGGCTGGCCAGCTGCCTTTCTGGTTGCGGGTGGTGTGACCGCCTTGCTGGCACTGGCGTGGACCGTGTCGGTAACCGATCGGCCCGCGCAGCATCCGGCTGTCAACGCGGCGGAGCGGACGCTGATCGCAGAGGGACAGCCCGGCGACACCAGCGGGTCGGCCAACGCAGTGGGCACCTGGGACCTCTTGCGGAATCGTAGCTTGATCTTGCTCACGCTCAGCTACGGGGCGGTCAATTATTTCGAGTACCTGTTCTTCTACTGGATGGAGCATTACTTCCAAAGCGAACTCAACCTGCCGACGGCGCTGAGCCGGCTGTACTCGACGGTATGCATCCTGGCGATGGGCGCCGGCATGTTTCTGGGGGGTGGCCTGGCCGACCGGCTCCACCGACGGTGGAGCCGGCGGGGACGGCGGTTGGTGCCGGCGGTCGGGATGACCCTGAGCGCGATCCTCCTGGTGCTGGGGCTGGTCATCACCGAGCCCATATGGATCGTGACTTGGTTTGCCCTGGCCCTGGCCGCCGTGGGAGCGACGGAGGGGCCGGTGTGGACCACGGCCGTCGAGCTTGGTGGGCGGCAGGGTGGCACCTCCGCCGCCATTTGCAACACCGGGGGCAACGCCGGCGGTTTGCTGGCCCCTATCCTCACGCCGCTCCTGGCCCAGTACCTGGGTTGGCCGACGGCCATCGGCGTGGGCAGTCTCTACTGCCTGTTCGGAGCCGTGCTGTGGAAGTGGATCAAACTGGCCCCACCCGGGACTGGGCCGGATCAATCCCCTGCGATCAAGGCCGCCGCTGGCGAACTTCCTGACGTCACCTTTGCGAAAGGCAAATGATGCGCATCATGGACATCGAATGTCACATCCTGCTCGTACCCGATCTCCGTAAGGATGCCACATCATCGGCACAGGACAACATCGTTGTCTTCGTGCATACGGACGAGGGCATCACCGGCATCGGCGAGACCGATGTCAACCCCTGGATCGCCAAGGCATGCATCGAGGCGCCGGGTACGCACACGATGGGACTTGGCCTGAAGGAAATGCTCCTTGGGGAAGACCCGTGCCAGCCTGAACGCCTCTGGGAAAAGCTGTACACCGGCAGCGCCATGAACGGCCGACGCGGCGCTGTCATCTGTGCCATGGGCGCGCTCGACATGGCCCTCTGGGACATCCGGGGCAAGGCCGAGGGCAAGCCGTGCTGGCAATTGATCGGCACCAAGGCCAAAGACCACATCGTTCCCTATGCCTCACTGCAACCGAGCGGCACCAGCTTCTCGCAGTACCGGGATTCGCTGATCGAATGGGCAGTCCGGGCCCGCGAGCTTGGGTTTCAGGCTGGCAAAATGGAGGTGACCCTCAGCGGGCCGTACAACCACAGCGGCCTGAACGAGCCGGATGAACGGATGACCGAGATCGTCGCGGCCTGCCGCCGGGCCGTCGGGCCAGACTTCGCCATGATGGTGGATGTGCAGTACACCTGGTCTGATCCGGAGGTGGCCCTGCGCACCCTGCGTGACTGGGCCGAGCTGAAGGTCTACTTCGTCGAAACGCCGCTTCAGATGGACAACCTAGCAGGCTATGCCCGCTTGCACCGCGAAGCGCCGATGCCCATCGCCGCGGGTGAGTGGCAGAACACACGCTTCGAGTTTGCCGACCTCATGGATATCGGCCTGGTGGACGTTGCCCAGCCGGACGTGGGCCGGGTTGGGGGCTTGACCGAAGCACGGCGCGTGTGCGCCATGGCAGCCGAACGCGGCCGGCGGATCGTGCCGCACTGCTGGAAAACCGGCATTGGCATCGCAGCGTCCGCCCATCTGGCCGCCGTCACGCCGCACTGCCCGTTCATCGAGTACCTGCCGCCGCCGTTGTGCGATTCCTTGCTACGCAAAGAACTGGTTATCGAAGAGTTGCGGCTGGTGAACGGCGTGCTGCCCTTGCCCCAAAAGCCTGGCCTGGGCATCGAGGTCGATCCTGCGGCGCTGCGGCGCTTCAAGGTGGGTTGAACAGAAGCGACGGACTCAGGGCTTCGGTGAGTGACTCGCCACCGGTGGAATTTAGCCGGTCTCGGTGCGAACGGCGAGGGGAGGACCAGGTTGCCATGACATTGCCCGACACCGAAACCGCCCTGACACTCGCGAGAACGACCGGCGAGGGCGTCGCTACCCGCGTGCGCTACCGCGTCCTCGGCATGCTCTGTCTGCTCTCGTTCATTTTGTACCTGGATCGGATTTGCATCGGCCAAGCCGTCGGCTCGATCAAGCGGGACCTGGAAATCTCCGACACGGCGATGGGGTTCATCCTCGCTGCCTTCACCGTGGCCTACGGTCTCTTCGAGGTGCCGACGGGCCACTGGGGCGATCGCTACGGCTCGCGGGGGGTGTTGACGCGCATCGTCCTCTGGTGGTCGGCGTTCACCATGTTGACCGGCGCTGCCTGGGGCTTCGGGATGCTCCTGGTGGTGCGCTTCCTCTTCGGGGCCGGCGAGGCCGGTGCCCTGCCCAACGCGGCTCGCGTCGTGGCCCGCTGGTTCCCGGCGGGGGCCCTTGGGCCGGCGCAGGGGATCGTCGTCACCTCGGCTCTCGTCGGTGGGGCTGTTTCGCCGGTGGTGGCCGAGTACTTGATCCAGTCGTTCGGTTGGCGGTGGGCGTTCGTGCTGCTGGGCATCCCGGGCATCCTCTGGGCGGCGGTCTTTTACGCTTGGTTCCGGGACGATCCGACGGAGCACCCTGCGGTCAACGACCAAGAGCGACAACTGATCACAGCAGGCCAAACCGCCTCCAGTGCGTCAGAGAAGCATCCTGCGGTGCCGTGGCGTCATGTACTGCGCAGCGCCAACATCTGGCTGCTTGGCGGAGTGATCACCTGTGCTGCTGCCACCACGTACATGATCTTCTCCTGGTATCCCACCTATTTGCAGGAAGGCCGGGCGGTCTCACCCGCTCTCTCTGCCTGGCTGACGAGCATGGTTCTGGCCGGGGGCGCGGTGGGGAGCACGACCGGCGGCTGGCTGAGCGACTTCCTGGTGCGGCATACGGGCGACCGGTGCTGGAGCCGGCGAGGCATCGGCTTTGTTGCCCTGGGGAGTGCCGGCCTGGCGATGGCCGGCAGCATCGGGTGCGATTCGCCCTGGCTGGCTGCCGGCTGCTGCACCTGGGCTTGTTTCGCGATCCATGTGCAGCTGGCCGCGTGGTGGGGCGTAGTTACCGAGATCAGCGGTAAACACCTGGGCGCGCTTTTCGGGCTGATGAACTCGCTGGGCGTTCCCGGCGCGGCCGGCTCGCAGCTTTTCCTCGGCCGGTTCGTGGACTGGCTCAAGGGCCTCGGCCATTCCGGGAGGGAGCAGTGGGACCCCGCCTTCTACATCTACGCCGGAGTGTTGATGGTCGGCGCCATGTTCTGGCTTTTGATCGATGCCACGAAATCGGCTGTGAAGCCTGCGACGGTGCCTGATTCTTAGGAGAAAAGCGAATGCGGCGCATCCTGATCGCTGAGTGCATCCACGAGATCTGCTCTTTCAACCCGGTACCCACGCGCGCGGCCGACTTCTTCGTCCACCGTGGCGAGGAAGTGGTGAACTACCACCGCGACATCGGCAGCGAAGTCAGCGGTGCGATGCAAGTATTTTCTGAGCTTGACGACCTGCAGCTGCTACCGACCTTCAGCGCACGGGGCATCACCTCCGGCGGGCCAATCGCCGCGGCCGACTGGACGTGGTTGGCCGGCGAGTTCCTCGACGGCATCCGCAAAGCCGCGCCCGTTGATGGCGTCTATTTCGCCCTGCACGGGGCGATGGCTGCCGAGAATGAATTGGACCCCGAAGGCTACTTGCTGGCCCAGACGCGCAAGCTCCTGGGGGAAGCGGTTCCCATCGTGGCTTCCTACGACCTCCACGGCATCCTGACCGACCGCATGCTCGCGCAGGCCGACGCCAGCGTGGTCTATCACACCTACCCGCACATCGATTTCTTCGAGACCGGGCGGCGCGCGGCCCGCCTCCTCCTGCGAATCATGAACGGGGAGGTCAAGCCAGTCAGCGCGCGAGTCTTCATCCCAGCCTTGGTTCGTGGTGATGAGTTGATCACCCAGACTGGGGTTTTTGGTCAGATCATCGGCCAGGCACAGGAAATCGAACAACGCCCGGGCGGGCTTTCCGCCGGGATATTCATTGGCAATCCGTTCACCGATGTCCCGGAACTCGGCTGCTCCAGCCTGGTCGTGACCGACAACGATCCCGAACGGGCGCAGCAAGAGGCTCTTCGCCTCGCCGACGCCTTCTGGGTGAACCGGGAGCGGATGCAAGCACGGCTCACCGTACTGGAGGACAGCATTCACCTGGCGGGCCAGACGATAGGGACGGTGGTGTTGATGGACGCGGCCGACGCCACCAGTTCGGGAGCGCCCGGGGACAGCAACGCGATCCTGCGGCAACTGCTGGCCACCAGTTACTCGGGCCAGGCGCTGATCCCGGTGGTCGATCCCGACGCCGTCGCGGCGGCCTTCGCCGCGGGCGTGGGAGGCACGGTACAAACCGCAGTGGGCGGAGCGTTCGACAAGCGTTTTCGACCGCAGGAAATCACGGCCCAGGTGCGCATGCTTTCCGACGGTCGGTTTCGCAGCGAATCGTTCCATCAGGAGTGGTTCGCAGGCCGTACGGCGGTCATTCAGGCAGGCCCCATCACGCTGGTCGTGACGAGTCGGCCGGTTCACCTCTACGATCGCTCGCTGTTCCTGGCCCACGGCCAGGACCCCCGGTGCTTTGACCTGGTGGTGGTCAAGTCGCCCCATTGCCAACCGCACATGTATGCCGAGTGGTGTGCGCGCGTGATCAATGTGGATGCTCCTGGATCGACGAGCGCCAACCTGCCCAAGCTGGGGCACCAGCGCTGTCCACGACCAATCTTTCCGCTGGACGCCTCGGTTCAGTTTGCTCCGCGGGTATTGCTATTCGCGAGAAAGCAATAGCGGCAGCCGCCACCATTGGAGAAAGGCGCCTTCTTCGCCACCCGATTCCTGGCCACACGCAAGATTTGGAATTTTGGAATCAACCAGTCTGCGAGGCATTGCACCAGCGCGGCCAACAGAGCCCCACGATACGGGTTCATCACTTCTCTCCAATGCACCACAGTTTCGATCGGCCCAAGAGCAGTAACCGGCCATCAGCGACTGCGGGCGATGCGTGGCCAGCATCGCCGAGGTCGTTGTTGGCGAGCAATTTGAAATCTGCGCCCGCCTGCACCACAACGCTTCGCCCCGCCGACGCCATATAGATTCGCCCGTTCGCATCGGCGATGGGGTTGGCCCAGGCGGAACTGGTGCCGACTCGCTCTTGATACACCTTGTCCCCCGTCTTAGCGCTGAGGCAGACAAAGATACCGTTGCCGTGCAAACGATAGATGTGTTCGCCGACGATGACCGGCGACCCCAAGCTCTCAGCGACCTTCGTGGTCCACTTGGTCGGAACCGGCGACATAACCGAGGCCTTTGGAATTTCCACCAGTGTGGCCAAGCCGCCGCGACCACTGTCGAAGTAAACATGATTGCCCGCGACGACGGGCGTGGCGGTCGATGCAACGCCCGCCGCCCACCAGAGCCGTTGGCCCGTCAATGGATCGAAGGCCTGCAGGGCGTTATCCGCCTGCTCTTTGCTAGAGGCTGCGACGAGCATCTGCGTACCGTTCTTGCCCGGTACCAGCACCGGCGTCGAGTGGCAGTAGCCAGTGTCCTTCAGGCGATGGTCATACACAATGTCGCCCGTTTGCTTCTTGAACGCAATCAGGCGGGGCTCCTTGTTGAGGCCACAAAAGACGATGACCAGGTTCTGATACAGAATCGGGCTATTTGCCATCTCGAAGTTGTAATGGAACGGCTTGAGTTCCTGACGCCACTGGAGTTTCCCCGCCGCATCGACGGCGACCAGGACGGACGAACCAAACAGTGCATACACGCGCTCGCCGTCCGTACAAGGCGTGGAGTTGGCGTAGCCGGTACCGCGGTCCCCCTTCAGTGGGCCGCGTTTGAATGGGCCGGACTCGACTCGTGTGTTCCATAGCCGTTTACCGTCGGCCAACTGAAAGCACAGGATCTGATGCACGGGCGGTTCGCCGTCGGAATCGTTCGGCGCGACGTTGGCGATGTAGATTCGATCTTTCCATACGATGGGACTCGACGTCCCCTGGCCCTCGGCGCCCACCGACCAGCATATATTCTTTCCCGTCTTCACGCTCCATTCGAGTGGCAGATTGACACGAGTTGTCGTGCCGAAACCCGTCGGGCCACGAAACTGCGGCCAATCCTCCGCCACCGCAACACTGGGGACGCAACACAAAAGTAAGCAGCACATTTGAAGGTGTTTCATGGTTGTTTCCGTTGCTCGCCTTAGAACAATTCCCGCACGATCCTGGCCTTGGCATCGACGAGGCTGATCCGATTGTCGGCTGCCGTGTTCTCGACCGCTGGTCTTCCCGTTCGCGTGTCATACTCTCGTTGCAGATCGAGCGACAATGCCCTACCGACCGTGGCGAGAAAATCCTGTGCCGAGATGGGCCGATCGACGACCTCTTCGCCATCAGCGCTGGTTCGGCCGACCGCCTGTCCCGTGCGAATGCCGCCGCCGGCCAGAACAATCGACCACGCAGAAACGAAGTGCTCGCGGCCAGCGTTCGATTGCGTGATCTCGGGGGTTCGCCCCATCTCACCCATCCAGATAATCAATGTCTCGTCGAGCAGGCCGCGATCAGCCAGATCCTGAAGCAGGGCCGAGAACGCGATGTCGAGTTCTGAGGACATCGTGCGCGTGCGGTTGAAGTTGTCCGTGTGCGTGTCCCAAAGACCGTCGCCGTTGTCGCGTCCCATCGGCACTTCGACGAACGGCACGCCGGCTTCCACCAGGCGACGCGCAAGCAGGCAGCGCTGCCCGAAAGCCGAACGGCCGTAACGGTCGCGCAACCGGTCCGATTCGCGATCCAGTTGAAATGCCGTCCCGAGTGGCGTGGCCATCAACCGGAGAGCGGCCTGGTAATTGGCACGATGAGCCTCCGCTGCCCGCGTGCGAAAAGCCCGGCCAAAGTCGTCGTCGACCTCGCCGAGCAGGCTTAGCCGTCGATCCAGGACCGACCGATCGACCGGCGAGTCGCGATGATCGATGCCTTGGAGGTTCTCCGACACGATCCACGGAGCATGTTGAGAGCCAAGGAAGCCTGCGGTTGTGTCGCTGTTGCGCAGTCCCGGTGGCAGGCCGAGCAACACGAAATTGGGCAGGTCGCCGACCGTGCCCCGTTGTGCCGACACGATCGAACCGAGATTCGGACGGGCGACCGGATCAAGCGGGTTGGATTGGAAGAGCCGCATCGTCCGCATCGCGAGGTTATGCGGCGGACGAGCGACACCCGTACTCATGGAGCGAAGAATCGCGAACTGGTGGGCGCAGCGAGACAGACGCGGCAGATGCTCGCTGATCTGAATGCCCGTCACATTCGTTGAAATCGGGCGAAAGTCGCCGCGCTTGTCGGCCGGCCCATCGGGTTTCAGGTCGAAGGTTTCGAGTTGGCTGGGGCCACCGGTCATCCACAAGAGAATGCACGATTTCGGGCGCCGGCCGGACTTCTCCGTGCCGCGTGCGTGGCCGGCCAAGACGTTGAGCCAGCCCGACACCGAGGCGGTGGCCAAGGTGCTGCTCAGAAAGCTTCGTCGCGAAAGAATGCGATCCATACTTACGATCCCATGAGGAATTCAATGCTATTGAGCAGAGTCCAGAGTACGTCGGCCAGGCCTTCCTCGGCCGACGATTGCCGGGCTACGTGGTCGGTAATGCGCTTTCGTTCCGCATCGGATGGTAGCCGGCTGAACATACGTAGATAGAGGTGCTCGACCGCTTGTTGTGTTGTCAGGTCTGCGGGCAGCAGTTCGCGTAAACGTCTTGCATCCGGAGTGGAATCGCGGCCGTTGATGAGTCGCAACGCCTGGAGCACGCCATGCGAGTAATCCTTCGATTCTTCCTCGGCATCCTGGGAGTTGAACAGATTGATAAACCGTTCGCGCGCTGTCGTGCCAAGGCTGGCCTTCTCGGGAGCGAGGTCTATTTCCCGCAGTTCCAGTGCCACGCAAAGAGAATCGTACAGCCTGGCCGCCGTCATCGGTCGTAGCCGACGGTGCGACAGGCCTGTGTCGTCGCGTTCGTTGCGGTTGGTGGGCCGAGCGGACCGCTGATAGGCCTGGGTGGATACCATGCTGCGGATGAGGTGCCGAATGTCAAAATTGCTGGCGGCAAACTCAGCCGCGAGCAGATCAAGAGCCTTTGGCACGGTCGGCGATTCGAGTCCGGCGAGATCATCGATCGGATGCACGAACCCGTGCCCGAAAAAGTGAGCCCAGAGCCGATTGACCGTCGCTCGGGCCAAGTACGGATTGTCGCGTGTCGTGGCCCAATCCGCAAAGGCCTGGCGGTACGAAGCCGATTTGCCGAGGGCGGGTGTGCTGCCATCGAGAAACCTTGCTGAGATTTGCTGGCCGACGTTCTGAATCGCGTTGCTGGGGATCTTGATCGTGCCCACTTGCTCGCTTGCGCCGAAGAGCGGCTTGTCGCTTTCGCTCACGAGAAAGCCAACGCGTGGCTGGGCTTCGCGCTTCACCTGGGTGTGGCTGAAAAAGACGGAAGTGGCCCAGTAGTCCGCCTGCGTCCATTTCGCGAAGGGGTGGTCGTGGCACTGTACGCATTCGAGCCGTACGCCCAGGAAGATTCGGGTGGCTTCTCGTCCCATCAGATTGGCCCGGCGATGAGCCTGGTAGAAGCCCAACTCAGGGTGGTCGAGACTGTGCCCCTTCGCCGCAAGCATTTGCTGAACCGTGTCGTTCCACGGCTGATTCTCACGGGTGCGGCTAGCCAGCCAATCGACGAACGGCTGATTCACGATACGTCGATTGAGGTCAAGCGGAACGATGGCGTTGTGCCAAAATTCGGCGAGCATCTCGGCGTGCTGCGGATCTTGGAGCAGGTGGTCGATCACACGTTCGACCTTATCTTTGCGCCGATCGGCGAGATACTCTGCGACTCGCTTCGCGGTGGGGATTCGACCCGTGAGATCGAGATAGAGGCGGCGCAGCAACTCGGCGTCGCTCGCTCGTGTCGAGGATTCCAGGCCTTTTTTGTGGAGGTAGTCATTGATGGCCAGGTCAAGTTCACCCGCGACCTGAGCAGGCGTTCGAGAATGGGACGGCAATTTGCCCTTTTCGTAATCTGCGAAATGCGCCCCGGCCCCGATCCAACGTCTGAGCAGATCCTTTTCACGCTGAGTCAGCCTGGGCTCCTCGGCCGGCATTCGGTCTTCATGGACGACCTTCCACAGCGTGCTTTTATCCGGCTGCCCTGGCGTGAGCACGCTCCCTTTTTTGCTGCCACGCTGAATCGATTCCCGAGTCCGCAGATCGAGGCCGGCCTTGCGTGTGACACCGCCATGACAGCCCAGGCATCGCGCAGCCAACATCGGCCGAACATCCCGTTCATAGACCGGAACTGTTTCCCCCGCGACCCCAACGCTCGATGCAAGAGGCGCAACGATAACAGCCAGCAGCGCGAGCCACGTTGAACGCTGAACGGAACCGCCGTGCGTAATTACCATAGTGTCAACCCTGGTAAGCTTCTGGCCGAGTTGCCCTGGCGCCTTTTGGCCTCCTACACCAATAGCTCGGTGACGACCCGGCGGCTGTCGCCGAATCGTTCGGCCCGGACTCCGAGGCGTTCGGACATGGTGCGAAGCAGATCGCAAACGGATGTTTCTTGGGGCCGGACGTCGCGAATGGGACGGCCCTGATGATCCTTGTGGGGATTGACGCGAATGTGGCTGCCGTGGCGAAGGCCAAGACGGCTGCCGCCGGCGAGGAGCATGGGGAGATTGGACGGATTGTGCGTCCAGCTCATGCCGCCGCCGAAGAGAACCATGGTGTTGGCGAGCAATGTCGAATCCCCCTCGCGCGTGTCGTGGAGCGATTGCAGGAAACGGGCGAGGTGAGCGACAAACCACCTATCGACGTTTTCGAGAAAGGCGTAGTCCGCCGGCTTCTCCGCTTCGGGAACGTAGTTCGTGCCGTGCGAAGCCTGATGGTGGACGCCGCGGCCGAAGCCGGGCCATTGCCCGAAGAACTCGTGACCGGAGCCGCATGCCAAAATCGAGACGATCCGCGTCTGATCGTTGCGCAGGGCAAGGGCGACGAGGTCGAGCATAGTGCGGAAATATTCCTGCCTCTGCGCTTGCGGGTCGGAATCGAGAGGCATCTGATCGGCGGAAACCGGCAAAGGCCGCGATGAGAAATATTCCCGATCCGCCTGAATCCGCCCCTCCACGTCGCGGACGCTCTGGAGATAATCGTTGAAGCGGCTGCGGTCGTTACGGCCGAGTTCCCGCGACAGGCTCCTGGCCTGGTCGCCCACGATATCGAGAACGCTCGAACGCCGCTGTAGCCGCGACAGGACATCGGGTGACCCGAACAACTCTCCAAACAGGCGGCGGAGATTGTTTTCGGCGTTGACCGGAGCGCCGGCCGCGTCGAATGACGTCGTCACGGTTCCGCCCGGAGCGCTCAGGACGAGGCTCGGCAACCGGGTGCGATTGCCGATCGATCGAGCGATGTGCTGGTCGATCGAAATGGTGTTCGGTTCGACGGGGCCATCCTTGCTGCGATAGTTCGGATTGCCGGTGAGCCAGACGCCGACTTCGTAATGGCCGCCGCCGGCGCCGCGAGAGTGTTCGAGGCCGGAGAAGATGGTCAGTTCGCGGCGGAACGGCGCGAGAGGTTCGAGCGTGCTGCTTATTTCGTAATTCGCGCCGGTCTGGCGCGGATGCCAGCGCCACATGTTGACGCCGCTGGGGACCATGAAGAAGACGGCGCGTCCCGGCGGCGTCGCCGTCGGAACAGCGCCGGCCAGCGATTCTAGCCAAGGAAAAGGCAAGCAAACGCCGGCGGCCTTCAGAAATCTTCGTCGCGTCAACATCGATTGACTCCGTGGAAGTTGAGGAAACATTATCCGTGGGTGAACGCTTTACTCAATACAATCGCCCGAATCATCGCTCGCAATCGCCAGCCGTCGTTGCGGGACGATTGCACCAGTTCGCGAACCAACCCGTCATCGTTCAAGTTGAGCGGCCGGCCAAGCGCGTAACCAGTCAGTTGGCGGACGAACACCTCTCCAAAATGAAACCGCGACGGTGACGATTCATCTCGCAGATTAGCGGCAAACTCTTCAAGATTCTTGAACGACCGGGCATCGGGAAACTTTCCCGAGCAATCGGCCGACACGGCCGTCTTTCCGGCCTTGGGTACGATCTTCAGCCCCAAGTAATCGAAGTCCGCCCAGACAAAGCCAAGCGGATCGATCTTGCGGTGGCAGAGTTGGCAAGTGTTAATGGAGGTATGCAGCTTCACCTGTTCGCGAACGGTGAGTTTGGCTCGCTTGGCATCCACTTTCGCTTGAACTTCAAGCGGTTCGACGTTGCCCGGCGGCGTACCGGGATGTTCGCCGAGGATTCGCTGGAGCAGATAGACGCCGCGATGGATGGCCGCCTCTTTGTTGCCTCGCGAGGCGGCGGCCATGACGCCGGCCATCGAAAGCCACCCGACCCTGCGCTCAGCAGGCGCGGAAACTTCCCGAAACTCGCCCCCCTCGACGTCGGGAATGCCGTAGTAACGGGCGAGCCGATCGTTGACGACCAAGGTTTTGCTGCCGATGAGGTCGAAGACCGGTCGATTCTTTTGAAGGGCGTTCTCGAAGTAACGCACCGGCTCCAGCGCCAGATCGCGCTTGATGAGGCTTTCGCGGAGGGCGGCGACCTTCTCGTTGCCGAAACTCGCGGCCGTCAATTTGAAATCGATCGGATCGTTGACGACGCGATCAAGAGCGAGAAGTCGAACGACGAAATCCTCGGTGAATACTTCCTTTCGCGGATGGTCGAGCATCCGTTCAACCTGCCCGGCCAGAATTTTCCGATCGCGAAGCGTTCCGTCGGCCGCAAGCCGGAGAAGTTCCGCGTCTGGACCGCTGCCCCAAAGAAACATCGACAGCCGATTCGCCAGCTCGATGCCGGTCAGCGGTGCGATCGTCTCGGCCTTGCGCTCGACGAGGTAAATCGCATAGGGCGAGACGAGCACTGCGGCGAGCGGTTGAAACAGAGCGGCATCGGGACCGTCCCCCGCCTTGCGTCTTTCGTCGTAGAGTTTTACGAACGGGGTTAATTCGCCCGCGGCAACGGGACGGCGCCACGCCTTCGAAGCAACGTCGGCCAAGATCGCTGCCGCACGTTCGCGGTCGTTCTTGGCCTTTTCTCCAGGGGCGACGAGGTCCCGATGGCGACGCGGCGGCCATTCCGCCGTTCCTGGGCCGATTACCTCAATGGAGTCGATTACCAGCTGTGGCTCTTGCCAGGGCCATTTCGGTTGCTTGCCCTTTTCTGCAACGGGTTTTTCGCGATGGGCGATGGGCACTGCGTCATTGTTAATCCGCAGGCCAATGGTCTTGGCGCGTTCGAACAGGACGTACGGAAAATCAAACAGATCGAGCGGAATCTCGAAATCGTATGCCTGAAGCTTGTCGGCTGGATTCGTGACCGGAATGGCGGCCGCTTGCCGATTGTAGCGCTGATTGACGACGCCGTTGTGTAACGCGACCCGCAACACCGGGGCGCTCTCGCCCTTGGGGATAATCGCTCCAGCCCACACGCGGACGTGAAGGATTCCCGCTGGAGGAATATAGGGAATATCGACGGCGCAGCAGCCGACACTGACTCCATCGCGTCCCAGATAGCCGGAATCGAATCGGTAAATGGGCGGCAAGAGCAAAGCCCCAGCGTCGGTTCGGGTAACGGCCCCGAGACTGACGTTGGCAGGCTTCGCAGCCTTGGTCGATTCCAGGGGAGCGACCTTGCCCGTGAGGCCTTCCATTTTCCCGTAGATGAACGACTGCTTGAGCGAACGCGGGTCGATTCGGTACGTGAACGGCGCCTGGCGCGGTTCCGAAGCGAGAACCGCCGACACCGCCCGCTCCGCGAGATCGACGTACGACCGCAGATGTAAACTCTGAAACGCGAGCAGGTCGCCGTCGTTGAGCGGAGCTTCGGATTGTGGGTCGGTCGGCAACTTCTCGGCTAGTTTCAAAGGCACGTTCGCGTATCGCAGACCGAGAACGTCTTCGAGGAGGCAAGCGTATTCGACGCGGGTCAGTCGCCGCATTGTCGCACGGCCGGCGCCGCCGCGATCGCTCAGGACGCCCCGTTCAATCCCGCGGCGAATCCAGGTTGTCAGAACGTCGAGTTCATCCGTGGTCAGCTTTGTTTTTTCACGCGGGGGCATCTCGCCGCGAACGAGCATCGAGTGAACCTTTTCCCAGACCGCACGAGTCTTGGCATTGACAAAATCTGGCGCAGCGCCGTCGAGGCGAATTTCTCCCTTGGGCTTTTCGGCGCCGTGGCACGCCGTGCAGTGCTTTGCCAGCAGCGGTTTGACGGCGCGATCGAAATCGGGTTCGTCCGCTCGTGCCGGCGAAAATGCGAGAAGAATCATGAACGCGGAAACGCTTCGCAACATCCCGAACTCCTTCGTCAAGCGATACGCCCGATACGAATCACTTCGCACTGGCTTTGAGCGAACCGGCAATGCGGACCGGATCCAGGCTCGGCTGCCAGAGGTACTGCTCGTCCTGCGTCACACGATCGGGCCCTTGAAACGGGCGGATCGGCGTCTTGACCGGATCAAGTTTCGCCGCGGGCTCGAGGAGGGCGCCTGTCATCAAGTTGGCGCGAACCGTCCGTCCACTTTTGTTCTTGCCGAGCTTGGGGGCGGTGAACTCCAGGACGGTGTAATCGGGGCTGACGCGATAGGTGCCATACCCGACCCGCGGCGCTCCGCCGAAGGAAAGCCCAGGATACTCCGTGACCCAGCGGGCCGTGTGAAATACCATCATCACTTCCGCCAATTCCGCGGGTTCGAGAAAATCCTTGATGGTGAGCGTCTTCACGACCTCGCCCGTCTTGCGATAGACGACCAGGCGATGGGCCAGGGCGGGGTGATCCGGCCAATTCTTGTCGTCGCCATTGACGAACTTTCCGCCGTTTTTGAGCTTGCCATCAGGCGCTGTTTTCGTCGGGCAATAGGCGATCGGATTCCAGACCGCGAACGTTTCGCCGCCCAGAGCGACGAAGATATGAGCGAACGCGCCCACCGGCGGCAATCCGAGAAGGTCGCCGGTCTG
>SXGT01626923.1_pt1 | contig 18559 bp, 21 predicted proteins | sample 3176221 | NCBI WGS metagenome assembly SXGT01 (sample SAMN11356862, study PRJNA531348) | freshwater metagenome | isolation source: freshwater sample F1-120 | place: China: Fuxian Lake, Yuxi | collected 2017-12-25
ACTGATTCTCATGCTCGGCCTAGGCGGTTCTTCCTCGCGGATGATGCGCTTGACCTCATCCCAGGCGGCTTCCTTGAAACGCTGCTTCTCCAGCGGCGTTGTCCCAGTGAGCAGTTCGTAGAGCAGCACTCCCAACGAATAGATATCCGAGCGGGTGTCCACATCGATGTTGTTGAGCTGCGCCTGCTCGGGGGACATGTAGAGCGGGGTTCCCAGCACCGTCTCGTGGGCCGTGTGCAGCGTTCGCTCGGTCAGCGACTGGTGCATCGCCTTGGCCAGCCCGAAGTCGATGACCTTGGGAACCGGCAGGTCGTCGTAGGGAGCGACGAGAATGTTGGAGGGCTTCAGGTCGCGGTGGATGATTCCCTTCTGATGCGCATGTTGGACCGCTTGGCACACCTGCACGAACAAGTGGAGCCGCTCTTGGACGCTCAGACGGGTGGCGTCGCAGTATTCGGTGATCGGCACTCCTTTGACGTACTCCATGACGAAGTAGGGCCGGCCCGCGTCGGTCAGGCCGCCGTCCAGCACCTTGGCGATGTTGGGATGGTCCATCACGGCCAGCGCCTGCCGCTCGGCCTCAAAGCGAGCGAGAACAGACTTGGAGTCCATGCCGGCCTTGATGAGCTTTAGGGCCACCTTGCGGCGGACCGGCTCGGTCTGCTCGGCGACCCAGACCGTCCCCATTCCCCCCTCGCCGATCTCTTCGAGCAACTTGTACCGCCCGGCAATGACCGCGCCCGGTTGCTCGCGGGGATTGAAAGCCTGAGTCTGTCCTAGTCCTTCCGGAACCGGCCGATTGAGGACGCTGGCCGGTTGTTCGTGGGCGGCCAGCAGGCGCTCGACCGCGGCCCGCAGTTCCGCGTCGTCGCCACAATGGGCAGCCAGATAGGCTGTCCGCTGGTCGGCAAGCAGATCGGCGGCGGCGAGGAATCGGTCGCGAACGAGCTTGGCATCGGATGGCATGGCAAGAGTCTCCGGGGTTTATCCTACAAGGCGTAGGGTGCGCCCGAAAAGTCTCAATCATTCCGCGGCCGGTCGGCGAGGGCGGCCGTCAGCCAGGCGCGGGCATAGGTCCAGACGCGGAACGCTGACGCTCGCGACAGGCTCAAAGCCTCTCCCGCCTCCTCGACCGACAGCCCGCCGAAGACCCGCAGTTTGGCCATTTCCGCTGCGGAGGCATCGACCGACTCGAATGCGGTCAGTGCGTCATCCAGGTCAATCCACGAATCGGCATCGATCGCCGGAGCAGGGAGGAGGTCAGGGTCGAAAAGTGCCGGCCCTTGACCGCCGCCCCGCTTGAGGGCTTGCTTGCGGCGGGCGGAGTCCACCAGAATGCGCCTCATCGCCTCGGCAGCGGCGGCGAAGAAGTGTGCCCGATTGGCGAATGTCCTGTCCCCCACGGGGCCAACTAGTCGCAGATACGCCTCATGCACCAGCCCCGTGGCATCGAGAGTGTGGCCGGGGGCCTCGTTGGCCATATGCCCAGCAGCCAGTTTACGAAGCTCGTCGTAAACGTGCGGTAAGAGCAGTGCCGCCGCGTGCGGGTCGCCGGCGTCGATGGCGGCGAGGATGCGAGTGACGTCGGACAAGATGGCACATTCAGAAAGGGCTCAAAGAGATGGCGAAACCGACTGGAGTATACCGCCGTGGCCTGGGCATTACTCGTGACAATGCTCTACAATCGAGGGAGAGAGGCGTGAACCGTCGGCACCACTTGCCACAGCCTTGCACCAACGGCAGCCGGCGTAGGCCACCCAAAGCCAACACGAGACTTCACGAGCCGTTGCGACTCCGTGCGAAGTAAGTAAATACTCTTTAGTAGCCGAGGCGGGACTCGAACCCGCACGTCCCTAACGGGACACAGGATTTTAAATCATGTGTCAGCGGTGGGTTAGGTTTCGGCTATCACGATTTTAGCGGGAAAGTGATAGAATCAGTCACGGCTGTTCAGGGCGAGCCGTTCGCCTGGAAGCCGAAAGTGGGTACAGATTCTGACGTGTACCCACTTTTGACTTTGCCGGGCTGGGAGTAATTACCCCTTGCTGGTCGACGCTGCGGAGCACCTCCCACGGCGTTGGCTGGCAGCCCGTTTGAAAAGAGGTGCGGCGATGGCGAAGAAAAAATCCCCTGGGTCGAATCTCTTCGACCAATTCAATGGATTGTCGGCGGACGAGCAAGCCGTGTTTGCCCGGGCATGCCTTGCTGACCCAAAAAACGTATTCGCCAAGGAACTGTACTACCAAGATCTGCGCACGACCATGGCGGAAATGTCTGTTGTCGCTAAGAACGAGCTTACTCACGAGCTTATGCCTTTGGTCGAAAAGGCGGAACGGTTCAACCAGCGGGGCAAGAAGCACAAGTCAAGTAGGGACGACAGAATCCGCGAATTAGGTGAGATCATGAGCGGGCAGGAGATTTACGACAAACACGGCGACGAACTCGCGGCCTTGGACGGAGGGAGAAAGCCGAGTGTCGGAGCCATCAATAAGGTGCTGTATCCGCCGAAGACTCAAAAATGAGAAAAGACGACTTTTCTTACGAGTCTCGATAGTTCGTATAACCATCGATTCTTCCTTAATCACTCTTAACGATATATTGCAGCGATACGAAAAGCTCGTATCGTTTATTTCAGCGTCAGATTAAATGCTGGAATAACGATAGGAGTCTAAGACATGTCTGGGACTGCGATTCTTCGGCCCTCTCTTGGCCCGATCGAACCCGATGTTTGTTATCCGCTTGATGAACTGAAGGCCCGCTCGGGCATGAAGGCGACGGCGCTACGAACGGCGAGGCGGTCTGGCTTGAAGGTTCTCTATGCCGGCGGCCGCGGCTACTGCATGGGTCGGTCTTTCATCGATTGGCTTGAAGCCAACGCGAAGGACCACAAGTAATGAGTCCCTACCGTATCGACGAACCAGAAGTTCGCCGCAGTCTGAAGCTGCTTGCCCCGCCCGTCACGGAACTACGGTGTATGGATGCCTACGTGGACGGGGAACGGCGACGCGGAACCTTCAGCGGGTACTTCGACCAGGATCATCACGACGAAATGATTGCTGAACTCCGGCGGGTTCAACATGCGTCGGCAGCTTACTTCATTTTCAACGAATTGAAGCCCGAGCTATTGGCCCGACGCTGCAATCGGGCTGAAATCATCAGCGACCGAACGCCAGTCACCGGCGACAAAGACATTCTGCGACGGCGCTTCCTGCCGGTTGACGTGGATAGCGTTCGCCCCGCTGGCGTCAGTGCCACGGATGGGGAGCGACGTGCGGCTGCCGAAGTGGTAGTCAACATTGACTACTACCTTTGGGAGCGTGGCTTTCAGCCTGGAATCATCGCAGACAGCGGCAACGGTTCGCACCTACTCATCCCCGTGGATTTCCCCGCCGATGACCACGGATTCATCAAGCGGCTGCTCACCGACCTGGCAGCGAGGTTCAACACCGCCTCGGCTACGGTGGACACCAGCGTTCACAACGCAAGTCGAATTTGGAAGCTCTACGGCTGTGAATGCCGCAAAGGGGACAACTGCCCGTCGCTGGGGCGGGTGTGGCGGCTGTCGAAAATCGTCACCGTGTGTGAGGAATTACCAGCCGATGCCTAAGTCAGTTGCTCTCACGGCAGAAAATTGCTGGAAGATTTCAGGGCTGAAACCCGAGTCCGAGCCAAGCAACAGCCCCCCGACGAATGGTAATGGTCAGCCGTTCGATATCGCTGGCTTCATTGCAAGGCATGGCATTGCCACGAAGGAAACGAGACCGCACGAAGGCGGGACGATCTACGTCCTTCAAGAATGCGTTTTCGATTCGTCGCACAAAGGGAAGGACGCCGCAATCATTCAGCGAGCCAGCGGGAAACTGGGTTATAAGTGCTGGCATGATTCGTGTTCCTCGCGCGGCTGGCGAGAGGTGCGGCAAAAGTTTGAGCCCGGTTGCTATGACAAGCGAAACGACTATCAGACCCACGACGTCCACGGCAAAGCGAGGGGAACGGCGGATGAGGCGGCGGCACACCGGGAGGAAAACATAGGGCTGCCGCTTTCGCTGGGGGAGTTGAAGGTCCAGTACCCAAAGCTCCCCGAGCAAATCATCCACGGCCTGCTGCGGGTTGGCGAGACGATGAACGTCATCGCGGCCAGCAAGGTGGGCAAGAGTTGGATCATCTACCTGTTCGCCTTATGCATCGTCACTGGCAGGCGACTGTGGGATACGTTCGGCATCGTCCCGGGCGACGTGCTGATTCTGGACAACGAACTATTTCCCGAAGTGAGCGCCTTTCGGCTGCCGCTGGTGGCAAAGGCCCTGGGCCTCGACCCCGAGGATTGCGACGGCAAGCTTTTTGTGAAGAACCTCCGCGGCTGCTTGCTCGACATTCACGGCATCGCCCGCTATCTCCGCAAGAACGTCAAGCCGGGACAGTACAAGGTCATCGTCATTGATGCCTACTATCGGATTCTCCCCGAGGGCATGGACGAAAACGGCAACAGTCCGACCACACAAATCTATAACCAGATCGACAGCCTAAGCCGTGAGTTGGGGTGCGCGTTCATTCTGGTTCACCATTCCAGCAAGGGCAGCCAAAGCTCCAAGGCCGTCACTGATGTAGGGGCTGGGGCAGGAGCACAAAGCCGCGCGGCGGACGTTCATCTAGTCCTGCGGCCGCATGAGGAACCTGGCGTTGTGGTGGCGGAAGCCGCCCTTCGCTCCCAGCCGCCCCTTGAGCCTATCTGCCTGCGGTTCGACGCCAGCACCTTCCCGTTGTGGAAACTGGTGGAAGGGCTCGACGCCACGGCGCTGAAAGCAGATAAGCCCAAGACCAACATCAACCAGGTCGCAGAGAGGGTGCTGAAGTGTCTTAAAGAGCATGGGGCGCAGACACGAACTGCGTGCCGTGCAAAGCTCCAAATTAGCGGCGAAAGGCTGAATCAAGCTATTGAGGTTCTGCTCGCTCAGAAGGAAATAGAACCCATCGAAATCAAGACAAAGAGCGGAATGAAAACTGGTTTTCAGGCAAGCAAATCCTCCTCGGACACCTCGGACAGTCCTACCGTCCGTCCTACCCCTGGAAGCTCGGACGGACAGCCTTAAGAGGGCTGTCCTGTCCTAGCTCTTTGTTTCAATGAGCTGAAGGTAGCAAGTTGTCCGAGGTCCGAGGTGAACGGGAATTGGAGTACGTGCGATTCACTGGTGTTCATTTTGACGAAACCCGCTGAGGCCCGGACAATGGCCCTCGGACGCCTGCAATGCGACGTAAGCCCCTTTTCTTACAATGCTTTCCAATAGGCGGCAGCAAAGCGGGGAATTAGCTGAGTTGCTCTCCTCCCTGCGCGGCATACATCCTCATCGTCATCACGCTCTCCCACCGTGCGCTGCGTCCAGTGGTTTGAGGCTTTGTATCCTTACATCGGCACGAAGGACTTCGCCGAGACCGAGAAGGACTTTCGACGAGGCTGGCTGGGCGTCAAATACCCCATCGGTGCCGGAGCCGGCAGCATCTCTGCGGCAGTTGCTCGTGCAAAGGCATCACCGCTACCGCCAGAAGCGTCCAGGTTCACAGTTCCCGGCGTCCGCCTGTTGGTGGCCATCTGCCGCGAGCTTCAGCGGCAACGTGGTCCGTTGCCGTTCTATTTGTCGAGCCGCGATGCTGCTGATGTCCTTGGCATTGAAGGGAAAGAGCCACAGATTCGCGCCTGGCGCTGGCTCGAAAGGCTTCGACGCGAGGGCATCTTGCAAAAGGTGCGGGTCGGCAGCCAGGTGGATCGCAAGGCAAACGAGTACCGATACCTGCCGCCGACCAACTCGCCACACGAAAATCTCGCTGGGCCGGTCTAGCTCCACCCACCCGACCGGGTGGAAAGCTGGCAGGATCGGCCGGCCTGTTCAACACGAACGGAAGATTTTACTTATGCCTACTTACTTTTCTTCCGACCATACCATATGATTTAATTCGGTGATTCATAGATAAGGAGGCAATCATGGAAGAAATTGAGAAGTTGAAGGATGAAATTGCCACTCTCGCCCGGCTGGCGCTTACGAGCACCAGAGACGATGTCGAACTGTACATCCGGCGAATCGCTCGCCGCGCGGCCAAGGTCGACCCGCAGCTAGCAAAGAAACTTGAGCAGTCAATTGGGTCTCCAGGTCGCAGCGCAGTCCTTCGTGATGCGGCTGCTGTACCCGTCGATTCTGATTCTCGTCTCAAGCTAGTCAGAATTGACCAGCCGGTATCCGTTGAGGCACCGATTCTTAGCAGCAGCACTCGCGAGCGCCTCGAGCAGCTCATTGCCGAGCGTTCTCGCGCGGGAGAACTTGCAGACGCCGATCTGTTGCCGAGTCGCTCCCTTCTTTTCACGGGGCCGCCTGGAGTAGGCAAGACCTACACCGCGAGATGGCTGGCATCTCGCTTGGGAGTTGCGCTTCTGACGCTCGACCTATCGGCGGTAATGAGCAGCTTCTTGGGCCGGACCGGAAACAACCTGCGTTCCGTGCTCGACTTCGCTCGCAACACGCCGTGCGTTTTGCTCCTTGACGAGTTTGACGCCATAGCAAAACGCCGGGACGACCAGGTAGAGGTCGGGGAGCTAAAACGCCTTGTAACTGTGCTGCTGCAGGAAATCGACTCATGGCCATCAACCGGTATTCTCGCAGCGGCCACCAACCATCCCGAGCTGCTTGATCCTGCTGTTTGGCGGCGCTTTGATATTGTCGTAGAGCTTCAACTTCCAGACCAGCCAGAAACTAATGTGGCAATCGGGCGCTATCTGAACGGAACAGCTATCGATGAGTCGTTGCGCGGTTTGCTGTCAACAGCATTGCGGGGGATGTCGTACAGTGACCTCGAAAGGGAGTTGCGCCGTGCCCGCCGAGAGTCTGTGATCAAGGGCCGCTCCATTGACAAATGCTTGCTCGAAATAGTGCAGCGCCACGCCGGAAGCCTCTCAAAGAAGGAGCGCGCGGCCTTGGCCGTCACCTTAGTCCACGATGGTGTTACTCAGACCCTCGCGCATGAAATTACGGGTGTGGCCAGGGAAACGATTCGGAAATACTCAAAAGAGGACGCGTAATGGCTACCAACTACCTGCTGGGATACGGACAACGGTTGATGACTAAGTTGCCACCTCCCGGCTCTGAGCCGCACAAATGGCATCCGTACAAATTTGAAGATGCGAAAAAAATTGTGGCGGCCAGAGTTCAAGCCGTAGGGGAAAAGGCAAATGCGTTGCCTCCGAAATTTCGGCCGAATGGCGAAGCAGTCATTACGTTATTGTTGCACCCAGCGTACCTTGCTAAGAGTTATTTTCCGTCGCGGCTACTTGCGGAGTGCCGGCTGCGCAGCGTGGGCTCGCGCGCGAGCATGAAGATTCCGAGGGTACAAAAAACGTCGGCCAAGGGAAAGCCAGAGCTGGCAAGCGCCCTCTTTGTTGCTGGAAGCAGTGCCTTGATCGCTCGGTTGCACGAGACAGTCGAGCAGTGGAGCGACCAATCGCCCGCGGCGGAAGATGTAATCAAAATTGAAGATGTCTTCCTCGTTGACCCTGCAAGCAAGATTCGCCTTGCGCCGTATCAGGACAAAAGAACCTGCACCTATTGGGAAATAGTTCTCCATGCTACGCCTCTCCAAGATGCGGTCATTGAATCCTTCAGGAGCCTGGTGAATGAAGTCGGTGGCGTCGCTGATGTTGACAGGCGAGTCTATGCAGGCGGGCTTTGCTTTGTGCCAGTTCGCTTGGGCTATGTGCCTCTTACCGAGATTGCGCCGTTTCAATTCATGCGAGTTGCCCGAGGGATGCCGCGACTAAGAACCATTAAACGACAAATCGGATCGCCCCTCACGTTTGACTGCGAGTTACCGAAGTCAGCAGCCCTCGATCAAACTATCAATGCCGTAATCTTCGATGGCGGTCCCGTTGATTTGCAGGGATTGGACAAGTGGGTATCCAACTCGGAGCCAGTGGGGATCGGCGCGGCCGTGGATGACTACCGGGACCACGCAATCGGCGTAACGTCAGCAGCGCTCTTTGGACCGATTCAGAAAGGCGAGCCACTTGGACAGCCGTACTGCAACGTAGAAGTGGTTAGGGTACTTGATGAAAAAACGCCAAGCGAAGGCCCAGACTATTTCGACGTTTACAAGCGGGTTGTTGATGAAATCAAAGCACGCAATCCTGACTTTGCGAACCTGAGCATCGGCCCCGACATTCCAGTAGATGACGATGAGCCGCATTTGTGGACGGCAGGGTTAGACAAGCTTTTCTTTAACGACAAGCTTTTGCCGTTTCTTGCGGTGGGAAATAACGGTGAGATGGATTGGGACTCGGGGAATGCACGGGTCCAAGCGCCTTCCGACTGCGCAAATGGGTTTGCGCTGGGGTCGTGCAATACACTGTCTGAGAATTGGCAGCGATCCGCTCACAGTTCGATTGGACCAAGTCGCACGCCTGGGTGGGTCCGGCCTGAGGCGCTGGCTCTTGGCGGCGACCACAACAGTCCGTTTTTTGTCCTTGGTCCGGCGGAAGGCACGGCAGTTCCAGTAATGGGTACAAGCTACGCATCCCCTACGGCTATGCGGGTTGCTGCGGGAGTTCGCGCTTGCTTGGGTCCGATAATGCGTCCGCTTGCCATCAAGGCACTGATGATTAATTGCGCGGACAAGCGAGGCGAGCGAAACATACGTGAGGTCGGATGGGGGCGGATATGCCATGACGTAGAAAAGCTGATTACCTCCGACGATTCGACAGTGCACGTGGTCTATCAGAATGAACTGACCCCCGGCGAATGGATGCGAGCCCCAATCCCCGTTCCGCAAGGAGTTCTTCCTGGCAGACTCTACATGTCAGCAACGTTCTGCTACAAGACAGAAACCGATCCAGAGCACCCCATCAATTACACCCGTGCCGGATTGCAGCTACGCTTCCGGCCTCATGAAGATCGTCGCGATAACGAGGAAGACAAACGTGCGAAGACGAAGTCCCTCACTTCAGTTCGGCGAATTACCGGGCAAACGGAACACGAGTGGCGAAAGAAGTCTTTTGAGTGGGAGCCCACAATTCAAGTTCGTTACGCAGCAAATGGAACGGACATTAAAGCGCCGGCGTTCGAGATTCACTACAATGCTCGTCGCGGGGGGGACAACGACAAGTCGGCGGGTCGGATTCCGTTTGCGTTAGTCGTGACGATCCGGTCCAAAAAGGTGAAGGACCTCTACAACCGCGTTAAAAGCCAGTATCAAATGCTGGAGGCGATTGTCCCGGTTCATTTGCCAGTCAAATTACCTGCCTCAGAGCCATCGGTACGCCGACCCCACCGCACTTGAGCTAGGTACTACCCGCCCATAGCGCCGGACGGTTTCCCACCCCCAGCACTCGCCCCCAACATATAGTCCGTCCGTCTGAAAGGATTGTTCCTGCATGAAAAGCTCGCCCAAACCAAACACCAAGCCGCCTGGACGACGGGTCCAACGCCATTCCACCGACCGCCTGCTGCGCCAAAAGGTCGTTCTGGGCCAAATAACCGTCTCGGCAGAGAAGCACAACGGCCGGCTCGTCGTGCGCGTTGAGTCGCCTGACGATGAGCGGTAAGCTACTGGCCTCAGCTTTGTGCTTTCGGGTAGCTCACGATGGACGAATCTCTGATCATAAACGCAGTCCTCGGAGACTTGGCGCAAGTCGCCGCATCCTTGCCGAACGAGCGGTTGCCGAAGGAGGAGCAGATTCGCTGCTGCATCTACGCCGCCATCCGCCCGCTGTTCAAAGTTGTCTGCGCCGAGCGAGGGTACGGTTCCATCGACGACCGCAGCCGGACCGAGTGTGACCTGTGGGCGTCGTCGCCCGGCCAAACGCCAGTGTGGTTGGAGTTCAAGAGGTGTTGGTCCGCTGCCGGGTGGAACAACAAACCGCCTGAGCAACTCGCGTACTGGGAGGCTGACCTCGACAAACTCAGGATGGTCCCAGTTGAGTCAGTTCGATATTTTATTCTGGTTGGGTTCTTCGACTTTGACCCACTATCGGTGCCTGATTCGACCAAGAGCGGAGTGGTCCGCAATATCCGAGTGTTCCACGCCACTCAGCTCATCCACCGTGATTCACGAGAGTTCAAGTGGCGGGAAGGCGACGGCATCAGTTGGGTGGGAGCGTGGGTATGGCGTTGGGGCAGCGGCGTTCCGGTTGCCGAGACAAACGCCCTATCGGAAGACCGTCGAGACGACGGCCTTTTGGGGAGCTGTCTCTCATGAGTGAAGTCGTGCTCCCAAGTTCCGTTCGCTATGTAAAGAATGGCCAGCGCGGCCAATGGTGGCAGGCGGCTCGTGCAAATAACGAGATACATGTTGGCTGGAAGATCGTTCCCCACCGGCTCTTGCTGTCGCCCGATTTTCCTAAGATCAAAAAAGTCCTGAATGCGGAGTACGGGGCTAAGCCGGGTGCCACTCAGGACTTCAATGCGCTACGCGATCTTCTTGACGGACCCAGCAAGCATATATGGATGACTTTCCAGGACGGTTGCATGTGGTGGTGCACCGCTCGCGACGGCGCTATTGTAAACCCTGACGGAGAAACTGTTCAGAAGGGCAATTTTTGGCTGGCTTGCAACCGCCCTTGGTCAAACCAATCGCTAAAGGGACGCCTACTTGCGGTGCCAGACCTTCCAGGTTCCGTGACAAGAACGGCTGGCTTCAAGGCGACGGTTTGCACCCCAAAGGCGTGGGAGGCAGTACTGCGCATCATTCGAGACGAGAAAGACCCCGACGCGACAAGTGCCGCCAATGCGCGCGGTCAGTACCAACAGGCTGTTCTCGCGATGGTCAAACGACTTTCCCCGAAGGATTTCGAGCAGCTCATCGACCACATCTTGGCCCGTACGGGATGGGCTCGAATTTCCACGTTAGGCAAGACACGCGAGGGGATAGACATAGAAGCGGAGAATCTTGCCGCTGGCGAAATTGCGTTTGTCCAGGTGAAAAGCTCCGCTAATCAGAAGGTTCTAAACGACTACGTCGAGCGATTTCAGCAACGGCGTGATTTTTATGCTCGGATGATCTTTGCTGTGCATTCTCCAACTGGCAAGCTTAAGCCACCATCCGATCGCGCAATACAAGTGTGGTCAAATGATCGCATTGCCCAACTCGTTGTGCGATTGGGTTTAGGTGAATGGGTTGAAACCAGACTAGCGTAAGTTGGGAAAAATGGTTTGACGCATTGCCACAGAAATCTGTAGAATGGATCCATCGGGCCGCATCCCGATCCTGCTCGCCGTTCTCAGCATCTTGTTGGTTCGTCGGGCGGGTTAATACTCTCTGCCACTCTGGCTCAGCATCCTGTTGGCCGGCGTGAAACCCATACTGGGCTTCGCCGTGCCATGAATATCCGCGACCGCATCAAGGAGTTGCGATCACTGACTTCCCAAATCCCGTCCAGAATCGGAAAATGAGGTATCCCAGAGGAATCCCCGCCGGAGCTGACCGTGGACACCAAAACCTGTACCCGCTGCCTTAATCCCAAGCCGCTGGACCAATTCCGCCGCCGCGGCCGTAATGACGATAGGCCGGCTGCTCACTGCCACGAGTGCCATCGGCTTGCCGTGGAGATGTGGCGGGACCGTCAGCGGCTCAAGACGGTCAATCAGTTCGCCCACGCTGTTGAAAAAGCCGATGACGACCTCGTGCTCGCCCAAGCTGCCAAGGCTGCTATGGGAGCATTCAGAGGCCCTGTAGGTTTCGCAGTGGCCTGGAAGGCTGCACTCGAAGCTGCTCCACCGGGAACTCGCGGCAGGATGATGAACGCCTTGTTGCAATTGTCGACCGCAGCAGATCGGCGGACGTATGTGGACAAGAGCTTGATGTCCGACGAGGATCTCGACAAGGCGATAGCGGCTTGCGAGCAGCGGATTGTTGACAAGATAATCGCCGCTCGCAACACGGGAGACGCGGCTGCTGGCCGGGGATAGTAGCTTTTGCCGAAGGATACTGCCTTCTCGACACATACGGCAGCGCTGCGAGCGGAGTATCGACCCAGCCCCGCTGCCCTCATTCTGGTTAGTTCTGGCGCGTCAATTCTCAGTAAAGCGAGCCTTTTCACGCACGGTCGGATAGAATCCGGTGATGGAGTACTGCTCTCCTCGATTCTTCTCTCAAGGGAGGATACCGCAATGCAATGCCGGTCAACCCTGCTTCTATTGGTCTTTGTGCTTCCAGTTTGCTTCGCTTCATGTTCTGGTTCAGAGCAGAATTCAAAGCCGGCACCCGCCGCAAGCTCGGCTACTGGCAAGACGCAGCTTACCGAGGCGCAATTGAACGAAGTGGACCACAAGGTCGAAGATATTTCGTCCGCCGCGATGAAAGCGGCGGCAGGCACTAAGGCGCGAGACGAAAAATGCGTCGCCGAATGTAAGCAGCGACTGCGAGACCGGGTGATGCTAGCCAAAATTGCGTTCAATAATGAAAACGACAAGGAACACTACCACAACACGGAGTGGTTGAACGAAGCGCTGGCTGCGGCACGCACGGAATTCGATGCTTGCCTCGTTACGTGTGACTAATCGCTGCAAGCAAAGCATCGTCACGGCCCCGGTGTGCGATTCCTGGTTGATTCTGTGCGGTCGATTTTCCGTCACGGGCTGGTTACACTGCCGGGATGAGCACCATTCCCGCCATTGATTTGTCCGCCGGCTTCATCCACCACGGCCGAATCGTCTACGCGCTCCAGTACGACCTGGAAGCCGAGCCGCCGCACTCCCGCTGCCTTATCGTCTGGCTGACTCCCGCTGGCGATCCGCAATCGCCCTGGATTGAAGCCGCGTACTCTGGCAAACGCATCGTCACGACGAAACCGGGAGAGCATATTCGCTTCAAGGGCGAGCTGCAAAAAATTGTCGGCGTTAGCGTTTATCGGTCCCTTCCCCTGGTCCCTTCACTGCGGGGTCTCGCCCCGGAACCGCATTTCTAGGGCTTGGAGTGGGTACTGGCGACGATGCCCGATTATCTGCTGCTGGACCGTGCCGAATAGTTCTGCCGCGAACTAGACCAAGGTCCGCCCGTCGTTTGTAAACGGCTTTCATCGTCCGCCCAGTCCTAACCGAGACCTCCGCCGGCGGTTGCGTGCGACACAATTCATCTTCGGCGGTTGACCAGGGTGGACCGATTTTTGGGGGACGCCTACCAAGCCTCTTGGCCACTTCGCTCATCTTGCGGCGTGTCGCATCGCTGAGCTTCATCCCGAGCATCCTAGCCCGCATCTTGGCTTTCGCTTTTGCCGAGTGCTTTCTCCCTAGTGCCTTGGCTCTGATTTTCTCTCGCCTTACCGGGCTGTCCAAAGTGAGGGCTGCCGCCGCTCGTATCTTTGGCCCCTTCTTTCCCAACATGACGGCCCGGCGAATCTCACGCGTGCCAGGATTCGACATGGGGACTTTGAGCACCTTCCGCCATTTCCAAATTGTTACTTTATCGACTCTCCACCAGAACCTAATAGCAACAGAGGCTTCTTGCCTCACGGCCCGAACCAGATCGCCGTAGAGCACGAGGGAGTTGCCGCCCGGTCCAAAGCCGACAGGCCAGGGAATTCTGCCGCTGGACGTACCGACGATGGTCAGCTCCCCACGCCGCTCGCAATCAACTTTCTGGCCTAGCCGGTAGCGGGGCTGCTTATAGGGGCCGAATTGGAGGCGTTGTGCGCGGCGCATTTACGGGGCAGAGGATTCAATCCGATTGCAGTTCACCGTCGATAATCCGGTACCCCAGCAGCGTTACCCGCACCGCCTTGAGATTCTTGGAGGTCATCTTGGCAGGCTGTACTTCATAGAGGCATTGTACCCGCCCGCAACGTGCCTGATTATCCTGGAGCCATGCGCCAGTCCGACCGCTTCAAGCTGCACTTTGGTCCGTACCGCACGCCGATGCTGCGGCGAGGAGCCCGAGTCATGTGCGCTGTCCACGGAGAACTGATAGTCGATGGACTTACGGATGGACGGATACCCTGGCCCATTGGGCGCGGGGCAAGACAGCGTTCCATCGTGTTATTCCGCGACTTGGAGCGGGCTGTGGAACGGGAGTCGTTCCAGGCGGTTGCGTATTGGTGGGGCGTCGGCGCATCGACCGTGGCCAAATGGCGCAGGGCTTTGAAAGTTCCGACGGTCAACGAAGGAACGCGGTTGCTCAGAGTTGCCATCGCAAAATCGCCGGCACTCGTCGCAGCCCGTCAAAAGGCTTGGAGCAAAGCCCGCGATCCCGCAAGGCGGGAAAAGATTGCCGCATCCAAGCGAGGGAAGAAGCGCCCTGCCTATGTTGTCTCCGGAATGCGTGCCCGAATGCTTGGCAAGAAGCTGTGCGACAACACCCGCCGAAAAATGAGTGAAGCTCACCGTCGCCTAGGAACACGACCGCCCAAGGCCGGACCAGCATGGTCGGCAGAGGAAGAGTCGCTCCTTCAGACGCTCCCAGCGGCGGAAGTCGCCACCCGCACCGGACGCAGCTTAGCGGCGGTTTACAGTCGCCGCAGCTCGCTTGGACTCAACAACGGCCGCACAGCTCGCCACCAGCGGGAGAGGAGCCAATGAGACAACTTGTCCCCGGCCAAGCCGCTGTAGCGCGTCATGAAGGGAAGGTCTGGATCGTCGTCTGTGACGAGAAGGAGAATTTGCCACTCGGTACTGTGGCATTTGAAATTCGCGGGGGAATCCACCATATCACCATTGGCGACATTACCGTGGCAGTGGCAAGTGTGATGCTACGACTGACTGCCGACGGAATTCAGCGGTTCTTCACCTGCCTGATTGACGAGCTTCAGCAAGGTGTCGTCGAGTCGCTGGCCACACAGCCTGAACTACTCATCGTCTTTGGGACGCCTCTGGGAGAACGGGTCGGCAGCACCGTGATTCCCAATGGCATGCGAGGGATGATGCAAAAGCAGCTGGCGACCATTTCCCTGCTCGCTGACAAAGAGCCGTGGGGACCGCAGGACTTTGCCGCAGCCAAAGCGGTTGTCGAGGCCGAGTTTCCCACGGCTGCGGCGTTGTGGGAGAAACTCGGTGGAGAACCTGCGACTTGACCAGCCATTTCCACTTTGGCCAATCGAATACTGCTATCCGTCTTGGTAACCTACGGTTTGTGTCCCTTCTTTCTTTCGCCTTGGCCGGAGTCGTCCACCATGGTTTCACGCTGGATTCCGTTGATGATGCTTGGTTGCAGCGCGGTCGTGACCGCGCAAGACAAGCTCTTTGAGGACGAGGTCAAGGCTTCCAACCCTCTCCGTACTGAGCAGGCCAAAGAGCTGGACGCTTACATCCTGACCTTGAAAGGAGATAACAGCCGGCTACACAGCCTGTTTCGGCCAGACTACTCGTCGCCTCAGGCATTCGAGAAATCAGCTTTGCCGCTCCGCCAGGCATTTTGCGACAGCATCGGTTATCCGCCGCCGGGTGATGTGCCGAAAGCCGATTCGACCTTGGACAAGATGGGAGAGGATACCATCGGCACCTACTACCGCGCCGTCATCCCGATCCTGCCAGGCGTCCACGCCGAAGGCATCTACATCGTACCGAAGGGACTCAAGGGGAAAACGCCTCTCGTCATCTCTATGCATGGCGGTGGGGGATCGCCGGAGGTCGCTCTATTCCACGGCGGAGCGAACTACCACGACATGGTACGTGGCGGGGTGAAACGCGGCTACGTCGTCTTCGCGCCACAGCATCTGTTCTCGGCGGAGTCCTTCCCCAAGGACATCCGCAACCGAACCGATGAGCGGCTGCGTTTGGTGGGGACCAGTTTGACGGCGGTCGAGATCGCCAAGATCACCCGCAGCCTGGATGTGATCCTGAAGCGTCCCGAGGTGGACCCCGACCGAGTGGCAATGGTGGGTCTCTCCTATGGCGGCTATTACGCGCTCGTCACGCCGGCCATCGATACGCGGATCAAGGTCTCCGTGTGCAGTTGCTACTACGGAGTCCAAGAGGGACGCTACGAACGGGACGAACTCTCGATTCCGAACGACTTCAAGTTCAAGGATCGGTTCACCCTGTTTCGAGACTCGGAGATCGCCGCGCTAATCTGTCCACGCGCCTTGCAGATTCAGGCCGGCAGCAAGGACGGAGTCGATCATCGTGAACCTGGCAAGCGGCTTGCTCCCCTATCCGAGGTGTATTACTCGAAGCTCAAGTTACCGGACCGGTTCCGACACTTGATCTTTGAAGGCGGTCACGAGTTCCACGATGAGTCGGCCTGGGAGTTTGTTAAGAAGTACTTGTAGACCATGCCTGCCCCCTTCCAGATCATCCCGGCCACTCTCGCTGAAACGGTGGACATGCTCGGCCTAGAGCAATTCGGCCGTTCCGCGTTACGTGCTTGGCAGTAAGTCTAACTCGCCAAGTTGTCGTAGTCGGCCAGGAACCGTGCTGGAAGTGTAATTACAATGTCCGATATGCGCCGGGCACAACGTCTCCAATTCGGCCCGTACATTCAGCCCCCATGCACTTTGCTCACGATCTTGTCCATTTCGGCGGCGGTGAAAGCCCGGCAGGTGGTCGTGTGGACGTTGCCCATCGCCCCAAGGTGCAGAATGGCGGCGGTCGCCGTTTCATCATCCGGGGCTTCCAAGATCAAGAGGCCGTCGTGATCGCCCAGCGTCCAATAGATGTCCTTCACCTTCACACCGAGCTTCTTCGCCTCGGCCTTGAAGATTGCCGCCCGCTTGGTCGTATGGTCAATGTCCTTGATGCCTTGTTGCGAGAACTTGATGTTGGTGATGAAAGTCGCCATTTGGTGCGTCCTGTGAGTGGGGAGAGGGGGCTGCCGCTTGCCTTGATTCTACCTGTGGTGGCAAAGGGCTAGAATCAGCCAAACAAAGGGAACCACCATGCTGCGAATGACAACGATCCTGCTCTTGCTGTGCGTGGCTCAATCCTCTCTAGCGGCCACGCTACGAGTCCCCGAAGACCACAAGACGATTCAGGCCGCTATCGACGCCGCCCAGCCCGGCGACACGATTCTCGTCGCCCGTGGTAAATACCTGGAACGCATTCGTCTCAAACCCCGGATCACGCTACGCAGCTTGGGTGAGGATGAAAAATCAGGCGATCCTCACAAGCGTGCGGAGGCGACGATCATCGACGGTGGTGGCAAGGAGGGAAAACAACCCGGTGTCGTCATGGCCGAGGGCAGCACGCTCGACGGCTTCACGATCACCAACGTCGGTGCATACGACGAGGCCACTTGGAAAAAGCACTTCGATTCGCAGGGTGAAGAGTTGGGCGACGAAGAAGGCTCGGTCCAAGCAGAAGGGACCATCCCTGCGATTAGCATCCAAGGCATGAGCTGCACCGTCACCAACTGCCTAGTCAGTCACAACGGTGACGTGGGAATTGGGATTCTTGGTCAGGAAAACACCAGGACAGCCCCAATCATCTTCGGAAACATCGTCCTGCGGAACATGGGCGGCGGGATCGGCGTGGCGGAAGGAGCAGAGCCGATCATTCGAGGCAACACTTGCAAAGAGAATCTGCGAGCCGGGATTGGCTGTCGCAAGGCCAACCCGATCATCACCGACAACGTGTGCTTTCAAAACATTCGAGCGGGCATCGGTTGTCGAGAAGGATCGAAGCCGGTCATGCGGGGCAACAAGTGCTACCAGAATCGGCGGGCGGGGATCGGCATCCGCATGGAAGGCACGGCCCCCGTTGTCGAGGACAACGACTGCTACGAGAACGAAATGGCTGGCATCGGTTGTCGTGATGGAGCCGAGCCAATCATTCGCAACAACCGATGCAGCAAGAACAAGATGGCCGGGATCGGCTGCGACGGGGCCAGCCCACTGATCGTGGGCAACGAGTGCCGAGAGAATGAGATGTCTGGGATCGGGATGCGAGGAGAAGGGACGGCCACGATCCAAGGTAACAAATGTCACGAGAACAAACTGGTGGCCATCGGTGTCACGGATGGATCGAAGGCAACGATCAGTGGCAACCACGTTGTCCGAACTGGTGGAATGCCGCCCATCATCGCCGTGAAGGAATCCACGGCGCTGATTCAAGACAACAAGATCGAAGGAGGGGGCGTGGCTGCCGTCTTGGTGCAGGGAACGGCCACGATCAGCAAGAACAAGTTCGTCGGCCAGGGCGAGAAACAGGGCAATGCCGTCTGGGTCTGGGAAGGATCAACCGCCACCATCGACGCCAATACGTTCAACGGCTATCGAGCGGCGGTCAGTGCGACCAAAGCAACGATGATCGTCAACGGCAACACGGTCCAGGGATTCACCGGCCCGGCCATCATCATCAAGGACAGCCTGAAACCGGCGCACGTTTACGGCAACACGGCAACTTCCGCTGATCCCAAAGCAAAGGTGGTTGATGCGCAGGGGCCGTCTGGAATCGTTGAGGAAAACGTCTTGAAGAAGGAATGAGGGCTTCTCGGACCCGGAGTCGGCTGTCTGGTTGGCATAGGCTTCTTGATCGTGAACGCTCTTCGGAAGTGATGGCCTGTCGAAATGATCCCCAGCCTTTGTGAATTCTGCCAACACATGAAGGAAGTCGTCTCTGGGAAGGGATCACGCTTCCTCATGTGCCAGAAGTCTGTG
>SXGT01311926.1_pt1 | contig 18555 bp, 13 predicted proteins | sample 3176221 | NCBI WGS metagenome assembly SXGT01 (sample SAMN11356862, study PRJNA531348) | freshwater metagenome | isolation source: freshwater sample F1-120 | place: China: Fuxian Lake, Yuxi | collected 2017-12-25
GGGTGATCCGGCTGCCGCGGCACGGCGCGTCCTGTCCGGTCGGCATCGGCGTGTCGTGCAGCGCCGACCGCCAGGCCAAGGGCAAGATCACCGCCAACGGCGTGTTCCTCGAACAACTCGAGACGAACCCGGCGCGGTTCCTGCCGGACGTCGACAACGGCCAGATCGCCGCCGACGTGGTGCGCATCGACCTGAACCAGCCGATGGCGGCGATCCGGGCGCAGTTGACCAAGCATCCGATCCGCACGCGCTTCTCGCTGACGGGCTCCATGGTGGTGGCGCGCGACATCGCGCATGCCCGCATGCAGGAACGGCTCGCCGCGGGCCAGGGCCTGCCGCAGTACATGAAGGACCACGTCGTCTACTACGCCGGGCCGGCGAAGACGCCGCAGGGCATGGCGTCGGGTTCGTTCGGGCCGACCACCGCCGGACGCATGGATGCCTACGTCGATTCGTTCCAGGCGATGGGTGGTTCGCTGGTGATGCTGGCCAAGGGCAACCGCAGCCGCGCCGTCACCGAAGCGTGCAAGAAGCACGGCGGCGTCGACCTCGGTTCGATCGGTGGCCCCGCAGCGATCCTGGCGCAGGACTCGATCACCAAGGTCGAGGTGCTCGACTACGCCGATCTCGGCATGGAATCGGTGTGGAAGATCGAAGTGCGCGACTTCCCCGCGTTCCTCGTCGTCGATGACAAGGGCAACGACTTCTTCGCGTAGGTGCCGGCGGTCGCCGCCGCGGCAGCGGAAACTGAGTTCGTGGAGTGGGGTGGGGTGGCGGGGTTGGGGGACCTGATGGCTGATGGGGACCGGCGGCGCGCACGCGATTTGCTAGAGTGGTCACTGTCCCCGAGTCGCTCGTCACACAGCCATCATGCATCCAACCTCTTTGGCCGCTGCGTTCGGGTTGTTGTCGGTCGCGTTGAGCGCGCCGAGTCTGGCCGCGCAATGCAGCACCCAGTGGTTGCCAGGGCAGGGGGCTCCTGGCGTCGCGGCGGTGGCACCATGGGTGCCCGGGGGAGAGCCGGTGGTTCGTGCCTTCGCACCCTGGGATCCGGACGGCGCGGGTCCCGCCCCGAGTGTCGTCGTGGTGGGCGGGCGTTTCAGTCTGGCTGGCTCGGCCGCGGCCAACAACATCGTGGTGCACAACCCGGTGAGCGGCGCCTGGTCGCCGCTCGGTTCGGGCACCAGTGGTCTCGTCAACGCCGTGACGAGTCGGCCGAACGGCGACATCGTGGCCGGCGGCATGTTCACGACTGCCGGTGGCATCACCGTGAACCACATTGCGCGCTGGAATGGTGTCGGGTGGTCGGCGCTCGGCGCCGGCATCTTCGGTGCCGGCGTCAACGCCCTGACAACGCTGCCGAACGGGGACGTCGTGGCGGGCGGCTCGATGTTCTCGGCCGGTGGCATCCCCGTGAGCAACATCGCGCGCTGGAACGGTACGGCGTGGTCGTCGCTCGGCGCGGGCACGAACGGGGTTGTCCGCACGTTGACGACGATGTCGAACGGCGACGTCGTGGCGGGAGGTGACTTCACGGTGGCTGGCGGCGTCGTCGTGAACCGCATCGCGCGCTGGAACGGTACGGTGTGGTCGCCGCTCGGTCCGGGCACCGACGGGCGCGTCAACGCCCTCACGACATTGCCGAACGGGGACGTGGTGGCGACCGGCTTCTTCACGACTGCTGGCGGCATCGCCGCGAACAACATCGCACGGTGGGACGGCGCCTCGTGGTCGCCACTCGGTGGAGGCACCGGCGTGTTCGGCAACATCACCAGTGCCGTGACGGCACTGCCGAATGGTGACATCGTGGTGGGCGGCAACTTCACTCTGGCTGGCGGTGGCGCCGCCAACCGCATCGCACGCTGGAACGGTGCGGCGTGGTCACCGCTCGGCGCCGGCATGAGCGAGATCGACAGCCACGTCTACGCGCTTATCACCTTGCCGAATGGCGACGTGATGGCGGGCGGTAGCTTCACGAATGCAGGCGGCGTCGCCGCGAACCACGTCGCCAGTTGGAATGGCACTGCGTGGTCGCCGCTCGGCACGGGCATGAACGGCTTCATCTACGCACTGACGACCCTGCCGAACGGCGACGTCGTGGCCGGTGGCCTCTTCACGGTGGCGGGCGGCGTCGTCGCGAACCGGATCGCGCGATGGGATGGCACGGCGTGGTCGCCGCTCGGCACGGGCATGAACGGTCCTCTGGGTGCCTTCGTGAGCGCCTTGACCACGCTGCCCAATGGCGACGTCGTGGCCGGCGGTCAGTTCACGGCGGCTGGCGGCGTTGCTGCGAGCAACATTGCGCGGTGGAACGGTGCGGTGTGGTCGCCGCTCGGCGCGGGCCTTGGTTTCAGCGGCAGCAGCGTCGACGCACTCACGCAGCTCCCCAACGGCGACATCGTGGCGGCTGGCAACTTCGTGTCAGGCAGCGTGGCGCGCTGGAACGGTGCCGTGTGGTCGCCGCTCGGCGCGGGCGTCAGCGGCAATGGCGGGACCATCGACGCCCTCGTCACGCTGCCGAACGGCGACGTCGTGGTGGGCGGCGCCTTCTTGATGGCGGGCACGGTGGCCGCGAACCGCATCGCGCGCTGGAACGGCACGTCGTGGTCGCCGCTCGGCGCCGGTGTGGATGGTCCCGTCTACTCCTTGGCGACGCTGCCGAACGGCGACGTCGTGGCGGGCGGCAGCTTCTTCTCGGCTGGCGGCGTCGTGGCGAACAACATTGCGCGGTGGAACGGTACGGCGTGGTCGCCACTGGGGACGGGGACGGGCCTGGTGTTCGCCATGACGACATTGCCGAACGGGGACCTGGTGGCGGGCGGCAGCTTCACGTGGGCCGGCGGCGTCGCTGCGAACAACCTCGCGCGCTGGAATGGCACGTCGTGGTCCGCGTTCGGCACGGGAGTGAACGGCACCGTCTTCGCCCACGCGAAGCTGCCGAATGGCGATCTCGCGGAGGGTGGCGCCTTCCTTGCCGCGGGCGGCAGTGTCTCCGCGTACTTCGCACGCCTCACGACGACCTGCCCCGCGACCGTCACGAGCCAGGGCGCCGGCTGCTCGGGCTCCGGCGGCCCCAATGTGCTCGTCTCGACCGCACTGCCGTGGCTCGGGTCGACGTTCCGCGCGCGCGCAACGGGCATGCCGGCGCTCGGACTCGTCGTCGCGGCTACGGGCTTCTCGACGTCGTCGTTGCCACTGTCGGCCGTGCTGCCCCAGGGCCAACCCGGCTGCACTCTGCTCGTCACGCCGGACCTGCTCGAAGTGCTACTGCCCGCAGCGGGCACAGCGGATTCGCAGCTTGCACTGCCGAACACGGCGGCGATCGTCGGCCTCTCGTTCCACCATCAGCTGGTGCCGCTCGAACTCGACGTGTCGTCCGCGCTCACGGCGGTCACGAGCACGAACGCACTCGCAGCCACGATCGGCGCTTTTTGACGGACCCGGCGCGGTTCAGCGCTTGTCGGTGCGCAACGCAGCGAGCCGATCGCGCAGGCGCGCCAGGGTCGGTTCGTGGTAGTCCTTCTGCTGCTCGCGTTCGCTGAGGAACGCTGCCGCGGCCGCGTCTTCGCCAAAGCACAGCAGCCCGAACGCAGCGCCGACGCGCACATCCATCGCCTCGCCCGCGTCGGCGAGTCGCGTTCGCAATGGCTCACGGCTCGGTTCGTCGCGCAGCACGCCGAGCGCCTGCGTGGCGGCGGCGCGCAATTCGATGTCGCGATCGTGCAGCAGGGGGCGCAGGAACGGGATCGCGGTGGTGGCGCCGATTTCGCCGAGCGTGCGCACGGCGTACGAACCGGTGAGCGGATCGCCGAGCAGCGGCAGCACCGCGGCGCTGGCGTCGTGCGCGGCGTGACCAAGGTCGGCGAGAACCTGCAGCGCCATCGTGCGCAGGTAGGGCTCGCTCGCCACCAGCGTGCGAATGAGGATCGGCACCGCCAGTTTGCCGCTGCGGACCATCACGAAGCGGGCATCGTCGACCGGGCGCAGCAACGTGCTTTCCGTGGTGACGAGGTGCGTGGCGAAGCGCGCCGCCAGCGCCTTCGGGTCTGGCGCGGCAACCGCGGGCAGCGACGGCATGCCGGTGGCAAGGAAGCGGCGGTGGGCCTGCTGCAACGCCTGCCGCAGTTCGTCCCACGTCGGTTGCTCCGACAACGCGACGCCGCGCGCCTGCAGCGCTTGCACGGCGATGCCGCCGGCCTGTTCTTGCGTCGCGGCCGTGGCGATGGCCGCATCGAGCCAGCCGAGACCGTGGTCGTTGCCCAGGCGCTGCAGGGCGTCGGCGATCCACACGAGCGTCTCCGCGTCCTTCTCGTACTTGAGGCACAGCAGCAGCGGCAGCTGCAGCACGGTCTGGTTCGATTGGCCGCACAGCCATGCGGCCCGGCGACGGACCTCGACGCGTTCGTGCGTCAGCGCGGGCTCCAACACCCACCACGCGTCCGGGTGCTCACGCAACGAACGCTCGGCGCGTCCCTTGGTGCGGGCGTCGGCCTCGACGAGTTGCAACGCCAGGTCCAGAAGGTCACGCAGTTCGCGTTGCATCGCCTCGGGCGGTGGCGGCAGGGTTCCTGCGAGAGCCTTGAGGTCGGCCAGTAACGGCCGCATCGGCGCGGTCGGCAGGGCGGGGCCGGCGGTGGTCGCCGGCGTCGACGGCTGGCCGCCGCAGGCTACTGCCAGCAATGCGATGCCGATCGTCGCGCCGAGTCCTGCGCTGCGGGAGCGGCAAGCAGTGCGGTTCATGGCAGCTCCACGCGCCGTTCGTACAACAGCGTGCTGCGCGGATCGGCGTCGTCGCAGAACGGGGTCAGGCGATACCACAGGCGGGCCTCGACGGCGGTGGCACCGGCAGGAATGGGAACGCGTATGGCCTTCGATTGACCAGCCGGCAGCTGCGTGTTCTCGGCGGTGGCGTTGCCTGGATTGATCGGCTCGGCTTCGTCGCGGTACGGCTGCCGGAAGCGCCAGGCGCGTTGCCACGGTCCCGGTCCCTCGGCGGCGACGATGCGATAGACGATGTCGACGGCACGGTGCCGTTCTTCGGTCGGCAGGTTGTGGCCGGCGCCGACGTTCGTCACCGTCAGCACGATGTCGTTGCCGTCGCGGCTGGCGGCGAACTCCGCCGCCTTGCGCAGCATCGCCGCGTCGTGTGCACCGGGAAACACGTGACCGCGGCCCTGGCGCTTGCTGCCGTCCTTCCGCACCCGTTCGACGGCGGGCATGTGGCAGGTCGAACAGTCGGTGCCCTGGGCCGGGTAGTGGCTCGCACGCCACTGGTCGGTGGTCCAGTGCTGGTTGTGGCACGACGCACAGGCTTCGACGGCGAAGAAGTCCGGGCTCGCCTTCGGCGCGCAGGGCACGTCGGGGCGATCGTTGCGGGCGAGGATGCCGCCATCGGCCGCGAGATGGCAGGTGATGCACGACACGCCTTCGTCGAAGTGCGTGCGGCGCGGCAGCGTGCGTTTGCCGAATCCCGTCACCGCCAGCGGCCGCGGCAGGTGGCAGTCCATGCACTCTTCCTTGCGGAAGTCGTCGCTGAGCGCGCGCACTTCGGGGTTGGTGAACGCGATCTGGTGGTGGCTGCCGTGCCACTCTTCGTAGACGTCTTGGTGGCAGTCGCGGCATTGCTGCGACGACTCCCAGCGCCGGGCCTGCTGCGTGCCTTGCCCGGCACCGGTGCCGCCGGACGACAAGAATGCGATGACGCCGCCGAACGTGCCGAGCACAGCGGTGAGGATCGCGATACGCACGTTCGTTTTCATGGCTGCACCGTGGCCGGGGTGGCGCGCCGTTGCCACGGCAACAGACGGGGAGCTGTCGTCAACGCCACGTGGGCCGTGCTGCCGATCGGCAGCGCGGTGTCGCAGTGGGCGCTGACGAGGTGGTCGCCGAGGGCGAGGCGCAGCGTGAAGCCGGCTTTGCCCGGAGCCACGGTCAAGACGCGGGCGGTGGGCCCCGAGCCGGGCGCGGCCTCGGCGCGCAGTTCGCCGGGCAGGATCACGAGGCGCAGGTCGCCGAGTTCGCCGGACGGTCGCGCGAACGTGCCGAACGGAGTTGCCACGCCGGCGGCCGAGGTCGTGGTGGGCAAGCACGACGCGCCGAGCAGGAAGGCGGCGGTGAACGCGCACGCCGGTTGTTGCAGCAGGCGCAGCGCGGGGCCTTGTTCGACCAGTTGGCCTTCGTGCAGCACGACGAGGTCGGTGGCCAGCGCCAACGCTTCGTCGCGGTCGTGGGTGACGAGGATCGTCGTCAGCTTGCGTTCGTCGGCGAGCGTGCGCAGCAGCAGCACCATGGCGTCGCGTTGGTGCACATCGACGGAGCGCAGCGGTTCGTCGAGCAACAGCACGCTGGGATCGGGCGCCAGGGCGCGCAGCAGTCCGAGTCGCTGCGCTTCGCCGCCGGACAGTTGCGCCGGCTTCTTGTCGGCATGCGCTTGCAGGCCACCGCGCGCGAGCAGCGCCACCGCCGCGTCGCGCGACAGACCAGGCGCTGCGAAGGTGAGGTGCGCTGCCGCCGTCATGTGCGGCCACAGGGCGCCATCCTGGAACACCAACTGCAGGCCGCGGCGGTCCGGGGCGGCGTGCGTGTGCGCATCGGCGACGATGCGGTCGCCGACGCGGATCGTGCCGGCACTGGCCCGGTCGAGCCCGGCGAGGCAACGCAGCAGCGTGGTCGTGCCGCATCCCGATGGACCGACGATCGCCAACCGACCGCCCGCGGGAACGGCGAACGACAGCGGGCCGAGCGTGAACCCGGGGCGCTGCACACGAAGGTCGGCGACGGTGACGGAGAGGGACACGTTCAGGAGAGGGAAGAGAGCCTACGGCCGAAGAGGAGAGCGGGCACCAACGGGACGAGCACGGCGACCGACAGCAGCAGCAGTGCGATCACACCGCTCCAGTCTTCGTGCTGGAAGTGCACGGCGTTGGCGAGGCGTCGCACCGCGGTTGCGTTCGCGGCCGGCAGCACCACGGCGAGGTCGAGTTCGCGCAGCGCCAGCACGAAGGTCAGCACCCATGCACTCCACACCGCGGGCAGGAGCGGCAGCACGTGCAGGCGCAGCGCGCGCGACGCGGGTGGGCGCAACACGAAGCGGCCGGCTTCTTCGGCGGCCAGCGGCAGGCGCCGGACCTGCGATGCCAACGTCAACGCCGCGAACGGCAGGAACCGCGCCGCGTAGGCGCAGGCCGCGAACGCCCACGACTGGTCGAAGCGATCGCCGAAGCGCTGCAGCACCGGCCCGTCGTGGAACGAACGGATCAGCGCGATGCCGAGCAGGATCGCCGGCACCGCGGCCGGCAAGGCGGCGACGAGGTCGAGCAGCGGCCAGCGGCGGCCGGACTGGCGCGCCAGCGGCACCGCCAGCAGCACGACCAGCAATGCGACCGCGATCGCCAGCCACACCGAATGCAGCAGATCGGGCAAGCCCTGGTCGATCGCCTTCTGGAAGCTCTGCCGCGCGTAGTCGAGCGACATCGGCTCGAGTCGCTGCGCCGAGCCGAGCACCCAGCGCAACAGCACGAACACCGGCAGGCCGACGCCCGCGAGCAGGTAACCGAGCGGCAGCAGCAGCGCTGGCCAACGCCACGGACCGAGGCGCCGCACTGGCAGCGCCGTGACGACCCCGCGATCGGGTGCCGCGGCGCGCAACCGCAAGGCGGCCCACAACAGGCAGCCAAGGCAGGCGAGGAACGGCAGGGCAGCGACGATCGGACTCTGCAGCTCTTCGAACGTGGTGCCGACCGCACGTCGCGTCCAGCGCCCGAAGATGCCCTCGGCGTAGGTGTGCCAGGTCTTGCCTTTCACGGTCAGGAACTCGGGCACGCCGTGGTCCGCGACCGTGAACAGGAAGGCGAGCAGGCAGCCGGCGAGCAGTTCGGGGGCGATCGCCCGCAGCAGCCAGCGTTCGGCGCGAGCGCGGCCGCGCAGCAGCAGCGCCGCCTCGTAGGCGCGGCCATCGACGGCGCGCAGGCCGCGGGCGGCGAGCACCGCCACGAACGGCGCGTGCGCAACGCCGAGCAGGATCGCGCACGGCCAGAAGCCCTCGGCCGGGAACAGGTCGGCAAACCCCATCGCCACGAAGATCGGCGGCACCACCAGCGGCGCGATGCCGAGCGGGCCGAGCCAGCCGCCGCCGGGCAAGTCGGTGCGGGTCGTCAACCAGGCGTGGCCGCCGCCGAGCAGCAGCGACAGCGCGGTCGCGGCGCCACCGAGTTGCAGCGTCGCCGCCACCTGCGTGGCGATCGCCTCGTCGTCGAACAGGGCGCTCCACGCGCGCAACGTGAACCCGTCCGGGCCAAAGCACGTCTGCCCGGCGAGCTGCAGCATCGGCAACAGGACGAAGATGGCGAGGAACAGCAGCGCCAGCCAGAGCGGCGCTTTGCTCAGCAGGTCGGTGCGGGCACGGTTTTGCACACCGTCACTTCGGCCAACGTTGGTGGAAGTCAGCGCTGCAGCGCGCCAGGTTCTCGGCGGTCTTGCTGACGTCCCACGCCATCGCGCGGAACTCGCCGAGCTGCTTCACCGCCGGGTCCTTGGGCCCGGCCACACCCGTGCGCAGCGGGATCTGCGCGCCATCGGCGGCGGCGAGCAGCGCTTCGGTTTCGCGGCTGACGATGCGGTCGATGAGTTGCTTCGCGACATCGGGCGCTGGGCCGCCGCGGATCAGGGCGACGGCATTCGGGATCAGCAAGGTGCCGAGTCCACCGGGTTCCTGGTCGGGGAACACGCATGCGACCTGGTGGCCCTTCATCTTCGCTATGTGGTAGTCGTCGGTGTCGGTGAACGCCCACGGCAGGCGGCCGTCGCGCACCGCCTTCATGGTGGCGCCGTTGCCTTGCAGGAACTGCACGTCGTTCTCGAACATGCCGTCGACGAACGTGCCGAACGCAGCGTCGCCGAGTTGGACGCGCAACGCGGCGAAGTGCGTCAGCGTCGTGCCGGTCAGCGGCTTGGCCACGGCGCACTTGCCCTTCCACTTCGGATCGACGAGGTCGCGGTAGCTCGTCGGCCAGGTCGCCGGATCGGGCAGCAGTTCGGTGTTGACGATGAGAATGCGCGCGCGGGCGGCGAACCCGGTCCAGAGTCCGTCCGGATCGCGCCATGTCGCCGGCATGTCCGCCGCGGCGGGCGACGCGTACGGCAGCAGCAGCCCTTGCTGGCCGAGGTGCACCACCTGCGCCAGCTCGTTGCACCAGAAGATCGATGCGCGCGGGTTGTTCCTCTCTTCGAGCAATGAACTGACGAGGCCGACCGTCTTGCTCGCTTCGGTGTCGTGCCGCTGCACGAGGTCGACGCCGAGTTCTTGCGCGAAGCGGTCGAGCAGCGGCCGGCTGAACTGCTCGTCGAGGGCGACGTAGATCGTCGGGGCCGCCTCGCCGGTGCAGGCGGCGGTGGCGAACAACAAGCCGAGGGCGAGGAGGGATCTCATGGCGGGGGGGCGGCGTCCAGGCGCCTCGATCAGACCATGCGTGCGTTCACTTGTCGCGGTACGACACGTGGCATTGCTTGCAGCCCTTGGTGAGCGAAGCGAGGTGCTGTTCGGCGGTGGCGAGGTCGTTCTGCCGCAGCGCGGCGTCGATCGCCGCGGAATCGGCGATCGAGCGTTGCAGCATCGTCTGGTAGTCGGCGGCGAAGGCCTGGCTCTCGATGTCGTGCTGCAGGTTCGCAAACAGCGTGGCCAGCCGCCGCGTCTCCTTGCTCGCCACCAGATCCGGGTGGTCAGACGGAGCTTGCCAGCCCGCATCCTTCGCCTGCTTGACGAGGTCAATCACGGCATCGATCTCCGCCATCGTCGCCACCAGGCCGGTGACCTGGGTGATCGCAGGGAACGTGGCGGGGTCGGCGCGCAGCGCCTCGGCGGTGAGTGGTTGGCAGCGTCGCACGACCTCCCACAGGCCCGTGTATTCCTTGGCGGTACCCGAAACGCGCATGCGAGCTTCGGCTTCGGCCACCGTCATCTTGCCCGTGAGCACCATGGCGCTCGCCAGCGCCGCGGCGCTGCGATGCTTGCCGTGGTGGCAGTGCATGTAGATCGGCCCCTCGACGTTGGCGATCACCTGCGCGAGCTGCTGCTGCCGATTCGGGGTCACCGTGTCGTAGCTGATCGGCAAGTGGATGTAGCGCAGGCCCAGTGCGTTGGCGGTGGCGACGTCGGGTGTCTGCCCATCGACCGACACGACGGTCCGGATGCCGAGGTGCTGCAGGCTCTGCAGCCCTTCCCGGCCTTCCGGAACGCCGCCACTGACGATGCCATCTGCGTAGGCCACCACGTTGTGCAGTCCTGGCAGATCGACGGCAGCCGTCGCCGTGCGCGGCGGCAGCGTGGCCGCGATCGGTCCACCCAGACCGACCTGCAACGAACTGCATGCGTTGGCCCCGAGGATTGCGAGGGCCGCTACGGCGAGGACGGCTGGAGTGGCGCGGGATGCCATGACGGACGGCCCGTCGCAACCGGCGTGCCGAGCCGATTCCAGACGTGCACGGCGGGCTCGCGACGGACGCACCGCCCGTTGGCACGGCCGCGCCAGGTTCCCGTCCAGGCGTCGGAGCGGCATCGTTCCCTCGACGTAACAACTGCTGCGGCGGTGTGATTTTCACCCGCATTGGAGGAATCTGCCACCGCCGTCGGCTGATTGGCTAAGCATGGACCCGGGCCGGGGCCGATTCGAAGGACGTCCATGGCCCACCTTCGCCGTCGCATCCTGCTCCTGCTTTCGCTGGTTGCCGTGGCCTTCTTCTCGGCGATCTGGTGGATCCAGCAACACCAGTTGTTGCCGAGTTTCTTGGCACTCGAACGCCAGCACGCCCTCGCCGATCTCGACCGCGGTGTCGAGGCCTTGCGCAACGAAGTCGGTTTCGTGTCGGACTACGTCAGCGACTGGGCGGGTTGGGACGACACCTACGAGTTCGTCGTCGATCGCAACGCCGAGTTCGAGAAGTCGAACTTGGAGACCGATGTGTTCCGCGAGAGCAGCTTCGACTTCCTCGCCATCGTCGCGCTCGACGGGAACGAAATCTGGCGCGGCTGCCAGGTCGGCGAGACGAAAGTGACGATCGAAGAACTGCCGACCGGGACCTGGCCGGCGACGCACGAATTGCTGCAGGCGAAGGCCATCGAGGACGTCTGCACCGGCATCGTCGTGACTGCGCATGGTCCGTTGATGATCGCTTGCCGCCCGATCTCCGACTCGGCGCGCGAGAAGGAGCCGCGCGGCTGGATCCTGATGGGGCGGTTCCTGTCCTCGCCGCGGTTGCAGAAGCTCGGCAAGCAGACGCGGCTCGACTTGCGCCTGGCACCGATTGCGGTTGGCGGTGGTGTGGTGCGACAGGAAGCGGTGGCGTTGGCGACGGCGGGCATCACGCTGGCGGCGGACGACGACCAGCTCGTGGCGCGCACGTTGGTGCCTGGTTTGCACGGTGAACGCGACACGTTGCTGCTTGAAGTCGTGCTGCCGCGGCAGATCCTCTTGCAGGGCCAGAATACGCTGGCGTTCGCGTTGTCGACGACGACCTTTGCGGTGTTGCTGCTGTTCGCGGTGCTGGCCGGGTTGCTGCAGCATGTCGTGATCGGCCCGTTGCAACGGCTCACGCAACACGCGCTCGGCATCCGCGCCAGCGGCGACATGCTGCGCCGCAGCGGCATCGACCGCAAAGACGAGATCGGCACGTTGGCCCGCGAGTTCGACGGCATGGTCGAGCGTTTGGCCGTGCTGCAGTCGGCGCAAGTGCAGCAGGCGCGGGTCGGCGGCATGGCCGAGGTGGCGCGCACCGTGTTGCACGACGTCGGCAACGCGCTGCAGCCGGTCGCTGGCAACGTCGGCGTGCTGCAACAGCGTCTGGGCCAACCGCACGTGCAGGACCTCGAACGCGTGGTCGACATGATGGCCGCGCACGCGCAGGACCTCGGCGAGTGGTTGAGCAACGATCCGAAGGGCCAGAAGGTGCCGACGTTCCTGCGGGCCCTGGCCGATGGAATGAAGGCCGAGAAGGCCGCCGTGCAGCAGGAGATCGCGCACCTTGGCCAGGGGCTCGAGCACATCCGGAGCCTGGTCGACCGCCAGCAGACGAATGCGAACTCCGACGGCGCCCGCGAAGCGGTGCGCCTGCCCGATCTTCTCGCCGAGGCGGTGCGCATGAGCGTCATCGGCGACGCGCAAGATCGCCTGCAGCCGGTCGTCGAGGTGGCGGCGGATGCGGTGGTGACGACGGAGAAGCATCGGTTGCTGGCGGTGCTGATCAACCTGCTGCGCAACGCGCGCCACGCCGTGCAAGGGCGGACCGGCGGGTCGGTGCGGGTCGCAGTGACGCACCCCGTCGCCGGCAGCGTGCGCATTTCGGTGCGCGACGACGGTGTCGGCATCTCCAACGCGAACCTGACGAAGATCTTCCACGCGGGGTTCTCCACGCGGTCCGGCGGCCAGGGGCTTGGCCTGCACGGTTGCGCCAACAGCATCACCGAGATGGGTGGGCGCTTGTGGGCCGAGAGTGAAGGGGAAGGGCGTGGGGCCACGTTCCACGTCGAACTGCCGGCGGCGATCGAGGCGCCCGTGGCCGCACAATGACTCGCAAGCACAAGATCCTGATCGTCGACGACGATCCGGCGGTGCTCGACGCCTACCGGCGCATCCTGAGCGCACCGGCCGGCGACGACGAACTCGCCAAGGCGCGCGCGGCGTTGTTCGACGACGAGCCGGCGGCGCCGAAGCTGAACGTGTTCGCGCCGGAGGTCGTGCTGGTCGATCAGGGCCAGGCCGCGATCGACGCGGTCGCGAGTGCCACGGCCAGCGGCGGCTTTGCGATGGCGTTCGTCGACATGCGCATGCCGCCGGGACTCGACGGCTTTGCGACCATCGATCGGCTGTGGACCCTCGACAGCGACCTGCAGGTGGTCATCGCCAGTGCCTACTCCGACGTGCCGTGGGGCGAGATCTCGGAGCGCTTTGGCTTCACCGACCGGTTGTTGTTCCTGAAGAAGCCGTTCGACGCCATCGAGGCCCGGCAGATGGCGTGGGCATTGTGTCGCAAGCGCGAGTTGCTGCGCGACGCGCGGACGCGCGAGCGGCACTTGGAGCAGCGTGTCGCCGAGCGCACTCGCGAGTTGGCGCGCGCTACGCGCGTGGCCCAGGATGCGGCGACGGCGCGCATGCAGTTCCTGGCCAACATGAGCCACGAGATCCGCACGCCGTTGACGGCGATCCTCGGCTTTGCCGATCTGTTGCGCGATTCGGCGTGCTCCGAGGAGGACCGCCGCACGCACCTGCAGACCATCGATCGCAACAGCCAGCACCTGCTGCAACTGGTCAACGACGTGCTCGATCTGAGCAAGCTCGAAGCGAAGCAGTTGCTGCTCGACCACGCACCGGCGGACCCGCGCACGCTCGTCCTCGACGTCGTCGCGCTGCTGCGGCCGTTGGCGGCGCAGAAGAACATCGGTCTGACGATCGAGGCGAACGGGCCACTGCCGACGATGCTGCGCACCGACGGCACGCGCGTGCGCCAGATCCTGCTCAACCTGCTTGGCAACGCGATCAAGTTCACCGAACGCGGCAGCGTGACTGTGCGCGTCGGCGCCGCAACCGTCGACGACGCGCGCGTGCTCCACTTCGACGTCGTCGACACCGGCATCGGCATCGCCGCCGAACGACTGCCGATGCTGTTCGAACCGTTCATGCAGGCGGACTCGTCGACGTCGCGGCGCTTTGGCGGCACGGGCCTCGGTTTGTCGATTTCGCGGCGGTTGGCGGTGCTGCTGGGGGGTGTGGTCGACGTGGTCAGTGCGCCCGATGCGGGCAGCACGTTCACGCTGCGCTTGCCGGCCGGCGAGAGCGCGATCGGCGAGTGGACGCCCTGGCAGCCGGGTGCTGCGGCGGTGAATGAGGCCGAAGGCACCGCATCCGGTCGTGGGGCTGCCGCCAAGACGCGACTCGCCGGTCGCATCCTGCTTGCCGAGGACGGTGCCGACAACCAGCGCTTGCTGACGACGATCCTGCGTCGGGCCGGCGCCGAAGTGCATTCCGCGTCCGATGGGCAACAAGCGGTCGCCGCCGCGACGCAGTCGCAGGCTGCCGGCAAACCGTTCGACCTGATCCTGATGGACATCCAGATGCCCGTGCTCGACGGCTACCTGGCGACGCGGCAGTTGCGCGACCTGGGTTGGCGCGGGCCGATCGTGGCGCTGACGGCGCATGCGATGGAAGGCGACCGCGACCGCTGTCTCGCCGAAGGGTGCGACGGCTACGAAACGAAACCGGTGCGGGTCGATCACCTGTTGGCGACGTGCGCGCGGTTCCTCGGTCCGGCGACGCCGGGCCCAGCCGGTCCCACCGAGCCAAGGTGAATCGAGCCGCGGTCCCGCTCCCTGGGGTTGACCAACGCTGTATGCCCAACTACTTTGCACTACCAAGTCAAACCTGAACGGAGGCGTTGATGCAGATCCTGCGAGCCCAGGAGATGGGCATGTGTTTCGGTGTGCGCGATGCGTTGGCGGTGCTCGACCGGGTCGAGGATCCGGCCGGGGTGACGATCCACGGTGAGTTGGTGCACAACCCCGAGGTGCTCGCGTGGCTCGACCGGCGCGGCTTTGCGCGTTCGGCGGAAGCGGCTCGCGCGGTGCCGTCGACGCCGGTCGTGGCGGTGACGGCGCATGGCATCAGTGACCGCGAACGCAGCGCACTGCGGGCCGCCGGCAAGCAACTGCTCGACACCACGTGTCCGTTGGTGAAGAAGGCGCACGACGCGGCGCAGGCGTTGGCGGCCGAAGGTCGGCGTGTCGTTGTGCTCGGGCGTCGAGACCACGTCGAAGTGCGCGGCATCATCGAGGACCTGCAGCAACCCATCGTCGTCGGCAGCGTCGCCGACGTCGCCACCTGGCCGGAGCGCGCGTTGGGGGTGGTGTGCCAGACGACGACGCAGGGCGAAGTGGCGGCGGCGTTGCTCGCTGCGATCGTCGCCGCCAATCCGCACGCCGACGTGCGTTTCACGGACACCATCTGCGCGCCGACCAAGGCCCGCATCGATGCCCTGCTCGAAATCCTGCCCCGCATCGATGCGCTGGTGGTCGTCGGCGGCCACGATTCCAACAACACGCGCCAGCTGGTGCTGCGGGCCGAGCACCACGGCGTGCGCACTTGCCACGTCGACCACGTGCGTGAACTCGTGCCGGCCTGGTTCGACGGCGTGCGAGTCTGCGGTCTCACCGCCGGAACGTCGACGCTGCCGCGCACCATCGAAGCGGTGCACGGTTGGCTCGAGCGTCTCGCAGCGGGACGCCAGAAGCACTCGGCTTGACTGCCCCCTGGGCGTCGTTACCCTCGTCCGCCCCGCCGCCCGGCGAGGACCTCGCCGTGAACGCATCGCCTCCCGAACCGCAGCCCGAGAGCCAGAAGAAGCAGGAACTGCTCGCCAAGGAAGCGAAGTTCTGGGACCTGCAAGAGGACAAGATCGAGGCGCTCTACGCGCGGCCACACGATTGGCGCTTCGTGCCCCATCTCGCCGAGATCATCATCCGGCCGCGCGTGAAGACCTTCCTGCGCCTGCTCGACACGCACAAGTCGGAGATCAAGAGCCTGATCGACATTGGCTGCGGCAACGGCTGGGTCTGCCACGCCACCGCCAAACGCGGCATCCGTTCGATCGGCATCGACCTGTCCGAGAAGAAGATCGCCACCGCCAAGCGCATGGCCGAAGAGCAGGGCGTTGCGCACCTGTGCGAGTTCGTCGCCGCCGACGTGATGCAGTGGCGGCCGCGTGAGAAGGTCGACCTGTTGACGTCGCACGGCAGCATCCACCACTTCCCCGAGTTCCAGCAGGCGATGGCGCACATGCTCGAACACCACCTGCGGCCGCGCGGCTACATGCTGTTCATCGAGCCCAACCACGAAGGCATGCCGCCGGACGTGGCGAAGTTCCTGCTGCGGTGCGCGAAGAGCCGGCTCGGCCAGAAGGTGTTCGACTTCCCGTTCTACTTCGAGGTCACCGGCAAGACGTCGCTCGACGGTCCGGAGGCGCCGCCGGACGAGATGAACGTGCGGCACGAGAGTCCGGCCGGGAAGGAGTTCTTCGGCGAGCACATCCACCTCGACGAGTACTTCCGCGAGCACTACGAGGTCATCGAGCGCGAGTTCTTCCACTACTTCGCCAGCCACGCCACGAACGCGTTCCACGTGTTCATGAAGAGCCGGCTGGTGCGCGGCCTGTGGCGATTGGCGTTGCCGTTCGTGGTGTGGCGCGAGACGCAGAAGCTGCGGCAGCCGAAGTACCAGCAGTTCGCCGAAGACGGGCTCTGGTTCATGCGGCGCCGCGGCGGCGCCTGACGGTCGTCTCTCGCCCGGCGCCGAGACGGCGAAGTAGGCGGCGGCGACCGCTTCGCCTATCTTCGTCCGCATGAACTCGCCGACTCGCCACGTCACCCGTTGCCTCGTCGCTGGCATCGTCGCGCTGTTGCCGATGGGCGGCGCGGTGTTCATGGTGGTGTGGCTCGAAGGTACGATCGCCGGCTCGTGGCGGGACAAGGTCGGCTGGTATTTCCCCGGGCTCGGCCTGTTGCTGGCGTTGCTCGCGATCTACCTCGTCGGCTTCTGCGTCACCACGTTCGTTGGGCGTTGGCTGTGGCGACGCGTCGATCGCGCGTTGGAGAGCCTGCCTTTGCTCGGCACGTTCTACCAGTCGCTGAAGGAGGTGCTCGGCTACGACAGCAGCCGCGAACGCTTCTTCCAGGGCGTCGTCGCCGTCAAGGCCGACGAGGGCTACGAGATCGGCTTCATCACCGGACAGTCGGCGGGGCCGGACGGCAAGCCGCACACGCTCGTGTTCGTGCCGAGCGCACCGAATCCGACCAACGGGAAGCTGCTGCTGGTCGAGCCGGGCGAACTCAAGAAGCTCGACGTGCGCACGGCCGACGCGCTGCGGGCGCTGGTGTCGATGGGGAAGACGCCGTTGCGACCCTGACGCGACCTGCCGGTGGGAGGCCGATCGCCGATGCGGCGTCGGGCTCGCGTCCGGGCGTGCCTCGCCTCGCGGCCTGATCGCGCTGCATCCGACAGCTTGTTGCAAACGAACGAGGGAGGTCCGATCCTCTCTCGCCCACATGACCTGGCTCAGCTCCTTCTGGCGCTCGTCGATCGGCGGCAAGGTGACGATGGCGGTCACTGGCGTCCTGCTGTTCGGCTTCGTCGTCGCCCACCTGCTCGGCAACCTGCAGTTGCTGAAGGGCCCCGACGCCATCAATTCCTACGCCAAGATGCTGCACGACCTCGGCCCGCTGCTGTGGGTTATGCGCATCGGCCTGCTAGTGGTGTTCCTGTTGCACGTGGTGACCGCGATCCGGTTGTCGCGCGCCAACAAGGCGGCGCGTCCGGTGGCCTACGCGAAGGAAGCGACGATGCAGGCGAGCCTGGCGTCGCGCTCGATGGTGCTCAGCGGACTCAGCCTGCTGGCGTTCATCGTCTACCACCTGCTGCACTTCACGTTCGGCATCACGAACCCGGACCACATGGCGAGGAAGGCCGCCGGCGCCGGTGGCCACGACGTCTATTCGATGGTGACCGCCAGCTTCGCCAACCCCGCCATCGCGACGGCCTACGCGGCGTTCCAGCTGGTGCTGTTCCTGCACCTGAACCACGGCCTGCAGAGCTTTGCGCAGACGATCGGATTCCACCACGGCCGCTACACCCCGATGATCAAGCAGCTGTCGTTCCTGCTCGCCGCGCTGGTTGCTGGCGGCAACGTCTGCCTGGCCCTGTCGGTGCAACTCGGCATCGTGAAGGGGGCCGCATGAAGATCGACGCGCGCATTCCCGACGGTCCGATCGCCGAGAAGTGGTCGAACCGCAAGTTCGAGCTCAAGCTCGTCAATCCAGCCAACAAGCGGAAGTACAAGGTGCTGGTCGTCGGTTCCGGCCTCGCCGGCTCGTCGGCCGCCGCGTCGCTGGCCGAACTCGGCTACCAGGTCGAGTGCTTCTGCTTCCAGGACAGCCCGCGCCGTGCCCACAGCATTGCGGCGCAGGGCGGCATCAACGCCGCGAAGAACTACCGCAACGACGGCGACTCGGTGCATCGCCTGTTCTACGACACGGTGAAGGGCGGCGACTTCCGCGCCCGCGAAGCCAACGTGCACCGCCTCGCCGAGCTGTCGGTCAACATCATCGACCAGGCGGTCGCGCAAGGCGTGCCGTTCGCACGCGAGTACTCGGGTCTGCTCGACAACCGCAGCTTTGGCGGCGCGCAGGTCTCGCGCACGTTCTACGCGCGTGGCCAGACCGGCCAGCAACTGCTGCTCGGCGCCTACTCGGCGCTGTCGCGGCAGATCGGCCTGAAGACGGTCAAGATGTTCCCGCGCACCGAGATGCTGGACCTGGTCGTCGTCGACGGCCACGCCAAGGGCATCATCGTGCGCGATCTGGTGACCGGCGAGATCCGCTCGCATGCCGGTGACGCGGTCGTGCTGGCGACCGGTGGCTACGGCCCGGTGTTCTACCTGTCGACCAACGCGATGAACTGCAACGTGACGGCGACCTGGCGCTCGCACAAGCGCGGCGCCGGCTTCGCCAACCCGTGCTAC
>SXGT01814930.1_pt1 | contig 18554 bp, 17 predicted proteins | sample 3176221 | NCBI WGS metagenome assembly SXGT01 (sample SAMN11356862, study PRJNA531348) | freshwater metagenome | isolation source: freshwater sample F1-120 | place: China: Fuxian Lake, Yuxi | collected 2017-12-25
GAATCCCTGCGGGTAGAAAATTACCGGGCGCTGCGCAAAGTCGAACTGGATAAGCTAACGCCAATGACGGTGCTGCTGGGGCCTAACGGCAGCGGCAAGTCCACCATCTTCGATGTGTTCAATTTTTTGTCCGAGTGTTTTCAGTTCGGCCTGCGCCATGCCTGGGACAGGCGAGGTCGAGGCAAGGAACTGAAAACGCGCGGCGCAAAAGGTCCGATCATTTTCGAATTGAAGTATCGTGAGCAGCCAAAAGACCCGATCATCACCTACCACCTTGCGATCGACGAAGGCGTTAAGGGCCCGGAAGTGGTGGAAGAGTGGCTGCAATGGCGGCGTGGTCAGAAAGGCCAGCCTTTCCGCTTTTTGGAATTCCGCAAGGGTGTGGGTCGAGCAGTCAGCGGCGAGTTGCCTGATGCCGAAGACCAGCGTAAAGATACGACTCTGCGCTCAGCCGATCTGATTGCGGTTAACACTCTCGGGCAGTTGGCCGAGCACCCGCGCGTAGCGGCATTGCGTGAGTTCATCACCGACTGGTATGTGTCTTATCTTTCCATCGAATCCACCCGCAATCAGCCCGAAGCAGGGCCGCAGGAGCGGTTGAGCAAGGGTGGCGAGAACCTGCCCAATGTCATCCAGTATCTGAAGGAGCAACATCCTGAGCGACTGGAGCAGATTTTCTCGGTACTGCGCGCACGCATTCCGCGCCTAGAGCGCGTCGAGGCCGAGCCTATGCCCGATGGTCGTCTGCTGTTGCAGATCAAAGATGCGCCTTTTGAGCAGCCGGTGCTATCGAAGTTTGCCTCCGATGGCACGATGAAGATGCTGGCTTATTTGGCGGTGCTCTATGACCCAGAGCCACCACGTTTTATCGGTATCGAAGAGCCGGAAAACTTTCTGCACCCTCGCCTTTTGCCGGAATTAGCAGAGGAATGTCGGGCAGCATCCGAACGCTCACAGCTATTGATTACCAGCCATTCACCCTTTCTGTTGAACGCGATGCGTGCCGAAGAAGTGAGGGTGCTGTATCGGGATGATCAAGGTTTTACCCAAGCCGTTCGCGCCTGTGATATCCAGGGTATTACCGAGTTCATCAACGCTGGCGCCAGCCTGGGGCATTTGTGGATGGAGGGCCATTTTGGTTTGGGTGATCCTTTGGTCAATCAGGGGGCTCCGCGTTCCTTCAACAAGGGGCGTGGATGATGCTCGAAAAACTCATCGTTTTCGTCGAGGAATACTCGATGGAGGCTGCGCTGGAATGGTTGCTGCCGAAGCTGCTTGGGGATATTGAGTTCCAGATTATCCGTTTCCAATGCAAGGATGATTTGCTGAAAAAATCCCCTGATCGACTGCGCGGATACGCATCTTGGTTACCAGCCAATTGGCGTATTCTGGTGCTGGTGGATCGAGACGACGATGATTGTGTGGCGTTGAAAGCCGAACTGGAGAGTATGGCCGCTGCAGCCGGGCTGCTGACAAAAACCGCTGTCGGCCAGGAGCGGGCGTTTCAGGTTGTGAACCGAATTGCGATTGAAGAGCTGGAAGCTTGGTTCTTCGGCGATTGGTCTGCCGTGAAGGCTGCCTATCCACGCGTTGCAGCGACGATTTCGCAAAAGGTTGGGTTTCGCGATCCCGATGCGATCGCGGGTGGTACGTGGGAAGCGCTAGAAAGAGTCATGATGAAGGCCGGGTATTTCAGTACAGGGCTTCGCAAACTGGAATGCGCCCGCACGGTGGCACAGCACATGGAGCCTCATCGCAATACGTCGCGCAGTTTTCACGCATTTACAGGCGCCGTAACGGCGTCATTGGCATGAGGTGTTCATGAGTATTGCTGAATTCATCCGCGAAAGCGTGCTGCGGCCGCGTCTGAAGCAAGCCGGCGCTTTGGTGGTGTACGACGCGGACAAGCGCTACCGCGAGCAGTGTTTCGACTTGGCGGCCGACAAGGTGCGGGTGGTGGATGCGTCTGAAAGCAGCATCGAAAGCCGTGAGGCAGCGTTGCTGGCATTGCGGGAGGTGGGGCAGCCCAAGGCGCCGCTGGAAGGTGTATTGATCTACGTGCCGACCGCGCACCCCGAAACCGACGAGCAGAAGCAGTCTGATCCATTCGCCTTATACGCAGAATGCGGCGCGGTGTTCCCGCAAGACGATGGCGACGAGTACCTGAGCCTGTGTCTGCGCGCCAGGCCGGATCACGCGACCGAGATTCGGCAGGTGTTTGCGACTTCTCCCTCTGGACCGACTTTCGCAGTGATTGATGCGATCGGTGGCGGCGTGAGCTGGCCTCAACTGCGTGCGGCCTTGAAGGTGGAATCCGGGCGGGAAATCCTTTTCGCGCTCCTGGCACCCAGCCCCTTCCAGACCGAGTCGCTCAAGGCACAGGAGGGCTGGGTTCTAGAGGCGCGCGACTTCTTCAGCGCAACCGTGGGCTTGACCCTGAAGACCCGAGGCAAGACATGGTCCGCGCTGGCGGATGAATTGTGGCGCTATGTGCTCTTCAGTGAGTTCGTATTCGACCTTCCGTCCGCTTTGCCGGACAGCTTGAAGGGGATTCCTCATGCGCCTTTTGAGGCCCGGACGGTGATCGAGGATGTGTGTGACCAATTGCGTCATGATCCGCGGTCCCGAGTGGCTTACATCGAACGGGCGGAAGCCATCGAGCAAGCTTTCAGTCTGCCCGCGTCATGTGGTGGGATCGAGGATCTGGGCGAGCGAGATACCTTTCCCTTCGAGGAGCGCACCTTTCTGCAGGCTGCCATACGTGGACTCACCTCGGGTGATACGGACGCCACCCGGTTGGTGCTGGCGAGGCACAAACATTCCATCTGGCGCGGCAAAGGGGAAAGTCAGTCACAGTGGGAACTGGTACGGGCCGAGCTGGCGCTGATCGAAGCCTGCGAGGATTTCGAGCGGCAACTGCCCGACCATGCGCGGTCACAGACTGATCTGATCGATTTCTATCTGGGCAGTCTACGGGAGGCCGATCGTTTGCAGCGGGAGTTCGAGGAGGCGGTGGGCGATTTTCTGGATCCGCACGAGTTAATGCATGCGGTGATCGACCAGGCCCGCGGACGTTATCGGCGACTGGCCGAGAAGGTGCAAAACCTGTTCGTCAAGCATCTTGAAACCACCGGCTGGCCACCACCGGGCCGCTTGGCGAATGCGGGGGTCTTTGATCGCCTGGTCGCTGATCGACTGAAGGAAAACGGCCATAAGGTGGCGTATTTACTAATTGATGCCTTGCGCTATGAGTTGGGAGTGACACTGGAGAAACTGTTGTCCGAGGATGGCCCCGTGGAACTCCAGGCGGCTTACGCGCAACTCCCGACCATCACTCCGGTGGGCATGGCCAGTTTGCTGCCGGGCGCACATTCCGGGTTGCGCTTGTGTCTGCAGAATGAATCCTTGCTGCCCAAACTGGATGATCACCCCGTCGGGAATGTCGGCCAGCGGATGGACGCGTTCCGGCGTAAGTTGGGGGATCGATTCGCGGAAATGGTGCTGGGGGATTTTGTACGCGGCAAACCCAGCTTGTCGGATACCGTGGATTTATTGGTATTGCGCTCGACCGAGATCGACAGCCAGTTGGAGAGCAATCCAGAAACCGCTTTGGGGCTGGTGCACGGGACGCTCAGATTGATTCGCGTGGCCTTGCATAAGTTGCGTGGCATGGGCTTCAAAGAGGCGGTCATCGCAACCGATCACGGTTTCTTTTTGAATGCGCATGCCGAAGCGGGTGACGTCTGCGTCAAGCCAGCCGGGTCCTGGGTGGTCAATGCCCACGACCGACTTCTCCTGGGCGATGGCGTCGAGGACAGCCATAACCTGGTTGTCGGCTGCGGCAGGGTGGGAATCGAGGGCGATTTCGCCCAAGCGGCCATTCCGCGAAGTATGGTGCCCTATCGGGCCGGACATTTGTACTTTCACGGCGGTGCTTCGCTGGCCGAGGCAGTGGTACCGGTGCTGGTGGCGCGTCTGCTGCCGGAGGGTGCCTCACCATCGCGCAAGTTGAATATTGAACTGAACTACAAGAACGGTGCCGCGAGGATTACAACTCGTATTCCGGTTGTCGAGCTCGAACTGTTGACCCCGTGCCCTCAGACACTGGATTTGTTTGCTAATGATGACATCGCACTGGCCATGGGTATTGAGGTTTTACTGGAGGCCCAAGACAAGCAGGGGCATGTCGTCGGCGAGGCCAGACGTGGCGGAGATGTGAATCCAGCGACCGGTACGCTGGTGCTGACCCCAGGCAAGCGACTGCAGATCGCCATCCGCATGACGCCAGACTTTGAAGGTAAATTTCGGATGGTCGTTCTCAACCCGACGACGCTGGCCAGTTATGCCGCCATCAACCTGGAGACGGATTACCCCTTATGAACGAAAAAGATGCTCTGGATCTCAAGCTGATCGGTGCGTTCGACGGCCGGGTGGTCCGCAAGGATTTGCTGCACCGCATCAAAAAAGGCACCAATGTACCCACCTTCGTGCTTGAGTTTCTATTGGCGCGCTTTTGCGCGAGCGATGACCAGGCAGAAATGGATGCCGGTATGGAGGCCGTTCTGGCCACGTTGCAGGATAACTATGTCAGACCCGATGAAGCCAACGCGGCTCAATCCAGGGTGGCCACCAAGGGTACTCATCGGTTCATCGACAAGGTCCACGTTCGTTATGTGGAGAAGGAAAAACGGCACTGGGCTTCCTTAGAGAACTTCAACTCCCAACGCATTGCTATCGGGGAAAAGTTCTATCGCGATAACGACCGACTGCTGGAGGGAGGTATCTGGGCGGAAGTTACGCTGTCCCACAACGATATCGAGGAGGACGACTACGCTTTTTACATCGAGGATCTGCGCCCGATTCAGTTGTCCCGATTTGATTTCGAACGCTACACGGAGGGACGGAAGCAGTTTTCGCGTGATGAGTGGTTGGACGTCATCATGCGTTCGGTGGGTCTGGAGCCTTCGAAGCTTTCGTCGCGGGTGAAGCTGCATTTCATTGCACGGCTGGCGGCCCTAGTGGAGCCCAATTACAACTACATCGAGTTGGGGCCACGAGGGACAGGCAAATCTTTCTTTTTCAGCGAGTTTTCACCTTACGCCACTCTAATATCTGGCGGGCAGGCCAGCAAGGCCACTTTGTTCTACAACAATGCCCGACGCAAGGTGGGCCTGGTAGGGTTCTGGGATACCGTGGCCTTCGATGAAGTGGGTGGTATCAAGGTCAAGGATCCCGACACCATCCAGATCATGAAGGATTTCATGGCCAACGGCCGTTTCTCACGGGGCGCGGAAGTCATTGCTGATGCCAGCCTGAGTTTCGTCGGCAACTTCGATGAGTCGGTCCAGCAAGTCGTGAACTCGACCGAGCATGACCTGTTTCTGCCACTGCCCGCCGAGTTTGATCTGGCGATCATGGATCGATTCGCAGCCTACATACCTGGCTGGGAAATGCCCAAGAACAGCAGTGAGTTCCTCACTAACGACTACGGATTTATCACCGACTACCTGGCGGAAGCATTTCACTACCAGTTCAAGCACACCAATCGTTACGAAGAAGTCAGCAAACGCATCCGATTGGGCCGGTCTGTAGAGGGGCGAGATGAAAAAGGCATCAAGAAAACCGTTTGCGCCTTCTTGAAGATTCTGCATCCGGAGGGTTCGCCGACCGAGGTCGAGTTTGAAGAGTATGTGGCCTATGCGGCGGAATGCCGACGGCGCGTGAAGGAACAGATGAACAAACGCAAGCCTGACGACGAGTTTGCCAATATCAATCTGTCATTCATGAAATCGACGAATGAAGAAGTCGTCGTCTATTGCCCCGAATCGAAAAACGCAGCCGCCACCCAACAGCCGGCTCGACGTCGATTGAACACGGCACCCCAGACGACAACCCACGAATCGGAGGAGCCAATCAGTACCCCGATAGGGTCTGACATTGCGGAAGAACCTCCCACACATATCGTCGGTGGAACCCAGCAGGTTGAGATGCAACCTGACATTGGCCCCAAGGAAAATCACTTCACCATCCTGTATGGCGACACAGGTCATAGTTATGAATCAATCTTCGGCCCGTATCTGCGGGGTGCGAATGCCCTGATAATCGAGGATCCTTACATTCGATTACCGCATCAGATCCAGAATTTCGTGCGGTTCTGCGAAACCGTGATCCGGGAAGGGTCGGTCAAATCCATTAGCCTGGTCACCGGGTATGACGATAAAACTCAACTAGCCGAGATCGCAGACAAGATGGAAGAGCTCCGGCAAAGTCTCATGGACGTCGATGTGATTCTGGATGTGAAACTCAATGAAAATCTCCATGACCGCGAGATTCGCCTGGACAATGGCTGGGTCATAAAGATTGGTCGCGGCCTCGATTTTTATCAAAAGCCCACCAGCTGGTTCGAGCTTGGAGTCTTCGACCTGAGCTTGCGAAAGTGCCTGGAGACGAAGGTCGATATTTTCAGAAATTTATATGCCGCGTGATGATAGACCCGTGTTTCACCTTCTAAACTCCGGCACCACCCTTCCCTCCACCGCCGTCTGCAGCGGAATGCCACTGCCCTCTTCTGTGCGGTGATAGGTCGCCAGATGCGTCATCCAAGCTGCATTTAGATCAAACGCCGTCGAGAAGGCTTCGTTGTAGTGGTACAGCCGACTGGTATCGATCCTGTTGTCGGTCCACCAGTACACGGTATCCAGACTTTGATCGACCTTGGGGCAGGCTCTAAAATCGATGCGGCAGACGATGTCGCCGGTTTTGTTGCAGACCTGTGTGTATATCACCGGCATCACCTGAACCGGACTCCAGCTATACCCATCTTGCTCCCAGCGAGTGAGGTGCTGGCCCCTTGCCAGGTTGCAGCCTGACTCGGTGGCGGGTCGCCCTGAGCTACTGTGACTCCAGGAACCCGAGACGCCGAAACCTTGCAGGGTTGGCGTTCCATCGACGAGGCCAGAGTTCACTGGCATAAGACAAGTAAACCAAAACATCCATCTAGACTGACACTGACAACATCACCGACCTTTACGGCCTCATCCGCCTCATCACCCCCTCCCGCTACGGCTCCTACCGGGCGTTCGAGCGCAAGCACTGCATCCTGTCCTATGGCCGGTTCCCCAAGGTGATCGGTTTCATGAACGAGGACTTCGCCTATGAATCCCTGTATCTCAGAGGCCGCCGCGTCCTGAAGAAGGATGTCAGCGACCTGCCGCCAAAGCTGATCTCAGAGACGCAGGTAGAGCTGGAGCCAAAGCATCTGGCCCTGTACCAGAAGCTCTGCAAGGAACGGGTGCTGGAGATCGGCGACACCGTCATCGACGCCACCACCGCCTCTTCCCTGTACCAGAAGATGCAGCGCCTGCTGCTCTGTCCGGAAAACTTTGCCGAGAACTGGAAGGTCGAGAATGCCCTGCTCAAGGCCATCGACGAACTGGTGCGCTCACTGGGCGGACGGAAGCTCCTGCTGTATGTCTGGTTCAACGACTCGATCGACAAGCTGGCCCAGCACTACCAACACCTCAATCCGGCCCGGTTGAACGGCTCGATCACCGGCAAGGAACGGGAGGTGCAGAAAATGAAGTTCATCGAGGACGCCAGTTGCCGGCTGATGCTGGCCAATGTCCGGTCAGGCGGGTTTGGGATCGATGGCTGGCAGACCGTCTGCAGCCATGTCGGCTTTGCCGAAATCTGCCCGATTCCGGGCGCCGTCGACCAGGCCATAGGCCGGCTGCACCGGACCGGGCAGAAGCAGGGGGCGATCAACGTCTACCTGTTCACCCCGTTGAAGACGGTGGCGGTGAAGCTGCGGAATGACCTGGTGAGGAAGGAGCAGACCGCGAATAAGGCGGTGCGGGACCAGCGGACCCTGCTGTCTGAGCTGATGGGTGAAGAGGGGCTGCTGGGGAGCCTGGAGTGACGTGGTATCACCCGGCTTTCCCATGCTGACGAGGACAATCAGCTTGACATTCACTGTTAGAACACATTCTAATGTGATTGTGTCACGGGTCAGCACCCTGTGATACTCGCGAAGCCTGCAGCACCAGGCGTCATAACTCCTTGGAGAATTGTATGTTCATTTTGAACAGCGGGACTTGTTCCGCCCATCAACAAACCAAACTTCATTGTTTTTGCAGCGACCTGTCTTTACCGACAGGCATACGTTGACCTAGCTTGTTTTCGATTCACGGTTTAGGCGCTGAGCTTTTTGCCTGGTTCGAGCATGAGCGATCAATAGCTCAGTAAATCGCTTCCAGGCGACTCACTCATCGCGATAAGCCAGGGGTTCGGAAAACCAAACCCCGAAAAGGATTCCTTGCATTTGCTTCTGCCGAAACCGCAGCACCGGATTTGGCCAAGCCAGCCGCCTGACAGGAGGTCAAAGCGCTGGCTCTTAAGAAACCAAGACCTTTGGAGTCATTTATGACCTTACTGAAAAAACCGGTAGTCAACTACGTTTTAAAAGCACCCTCAACTGCGCCTGCAGCAGATTTAACTGGCTCGGGGTCTCAACCCGAAACCAGCCAACTTGTGACGGCAGAATCGGCTGAACCTATTGTGCATGCCTCCGAGTATGTCACGCCGCTTGCTGCATTATCGGAGACTCCTCAAGCAAAGGCCCTAGCCGGGCTTATGGCTGCTCCTTACCAAAGGGCGCACTCGAATGATGGCTTCGATGAGTTGGAAAGCGGATACGGGGCATTCCCTACGGTGAAACTGGAAAAAGGCGACATTTTCCGAATCAACGGGGACCTGTTAGGTACCGAATTTTCGGTCGCCATGATCAGAGTCCGATCACTTTATCTGTGGAAGGACCAAGAGTTCACCGACGACGGTATGGGGCGGCTCGCGTGGTCTTATGACAACCTGACAAGCACTCGCGAAGAAAATCTAAAAGATCTGATATCGCTTTGGCAGGATGAAGGTTTTCATCCCATTTCAAGGAAATACGCCGAGGTCCTGGCGGAAATCATGGACGGTTTTTGGTCGGGTCAGATGGTCATCCTTTCGGTCTCGCCCGAATCTGTCCCTCGTTTGTTTGCCTATCGGGAAACCCTGCAGTTGCAGCGGCATCTCCAGATACCTCAAGTGATTACTCGCATCTTTGTCGGCGAGCCAATCAAGTCCCGTGGCATCAGTTTTAGACCTTGGGCGTTTGAATTCTTGAGGGAGGTGCAATAGTCAGCCAACGATCAAGGATCGCGTGCGGGTAACTGATCACGATCTTTTTATTTGTACTTCATCGGGGATTCTGGCAGCACCCGGTTCCCCGATGATTCAGACCGACGGAGATAAGGATGATTTCCATCTTTTCTTGTATACGCCATGGCGCATATATGTCTTGCCTTTCAATTACGAGCGCAGGGCGCCAAGGAGGTTGGCCATGACTGGACGCCTGCTTTCCTATCGTGAAGCCCAACTCTATTGCGGTGTCAGCCGTAATCGGTTCGATACCGAAATCCGCCCTTACGTCACCATCATCCCTTCACCTGGAGCCAAGAATGGATCTTTTGTGTTTGATCGACTGGAATTGGATGAGTGGATCGATCATTATAAGACCCGGCATGGTCGGCCCGGCGCGCAACCTGTGGAGCAACAACCATGCGAAATAGAAACAACATTGCGCCCGGCCTCCAGAAAAAAGGCCAGGTATGGCACGTCGACAAAAAGGTCCGGGGCTACGGTCGACTTTGTGAGAGTACTGGAACAGGTGACTACGCCGAAGCGGAGCAGTACCTAGCTCGTAGAATCGAGCAAATCCGCAAGGCTACCGTCTATGGCGTTCGACCGGAGCGAACGTTCAATGCCGCAGCGGAACATTATGTCCAGTACAAGGCTGATAAACGGAGCATCCGACAGGATGCCATTCGTTTGAATGGGTTGAGCCCCTTCATTGGGGACATTGCCCTGCACAAGCTGCACATGGGGTCGCTGCAACCCTACATTGAGGATTGCCGACGTCGAGGATTGAGGTCGGCTTCCATCAATCATGGCTTGAAGGTAGTGCGGCAGATTCTTAATCTGGCCGCCGGTGAGTGGGTGGATGAGCATGGTCTGACGTGGTTGGATAGGCCACCGAAAATCAAGCTGTTGCCGGTCAAAGATGCCCGCTCCCCGAGGACGATCAATCGATCGGAGGAAAAGCGGTTCCTTGATGCCTTGCCGGCTCACCTGCAAAACATGGCCCTGTTCGTGTTGAACACCGGTCTGCGAGAAGGTGAGCTGTGTGGACTGAGGTGGGACTGGGAAGCCGAAGTCAGCGGCCTTGACGGGGTCACTGTCTTTGTACTGCCTGCCGAGTCTCACAAGGCAGGACACAAAAGCGGTCTGGAGCGCCTGGTAATTATGAATCGCGTAGCGCAATCGATTGTGGAGGCCCAACGCGGCAAGCATGAGACGCATGTCTTCATGTTCCGAGGTAAGCCGATACAGCGGATGGTGAATTCGGGCTGGGACCGGGCAAGAGAAGCCACTGGCATCGACATCTCCGCGCACAGTCTGAGACATACCTTTGGGCAACGTCTTCGGGCGGCAGGGGTGGGTTTTCGGGATTCCCAGGATTTGCTGGGACACAAAAACCAAAGCGTGACCGCTCACTACACCAAGGCAGAGATTGCCAATCTGCTGGAAGCGGCCAATTCGATCTGTGATCAGGATGATCGCAAGCCGGAGTTGACCTTGGTGAGGAAACGGAGGGCTGCGTAACGTAAAGTCACGCAAAACTCACGAAGGGATTTTTATAAGTGGCCTAGAATAGCTCTAAGTCCTTGATATACATGGTGGGCCGTGTAAGATTCGAACTTACGACCGATGGATTAAGAGTCCTAGTCATATGGCCATAACGTAGCTTAACCATTTTTAACAGAGCTTAACAACACGATCATATTCAATAGTTTATAATTTACTCGACCTTAACGGAGTGGTATCAAGTTTACTGCACCACATAGCCCCGGCATAGCCCGGTCGAGGAAAGGATGACCGACAGTCTCACTCTGACGAAAAAGATCATTGACACCACTCCCCTTCCAACCGAAGGGAGGAGCGTACTTCATGATACCAAGGTTCCCGGTCTCGTTGTACGAATCACCCCCGCAGGCACCAAGAGCTTTTTGGTTTACCGCTGGCATAACGGCAAGCCTCTTCGCGTCACATTGGGAAAATACCCGGCGATGACGCTAGAGTTGGCCCGGAAGGCAGCACAGCAGACTTTGGCTCAACTATCGACGGGCACGAACCCCAATAAAGAAAAGCGTACGGCCAAGGCCAAAGCGGTGACCGTCGGCGAAGTTTTTGCAGAATTCAAGAACACCCGGACCTTGAAACCACTGACCATCAAGGACATGACACAGTCACTGAACCAGGTCTTTGAAGATTGGCTGAATAGGCCTTTGGCTTCGATTACCCGGGAAATGGTGACGAGAAAACATCGAGAGTTCGGCGAGCAGTCTCAGGCAAGAGCGAATCTTGGCTTCAGATATTTCCGGGCGCTCTGGAATTTTGCCCATGCAGCCTACAAGGATGATATGGGCAACGCTCTCATTCCTGGCGAGAATCCCGTTAAGGCTCTCAGTGAACTTCGTGCTTGGCACCGCGTGGAACGTCGGCAAACATTCATCAAGCCCCACCAACTCAAATCTTGGTACGAGGCAATACAGGGGCTTCCCGGAATAGATTGGGCCGACTATTTTCTGTTCACACTTTACTGTGGAACGCGTCGCCAGGAAGGACTGGATCTGCAATGGGAGAGCGTTGACTTTGCTGACAAGACTTTCACTTTGGTGGATCCCAAAAACCACTTAGACCACACCCTCCCCATGTCGACCGAGGTGGAATCTATTTTGCTAAGACGAAAACTAGAAGCAGATAGTCGCGATCCAGACTGTCGCTCCCAGTATGTGTTCTCGGACGCAAAAGGCAATCGAATGACCAACCCCAGATATGCACTGGCAGCCGTATCAAAAGCGTCTGGCGTCAAGTTTTCAATACACGATTTACGGAGGTCATTTGCAACCTTCTGCGACCAGATCGACCTGCCTGCTTATGCCTTGAAAAGCCTGTTGAATCACAAAAACGGGAATGATATTACTGCGAGCTACGTCGTCCCCACCGTCGATCGGCTTCGGAAACCGATGCAAGCAGTGTGCGACTTCATTATGGAACAAGCGCAAGCCTCCACAAGGACCATATGATCATCCTTAAGGTATAGCCTGAATTGATATGGATGCAATTTTAGCGCGCTCATTTGGCGACTTGAAAGGCACTCCATCAACGAACATCCACGTTAAATTAAATTGGTGTTGCATTGTTAATATGAAGCTGCTAGCTTAGCGCAACACTTTTGTAACATCAGGATGATGGAGCTTGTAAAGGATGACTCACCACTTCACTACGGCCCTTGCGGCCATGTGGTACTCACTGGTTCCTGCACTGCAGAACACGGAAATCCCTTCAGCGTGTTTCTTATTGAGGTCGCGCATCAATTACGACCTCAAGATCAGCAGTTTACTTCCTTGGCTCTTCAGAAATAAGCTCATCAGGCTGATTGTGCAAATTTAACTCACCCCCACCCACGACCTAGGATGGTCTTTGATCTGCACGGAGGCAGACTATGAAAAAACCCGCAAGCAACACGCCGGAAGCAAATTTTGGTGTAACCCTTGATCCCCTCTTCTCTGATCACCAATCGAATTTCGAAATCGATGGACGTGTAAGCGATCGAGGTTCAGCTAGCCTACCTTTCGATTTATCATCCCGACCTCGTTCCGAATTGGTAACGCCTTCAATAGCAGCGCTAGCTCTGGGTGTTGCCAAAGAAACCTTGGGAGTTTGGCGATGCACTAAGCGATACCCGCTACGTTACGTCAAAATAGGTCGGCGCGTTCGTTATAAAGTCGAAGATCTCTTGAACTTCATAGAAAGCCGAGCCGTATAAGAAGGCCCTGTGCGGCCCAAGCAATGTTATGACATACGGCACACAACCAGTTACATCACATAAACCCACAAGGAGGTGGAACATGTAGATAATACATATACTCGTACTATTGATTTTTTATTAATGTCATTAAGAGGATATATATATGACATCCAAAGAGAATGGATTCACTTTTGGATCCAAAATTGGCAACAACGTTGCCGAACTCAATCACTCACTTGACTCACTTCTTGAGATAGTTTACAGATTGCGGAATGAAATCCAGCCAGTGATGGAAGATGAAGCACCCAACCTGGAGCCTGCTTGCATCTTCGCTGAACTGGCGATCGATTCGCTCTCTGGAATGTTGACACGGTACGGTATTACACCGAACCCTATCTATGCTCGAGAACCAGCCCTGGATATGGATTCTCGTGAGCTAGTCAAGGACTCATTATTACCCCTGACTGAGTATGTTAATGAAATTCCATCCCAACTTCGCACCAATATACAGCCCGAACTTGGGGGCGCCGGTTGGAAAATGGAAAAGAGCTGCATTCTTTCTGAGGCACTCCAGACGGAGTTTAGACGACTGCTGGGTGTGGACGAAACAGATCGCCACCACCTTAGCGCAAGATGCAGTGAGGTTGATAGGGAAACCTTTGCCTATGGTGTAGCGGTCAACAGGGTCTCCGGTGCAGCCTATGCTTTTAATCGGGATTATTTCGTTTTGCCCAACACACCGTATCCTGCTGTTGTTCTGGATTACAAGGAAAACGGCAAGGACCGCAGCTTCGGTTTAGCGCGTGGTGAGGGACGATATAAGCCTGAAATTGAGGACGAGACTCAGTGGGACACCTATTGGATTCACCCGGGCAAATATCCAATATTTAAGAACGCCAACTACGACAGATCAAAGTACAAGTAGATCTAAAAGTTAGTTGCAACAAAGCCATGGCATTTAGGTGCCGTGGCTCTTTGCTTGCTTTCGTGGGACCATTAACACTGGAGCTCCCGCTCGGATAAATAGCGGAACGGTTAATGTGAAACCTCACTTACCATAACATAAATGAGGCTATAGGACAGCCTCACTTGTTCAAGGACCGAACAAAATGCCTAACAAAACACCTCCCCTCATATTTCTTCGACCCCAACAGCTCGAAATACATCAGGATAAGCTTTTTAATTCAAGCCATTTTGCTGATTTCAAGTATAAATTAGGGGGTTACTATGCTGTGTAATCCACAACATTTCCAGTCAGCAATACAACACATTGACTCAAGCGGCAAAAGGATATTTAACCCTGACACCTATGAGGATTGCCTCCACGTATGCATGGCAGCAAAGTCAGCGAACCCTGACACTGAAGATGGCATCTTTCGCGAGATAGCCAACGAATTTGCACAGGCATCCGAAAAATACACTGACAAATTCTTCCATGACATGTGGGCTTCTCTTAAGGGCGAAAAGAATAATGCCTACACGTACAAGAGCATATTCTCTGCTGCCTATGATGCTGGGTGGTCACCGCCCCGCGAACCTGACAACCACACAATTGCATCCATGCTGGCTACAGAATGGGATCTGTCAGAGGATACGGAGGGCATGTTCAAATGCCCCTATCACCTATCCAAGAATATTCCAACTCCGATGGATACCCGGCGCATAGGTAACACTACCCTGGTACCCTATTACGATATTGATGGCCAGATCATCTCCATCCTGCGTATCTGGAAGACGGCAGATGGCTCATATGAAAAGAAGTATGCAAAAGGGTCCAAGGCATCTGGAGCAATGAGGGGTTCCCTTCACCCAGATGATTTTGACTTGGCCAAACGATTTATCATCACAGAAGGTCTTGCTACGCAGGCTGCTGTGGAACTTGCTGTCAACCCGGAATTTAGTGATGACCTTGTTGTAATCAGTGTCGGTAGTTGTAGCAATCTACATACCGTCACGGCAGCTCTCTCCAAGCGATATCCCTCAGCCGAGCTCATCATCGCTTGTGATGATGAGGGAGTATCTGAGTCACCTGGTCGAGTTGCGGCTGAAAAAGTTGCCAAACTCCTTCCCTGGATCCGAGTGGCCTATCCCGAATTTATCCAGCGTGAAGGTAAGGCTACGACGGATTTTCATGACCTCTGGCAACGAGAGGGGGCAAATGCGGTAGCTGTATGCATCGAGAATGCTGTTCGTATCCGACCAACACATGATGCCGACCAAGAGGATTTTCAGCTGAGCAACGGTCGAGTGGATCGATTTCTTGACTTTGAACCACCTTCCCAAAAATTTCTTATTCCAGACCTGATACCTGAGCCGGTGATCGGGGGCATTCTGGGCGCCGGGGGGTCTCGTAAATCCACAGTATTGCTACAGTTGGCATGTAGCATCGCAGCGGGTCTGCCTTGGGCTGGCGGCATGGGTGGCCTGCCCGACCCAGGTGGAGTTATTTTTGTGTCATGCGAAGACGACGATGCAGTCGTTCATCGACGCTTGCGTGCCACTATCCAAGGCATGTCAGATGGAATCAGAAATAAGGAAATTCAGATTACCGAACTTATAAGAGCCAATCTGTATGTATTGACCCGACCCGGCAAGAACACCTTGCTCGTCGAAAAGAAATCCAACCAGGCTGAGCCCACTGCCATAGTCGATCAGCTCATAAAAATGGCCATCGAAGTACAGAACCTGAGACTTGTGATCATAGAACCAATCTCCAGGCTTTTTGGTGGCAATGAAAATGACGCAGCCGACATGTCACGTATGGTCGAAGCCCTGGAATCAATAAGGGAAGCTACGGGGGTGACTGTTCTGGTCGCACATCACATCAGTAAGGCCGCCTACCGCGAGGATAGCTCCAATCAGGCCAGTGCACGAGGATCCTCTGCCTTGGTTGACGGTATGCGCTGGGTCGCTCAACTGCGGACGGCGAACACCAAAGAGGTTCAGCACGAACCTCACACACGGTGGGCTTGCTTCGATGTCGTAAAGAGCAACTATGTGGCCATACAGAACGGTATCTGGCTCAGGGCCAGCAATGACGGCTACCTACAGCGCGCCGACCCCCACGCTGACCGTTCCGTTGCCATTACTGCGAACATTGTGAGCCAAGTAGCAGCGGATGCCGATGCTGGGACTTTCTGGACTAAACGTGGCTTTGCTGAAAAATATGCCAGCAGTGACAAGTTTTCAATGGGACGCGATGCGCTCGAAAAGGAGGTGGAAGCTTGCATCGCAGCAGATCGGATATATCGATGGGAAGTATGCAAGGTCACAATGGTTTTCCCGGAAATCAAGCTAGGGCATCGAAAGGGTACTGAGTTACTGCTGCCACCACCACCATGTGGCCTACTCAAGGGTAAACCATATGTCGACCTGCGAAATCGCTATGCCGCTGCCGAGGAAGCGTTCAAAAAATCCGCCTAACTCGCGCCTGAGGCCTGCCGCCTGACTAGGCGCGAATCCCCAGGCGCCTAATTCAGGCGCCTGGAGGCCTTGCTACTTAAGGATATCGTCAAAAATCAACGCGCCTGGCGCCTAAATTCACCAAAAGCGGATATCTTTCGTATGTCATTGTTTTATATTGGTATAGTATTCGCGCCTAGTGCCTATCATCCCTATAATAGAAATTAGGCTTAGGCGCCTACCTATTAGGGGGTACGGCCCAGAGGCAAGCCAGTAACAACCCTTTAAGAACTCAATCCGTTTGTAGGCATGCGTATCGCACGGAGGCTAAGTTGAAAGAAACTGCAAGAAGCAACAAGTACACAAAAGTTATCGAGCTCTGTCTCGAAGGTGCTAAACAAGTGGATGTCGCAAGAGAGTTCGACTGGTCAGCAGCGACGGCTTCCCGGGTCGTCAACAGTGAACAAGTCAGAAATCAACTTGCCATGCTCAGAGCTGCAGCCCTATCTGAGTCTTTAACCCGATTTCAGGGGCTGCTGGACAAATCGTTGAGTGTTCTCGAATCCATGCTCGAATCCCCGATGGTCGAACGTAACCTTAAAGCCCGTGTGGCCTTGCGTCTGGTAGAGGTAGGGCTGGCTATGGGCCTGGCGCCTTCGCTGCACCAACCTGAGATGTCATAGAGGCACTCTGGGAAAAAGGTCAGCAATCTGGCTTAGATGCAGGTGTATGACATGTCCGTTGCCAGTTCAACAGCATCTCATTCAGGAAATGCTAGAGCCGGACACTTCGCCGCTATGGATTCAGCTTCCTAAGCTTTTCCGCATACTATCGCTCTGAGAGCACGCCTTGATCTTTAAGTTGGCGATGTTGCTCTGCCGGCAAACCTGAAGACTTGTTGTCAATTCTTGAGATAGCCTCGGCCAGTTTCTTCGTTACATCATTGATAGTAGGGCCAAAAGCCAATCCCGGATTGCCGTAGGGGTTGTCGTTAGAATCGCTGTAAAGTCTGAACATCCCGACTATCAAATTTCTCAGGAATACTCTCAATAATCTTTCCGCTGGAGTCCTTTAGGTTAACAGTGTAGCCAAAATCAACCAGTGACGTTGTCATGGGTCCAGCTGCAAGCCCGTAAACACCTAAGGTTATGAAAGTCAGACCCACCCAGCCGGGGAAGAACATCGGCACCCAGTTCTTCTTGAAGTAGAAGTTAGTAACGGTACCATCGATCAAGTAGTCATATCTGGCAGGTGGGTTACCCGTCGCTGCCAAGTGAATGGTTCGCCCGCAGAGGTCAGCACGATTAACCGCGTCGTAGAACTGCTTATTCCAAATCGCAAGATCTTCCTTCGTCATCAGGTCGGCTTCATCTTGTTCAGTGGGCTTGTAACTGAACGGAGCCACCGCACAGGTGTCGCGTGTCGCCTCTGGAACCTTTGAAAGCGGATACTGGGGATTCTTGTCAGAAAGCCGGTAAGTAGCGCAACCGCTCAACATAACAGGAACCAGGATTGCTGATGTGGCCTTTTTGACAAAGTCGAGTTGTGTTTTGCTTTTCATGCCCCCCCCATTTTTGTTCTGTGTGGATGATTGTTAGCCTGGCTCCCGACCAGTCGCTTGAGGGTAGCACCTAATTGATGTTGACTCAATTTGGAAATCCTTGCTCCAGGGCAAGAAAACGTCTCAGTCCAATGATGAAGTACGTTCACCACGAGTGTAAACACTAGGTTTGATATCAGGATTTGCATTAACTCTGAGAGCCTGCACTTCCTTCGTCAGCAGGATGACTTGGGCGGTCAACGCCTCCAGTGCGGCAATGGAAGGCGTGACGGGTGCCTTGCTGTCGCCATTATCTACCTGAATCGAAAGCTCTCTCGGACGCGCCATAGAGTGTATCTCAAGTCGCCCAATCTCCTGCTCCACCAGCCACACCAGCAGGTCGGCATTACTGGTTTCGTAGTGGTTTGCGAGCTCTGCCAGCCTCGCTCTCTCGGAAGTTGTCAGCTTCACTGTCAGCGCGATATTGCGCAGTTCCTTGTCTTTCTTGACCAGTTTCATGGAAGTCCTTTCCTCATGCTTGGTGTAAGGAGCATGAATCCAATTCTACGTCGATTCGAGAGCAGGTCATTCACTTTTTTTGAACGGCCACAGTAAAAATCAACCAAAGGTACTTCACAAATATGATGTACCTCTTATAATCATTGGCACTCATCACAGGGGATAAGCCTGTTCAAACGC